>Ga0207689_10000821_pt1 | contig 29911 bp, 26 predicted proteins | sample KBSMisM52_FD_184312 | JGI IMG/M metagenome (GOLD analysis project Ga0207689, IMG submission 184312) | Miscanthus rhizosphere microbial communities from Kellogg Biological Station, Michigan, USA - KBS Miscanthus M5-2 (SPAdes) (version 2) | ecosystem: Host-associated > Plants > Roots >...
ACACGTGGTCCTCAGCCACGCGACCGGGGTTCGAATCCCCGTACCGGTACCAATTCCTGCCCGACCTCGTTCGATGATCGCGGTACCGTCTCCGCTGTAAACACTCGCCGCCTGCCACTGAGCTGCTTTGCAGGCCAAAACCGCCTATTACAGCGGCGGGATCCACCGCCCATGGAGGATTGCGATGGGGATCCGGACGACTGTTGTTGGTTCCTGGTGGATTCACCCGGAAAACGAGCAGGATTTGGCGCGTCACTTCGAAGGCACGCTCACCCCTGTGGAGAGCGAGGCTCTCCTCACGCGAGCCGCGACACAGGCGATCAAGGAGCAACGCGACCTGGGGCTCGATGACTGGAGCGGCGGCGAATACCACACCGACAACTTCATCTGTCACGTGCATCGCCACCTGACGGGCCTCGAAATCATCAAGCCGGCGGAGAGCACGATCTCCGACTACGACGACATCACGGTGGCCAAAGTCGTTGGCACAATCGACGCGCCAAAGGGGCTCGGGTATGCCGACGCCTACACGCGAGAGAAGGACCTGCCCGGCGGAGTGCGCAAGGCGGCCGTCGCCGGGCCGTTCGATGTTCCGATCGCGGCGCTGTTTTCCGACATGGAGGCTGTCAAGAAACAGATCCCGGGGTTGATCTCGTTGGTCAATCGCGAGTTGCGCGGTATCGCGGACGCGGGCTGTCCTGTCGTGCAGCTTGATGCGGCGGTGGAAGGGCAGTTCGTCAACGCCGGATTCATGACGGCCCGGCAGGCAGCCGACGCCATCGCCGCGTGCTTTGAGGGAGTGAAAGCGAAGAAGGCGCTGCACGTCTGCAACGGCACCCTACGCGGGAGACCGAGCGTTGGGGCCTTGCGTTGTGCGCCGTGGGTCGAGATCCTCCAGTGCCTCGACGGTGTCATCGACATCGCGCTGATTGAAGTGAAGTACTTCAGCCAGTACCAAGAGCGCGAGGCCTTCAAGGCACTGCCGAAGAGCATGACGCTCGCCGCCGGTATCGTCGACGAGGCATGCTATTGGATCGAGCCGGTCAAGAAAATCCGTGAGCGAATCGGCGACTGGGCCCGCGTCGTCGGGGAGGAGCGCTTGTGGGTTTCGACGAGCTGCGGCTTCAACCGCCACCCATCGCGCAACATTCCGGTGTTGCGCCAGAAGGTCGAGAACATGGTTGAGGCAGCCAGGAAGCTGTAATGAGGCGCGGAGGCCGCCTCACTTTCGCCCGATCTGCTGATACTCCGGCGCGAGCTCCTTGCAGGCCTCGACTTTGAACGGCGCATCCGCCGGCAGGACGCTGTCCGAATCCACGTACTTGTCCACGAAGTACTCGGGATCTTCAGCGACGATGCCGCGTGTGAGCTCGAGCGTCGTGGGATTCAGCGTGAAGCGCTCGACGACGTGCAGTTTGTCGCTGTGAGGGAGGTTGCCTGCCAGGCTGCCGGGCGCGAAGCCGACCGTGTCGACGACGAGCGTATCGCCGTCCCAGCGGCCGATCGAATGACCGCCGCGGCTCGGGGTGATCTTGGCCGGGTGCGTGGTCATGTCCATGTGTATGGTCCGGGTCAGGCCAACGCCATACTCCATCTTGATGGTGTTCGTGCTCTGCGTGATGCGGCCGATCGCGCCGTCGAACACCCAGTCGAACAGGATGCTCGTAACCTGGCAGGAGAGCCGCGGGTTCTCCGCTGTCGTCCGTTTGCCGAGCGCCGCTTGTGCTGCCTTTCCAGCCGCAGTCAACCCGACGGGCGGCGGGAACCAGCCGGCCGGCCCGCGTGGCGGCACCTTGCCAGCCCTGACCGCTTCGGCCTGACTGATCGGCACGAGCCCCATGCGCCCGCCGGGTGGCGCTGCCAGGACATGCTGCTCCTGCGCCCACTCGCCAGCGAGGTCCGGTTTGCCGTTCGGCAGTCGCCGGAAAGACCGTTTCGTGCGATTGCCGGATTTCGCGTCGCTCAGCTGCTGATAGCGCTCGAGCGTCGGCTTGTCGCCAAGCGTCAACGTCTCCACCGTGCACGCCGTCGGATCGTCGCGATGCGGGTGGCCCGCAACCTTGATGGCCGCGCCCGGCTTGAACATTTCCGGCGACCAGCCCGAGCGCCGGAGCACCGTGGCCGACCGCATCTCGCATTTCATCGCGAGGACCTTGCCGTCGGCGCCGACGACATCGAAATAGACGTACGAATGCGGGTTGACGAAGTCGAGCCGTGTCAACTTGCCCACGAGCTCCACGTTCTGCCTCATGTCGTAGCGGCCGGCGCCGTGGTGCGCGGAGGCGCGCTCGACGAGCACCGGCAGCGTCAGCAGGGTGGCGACGAGTACCGCATGAGTCACTCTTGTCATCGTTGTCCCCTCAGCGTCCCCGGAGTATAAGGTCTGATGGAGCGGCAGTGAGCGAGCAGGACGAAGATTTCGCAACGATGTTCGAGGCGTCCCTCAAAGCGCGTCGACTCGAGCGGGGGCAGACCATCGAGGGAACCGTCGTCGCGTTCGGTTCGGACGTGGCCTTCGTCAGCGTCGGAGGCAAGAGCGAGGCGCAGATCGACCTTGCCGAGCTCAAGGACGCCGACGGCCACCTCGAGGTAAAGATCGGCGATCGCATTCACGCCGTCGTCGTCTCGACCAGTGGCGGCGTCACGTTGTCGCGCAAGGGCGTGCGCAATGTCGCGTCGCAACGCGAGCTCGAGAACGCCTTCGAGGCCGGGCTCGCCGTTGAAGGCAAGGTCGAGGGTGCCAACAAGGGCGGTTACGAGGTGCGCATCGCGCGCGAGCGTGCCTTTTGTCCCCTCTCGCAGATCGACATCGCCCGCACCGCCGACCCCGCGGTGCATGTAGGCAAGACCTATACCTTCCGGATCCTCGAGTACAAGGACGGCGGGAAGTCCATCGTCGTCTCGCGGCGGAAGCTGCTCGAAGAAGAACAGCAGGCGAATGCGGAGGCCGTCCGCAAGTCGATCGTTCCCGGCGCGGTGCTGCCGGGCCGCGTGGTGTCGGTGCGCGACTTCGGCGCCTTCGTCGACCTGGGCGGCGGCATTCAAGGCCTCCTTCACGTCTCCGAAATGAGCTGGTCGCGCGCCACCACGCCCGGCGAGATGGTCGCGAGCGGCGACCAGATCACGGTGAAGGTGCTGCGGGTGGATGAGGGCACGGGGAAGATTTCGCTCGGGCTGAAGCAGCTGCAGGACGACCCGTGGGGCCAGGTCGGCACGACCTACGCGGTCGGCCAGGTGCGGAGCGGCCGCGTGACTCGCCTGGCGGAGTTCGGCGCCTTCGTGGAGCTGGAGCCTGGCATCGAGGGGCTGGCGCACGCGTCCACGTTCCCTCCAACCGGTCGGACCGGTGACTGGGCCAAGTCGGTTCCCGTCGGCACCACCGGGACGTTCGAGATTCTGAGTATCGACCCCGCGCAGAAGCGCATCGGCATCGCGCTCGTCGAGGAAGGGGCCTCACGGACTGCTGCTCCGACGACACCACAGGACACATTCGCGACTGGCACTATCGTGACCGGGAAAGTGGAGCGTCACGAAAAGTTCGGGGTGTTCGTGTTCCTGTCGCCAGGGCGAACCGGTCTCATGCCACTCTCCGAAACCGGCCTGGATCGCGATGCGGACGTGGTGAAGGCGTTTCCCGTCGGGAGCGAGGTGGAGGTGGCCGTAATCGAGGCTGATGCCAGCGGCCGCCGCATACGCCTCAGCAAGAAGGCCGTGGCGCAGCAGCGAGAGCAAGCGGAGTTGCGCGACTACGCGGCCAGGCAGGACGCCACGCCCTCGACGTCGCTGGGGTCGCTCGCCGGCGCGCTGCGAGACGCCCTCAAAGGTCGCTGACGATCGTCCTCAGTGGGTCATGACGTAGACGGCGACGTTCACACCCAGCGCATAGCCCTTCCCTCCGTAGGTGTGAAAGTAGTCCGGGTTGTCGCCTTCCCGCTCCCAGCTGTCTGAGACGTCCGAGTTCATGCTGACGAGCGCGACGAGCCGCTCGTGGTCGTCGAACACACCGTAGTAGTGGACGGTCGAAGGCCCGAACTCACCATCCTGCCGTCCTCGAAGCCACGAGCCCATCGACGGGATCTGCGGCAGCGTGTCGATCCGATAGAGCGTCGAGAACAGCGGGTGGTCGACCGGCAGGTCGACGATGCGCGCCCCAGGCAGGATTCGCATGAGATTCGGACGGATGTACTCGAAGTCCGGATCCCAGTTGTCGTCGATCCAGAGAAAGCCGCCCTTCAGCAGGTAGTCGTGCATGCGGACGGTCTCTTCCGGCGTGAAGTCGTAGTTGGCCGCATTCTGCATGCGCAAGTACGGACACTGGAAGAGATCGGGGTCCATGGCGGTGACGTTCGCAAAGCCGGGATCCCCATCGCCCCACCGGCTGATCTTCGTCTTGGTCAGCTCGGACAGACGCACCATGAAGTTGTAGTCGGCTTGCGGATAGTCGTCGCCCCAACCCGACTTTCTCGCGCGGCGGATGTTCTCGTACCGCAGGCGGCAGTACGTGAAGTCGAGCGGCGTGTCGGGGAGTCCGTGGTTGATCGGGATCTGAAGGTTCCGTCCGTTGGTCAGGATGTTGGGCCGCTGCGCCGCGCCAGTCATGACGGCCAGTCCCAGAGCCAGCGTCAAGGCCAGTGCGAACCGGATCCGCCGAGCCGATGCCCGCATCCGCCGCATGCGGGCATCGTACAACGACGGCGCCGGCGAATTCGGCCCGCCTCTAATTCAGTCCGGGGGCCGGCTGGTCCTTGCGCGGCCGGCGGAGGCGCAGGAGCTGCACAATGGTCACGGCCATGGCCGTCACCACGAGCACCATGGTCGCAGTCTCCGCCGAGTCCATCGACAGCGCGAGCCAGCCGATCGCCGACCCAAGGCCGCAAAGCACCCACGTCCAGCCGGCAAGCCGCTGAAACGCCTGTGCCCGTGCGCCGTCGCATCCCATCGACGCCAACGGAGGGAGATGCTTCGGCATGACGTTCCCGAGCATCGCGAGGAACACGCCGATGAGGACTCCGGTCGAGCGGCGGCCGAGGTCGACGTCGTCCACGACGCCGTACGAGCGGGCGAGTGTCAGCGCCAGCGGGATCCCCATCATGAGCGCGGCGAACACGACGGCCGTCGTGATGTAGTCGAGACTGCGACGTGCCGTCGCATTCCCCGTCGAGCGACGAAGGATGAGCCGCGACACCCACAGCGCGGCAGCCATGACGGCGAACATCGCCAGGGGCGCCGTCCACGCCAGCGCCTGTTGTGGCTTTGCGTACCAGTTGGCCAGCACCAGCGCGACGCCGATGGCCGTGAGTGCCGATGCGGCCCTGAACATCATTGAGTTGGGAACCACGTCAGGCTTCTCCTTTCACTGGGCGTCTGGCCGCCCTCCGGTTGGTGACGCGACCGCTCCGCCCCGAATCCGGACCCCACCCGAACGTCTGGGCAAAGCCAAGCAGCGCCTCCTCGAGGACCGACATCACCAGCCGGTAGACGATGGTCCGGCCGGATTTTTCCGCGTCGATGAGCCCGGCTTGCTGCAGCACGGCGAAATGCGCCGACATGGTCGGCTTCGACACCGGGAAGTGATCCGACAATTCGCCCGCCGACATGGGCCGCTCGCGCAGCAGCTGCAGCACGCGCCGGCGGGTTGGATCCGAAAGCGCCTTGAACACCGTGTTCACGTTTTGATATTTAGCCAAACATCTAACTAATGTCAAGCGCGCACGAACCCCGCCTCGGGGGAATCCCGGGCTGCAAGGAAGAGCTCTCGGGCCGATAATGAACATCTGTTGAGCTCCTTCAGGACTTTCATCCCCAGGCGTCGCCGTTGCGGTTCCCGGTAGTCGCGTGTCTCTGTCTCGCTGTACTCGCGCCTGTCCAGCGCGTGATGGCTCAACAGGATCCCGGCCGTTCGGGTCCAGTCAACGGCCCATGGCAGCCCATTGGTGAGCTTCCCGCTGATCAAACCGGAGGCGGCCGCGGCTACGCGTTGGCAGGTGAAGGGGCGACCGTCGCGGACCCGGGCACGAGCCGGATTGCCGTCCACCTGGTGGCGGCGAACTACTTTTACCGCGAGCAGAACGCCGACTATCTGATCACGCAGCGGTACGAATCGCACACCGCGGCGCTCGACTTCCGCCGCGGCTTCAAGGCAGCGCACGGTCCACGATTCGAGCTCGGCGCGCAGGTGCAGTTCAGCGAGCGCGATGGCGGTTTCCTCAACGGAGTGATTGCCAGCTTCGAGAGCCTGTCGCTCTCGGTAAGCGGCGTGCCGTCGGCCAAGAACGAACTGCGAACGTTGGGCACGCCGCTGCCGCTCGGGGCGTTCGTCACCCGGAATGGCCGGGCTGTCTACGCCGCGCCGGGAGGCACCGCCGGCATCGGCGACGTCTCCGTGGTGGCCAAGGCGCTCCTGCTCGATGCGCCGCCGGGCTCACGCGGGACGCGCGTCGCCGCCCGCGTGGGGCTGAACATCTCCGGGAAATCGCAGTTTGCCGAAGGGCACTTCGTCGGTGTGGGTGTCGGCTTCGACAGCAAGGTGTTGAGCTGGGCAGCCGTTCACGGTGATGTCCGTGCCACGGTCGCTCTGGATCGCACGAGCGGCTGGAACCTGCCGCTCAAGCGAACTACGGTCGGGTTCTCGATCGGGCCGGAGCTCAGGCTGTCCCGAGGCAGCTCTCTCAGCATGCAGCTCGATGGCAACACCACACCGTATCTGCCGACCGGTACAACGGCGTTCGACCGGGGCTACGGCAGCATCACCATCGGAGCCGGACACCGCTTCGGATCCGTCGTCTCACAGCTCTACGTGCGCGAGAACATGAATCTGCCATTTCGTGTGCGGTGGAATACCGAACCCGACGCGTCGTTCGGAATCAAGATCAGCTTTCGTCCGCACTGACAATCTCTCGCGTCCCTCACGGCCTGTCGAGATCCGCGACCGTATCCGTCGTCGCGTGATCGCGGTTTTCCGCGTTTTCGCGCCTCTTTTTCCACTGCGCCGTGCCGGCTCATAGCTTGCACCCGACCGGCGCGTGGTCCGCTCCACCTGGTGGCGCACGATCGGTTCGGTCTTGATCGGCGTGCTGGCAGCGGCTGCCACCGGCTCCGCGCAGAGCGTGGACGGCAGTTCATGGTTCGTGCGGACCGGCGCGAGCGCAGGCTACATCCTTCCTCAAAACCCGTTCCCGGCAACCCCCGATCGCCCCGGCGATGCGATTCACTGGGGCCAGAACCTGACCGTCGAGATCGGCCGCCAGACCGATGGCCAGCAGCCGTGGCATCAGCTGTACGGAGTGCCGTCCTATGGATTCGGGTTTTCAGTGGCCGGGTTCAGCAACGGGGTCAGGCACGCGCGCCCCGTGGAGGCGTACACGTTCTTCTCGTGGCCGTTTGCGCATCTCAGCGATCGGCTCGCTCTCACGACCGACTTCGGCATGGGGGTGTCGTGGCACTGGAAGGAAACGATCGACACCGCCGCGGCGCAAGAGACCAGCCTGGGATCCGACCTCAACGCCCGAATCAACTGGGGCTTCTTCGTGCGCTACGCGTCGAGTCCACGGATCACGGTGTTTTCGGGTGTCGACTACACCCATCGATCCAACGGCGGCATGGTGCAGCCCAATCGCGGCATCAACGTCCTCGGCCCGAAGATCAACGTCCAGTACAACCTGGCTCCAACCGGCGTCACACGCCGGGTGACCCAGGCGCCGCCATTTCGTCCGCGATGGGAAGTCCTTGCTGGCGCCACGAGTGGAATGAAGAACGTCATCGAACGGCGGGACCCGCTCACCCGCGACAACTACTGGTCCCTCAGCGGCACCGCGGCGCTGCAGCGTCATTTCTATCGATTCGGCAAGCTGGCGTTCGGCGCCGACGCCGCCTACGACGGCGCCACCGGCGCGAGGATCGAGGGTCTCGATACCCGATGGCGCGCGACCGCCGGCGAGCGCTGGGCGCTCGGCCTGTATGGCGGGTACGAGCACGTCGTCGGGCGGTTCGGCCCCTTCGTGCAAGTTGGGCAGAACGTGGCGCGCGGCTTCGACGACACCAAGCCGCGGCTCTATGAGCGGTTTGGATGGCGATACCACCTCAACGATCGCTACTGGACCACGATCTCGATTCGCGCGGTCCAGGGACGCCGGGCCGACGCGCTTCAATTCGGCATCGGCTACCGCCTCGGCCTGCTCGACAAGTAGCCTACGCGGGCCGAGACCTCGATCCTTGCAGCCCAGAGTGGGTATTGCTACGATCCGGCCCCATGAGTACACGAATCGCTGGCCTCGTCGTTTTGTGCGGAGCCCTCATGACCGGCGTGGGGGTTCAGGCCCATCATGCGGTGGCAGGTGTCTACGACCTCAACAAAGAGATGGTCCTGGTGGGCACGCTCAAGCAGCTGCATTTCACAAATCCGCACGTGAGCATCGAGCTCACGGTCCCGAATCCGGATGGGACGACGACGGACTGGATCCTCACCACGGCCTCCGTGCAGAACCTGACGCGGCAGGGGATCAACAAGACCTCGATGAAGCCCGGCGAGCCTCTCAAGATCAAGATCCTTCCAGCCAAGAACGGCAACCCGGCCGGATTCATCAGGTCCATCGAGCAGGGCGACAAAGAATTCAAGATCTCGGTCGACTAGCTGACTCGGAGGGGGCTCGCGATGGCGTTTCGAACCGCGACGGCGGCAGTGGTGTTTCTTGCCGTCTTCGTGACGGTGACTGCGCAGATAGGCGCACAGGGTGGTCCGCCGCAAGGCCGGGGCGGCGGCGGTGCGCCGGGCCGAGGTCGCGGCGCGTTCGACGCGGGGCCGTTCACGCCTGAGCCCGGAGCCAAGGACCTGAAATCGGTCCTCTTCAACTGGACGTGGCGCATGGGGATGCTGCGCAGCGGCGCCGAGGCCGAGTTGATCAAGACGCTCGACTATCACGCCGAGGGCGGCACGATCCAGGTGGATGGGCAGCCGTGCACGCTGACGAAGTATCGAGTGCAGGCGAACTACCAGGTCCCAGGCTGGCGTACGCAGATCGAGTGCACGCGCGCCAACGGCCAGAAGTACTCGAACGTTGAAACGGTGAGCGGCGACTTCGCGTGGGACGAAGACATTCCAGGCGCGGAGCTCGTGGCCGGGAAGGGCAAGGCCACGCCGAAGCAGGCTGCGCTCCAAGAGCGGCTGATCCGTCTGTGGGCCAGCCCGCACGGCGCGGTGAAAGCCGCCGTCGCCGGCGCCGCCGGCGTGCCGCCCTCGCAGTCCTTCGGTCAGAACCCGGCGGTGCTGCTCGATCGCCAGGCGGCAGCGGGCGCGAAACCGGTGACGACGCTGACGTGGCAGGGAGAGAAAGCCGTCCTCACCTTCCCGATCCCGGGAGTCGCTGGAGCAACCGCGACGGCCACCCTCAACAATTACCTGCCGGAAACCGTGGTGGTGACGCAGGGGACGAACAAGACCGAGTTCGTCTACGGCGGTTTCGCCGACTTCAACAACCCCCTCTTCAAGATCGAGGCGCTGTACGCCGGCACCATCGTCGAGCGCCGCAACGGGACCGTCGTGCGCGACCTGAAATCGAAGCTCACCGAGATCGGTCAGGTCTACGTCGTCATGCCAGTGCCAGAGAGCGTGCGGAAGGCTGGTGGAAAGTGAGGAGTGCGATGAAGACGTACGTAGCCGCCGGTCTTCAGACCGGCCTCATCGGCAGTCTGATGATCCTCGGTCTTCTCGCCACGCCCGTGGCGGCGCAGTTCGGCCCTCCCCCGCCCGCGGATCCCAACGCGCCGACGCCGAGGCTGGCCAACGGCCACCCCGATCTGACGGGCTCGTGGCAGAGCGTCAGCGGCGGCCTTCAGGGTTCCGGCGGCAACATGTTCCGGCGCTGCACTCCCTTCCAGACCAAGGAGTGCATGGAGTGGACGAATCAGAGCGAGGACTGGCCGTTCATGTCGTCCACGCGGCTCGACGAGCGTCAGCCGCTCTACAAGCCCGAACACTGGGACAAGATCATCGAGCTCGATCAGTGGACGAACAAGTACGACCCGGTGATGACCTGCCTCCCGCTCGGCACACCCCGTCAGGGACCGCCGGCGCGGATCTTCCACACCGGCACTGACATCACGATGCTCTACAGGGCGGGGGTCGACGGCGCGGGCGGCTACGCGGAGCACCGCATGATCGCGCTCGACGGCAAGCCCCACGATCCCCAGCGGGCGCTGCAGTACACCTACATGGGATACACGGTGGGCCGGTGGGAAGGTGACACGCTCGTCCTCGACTCCATCGGCTTCAGCGACGAGACGTGGCTGGGCCGCGGCGGCTGGTTTCACTCCGACCAGATGCGCGTGATCGAAAAGCTCACCCGCAAGGGGAACGAGATCCTCTATGAAGTGACGGTCGAGGACCCCGAGGTGCTGGTCAAGCCGTGGGTCATGCCGGCCCGCACCCTGCGGCTCTCGAACAACCCGGCCATCATCGGCGAGCGAGGCAGCTGCACGGAGAGCGAGCTGAAAGAGGTCTCCAGCCAGTTCCGGCACTAGGGCGGCATTCGATTTCTGTAGCCGCGTCCTTGGTGCTTGGTTCTTGGTCCTTGGTCCGTTCTTGGTCCCAGGTCCCTGGTCCGCGACGAAGGACCAAGGACTAATCCCCGAGGTCTGGCTCGCGGACGCCGATCGGAACGAATCGGGCGAGCATCACCAGCCCTGGGATCCCGAGCGCCATCGTCAGCAGGAAGAACGCCGGCCATCCCACGGCGCTGACGGTGAGGCCCGTGATGGGGCCGGCCACGACGCGCGGCACGGCGAACAGGCTGGAGAAGAGCGCGTACTGCGTGGCCGAGAACCGCTTTTCCGTCAGACGTAACAGCAGCACGCCGAACGCGCCCATCCCCAGCCCCGCAGCAAATACCTCGAAGCCGGTGGCACCGTACATCACGACGACGTTGGGCCGATCCAGCACGGCCAGCACGAAGTAGCCGGCGTTCGAGAAGATCTGCACGACGCCGAAGATCCAGAGCGCGCGACCAAGGCCCGCCACGGTGCTCACGAGCCCCCCGATGAAGGTGCCGAGGATCGTGAGCACCACCGAGAGCGTCGCCAGCGCGACGCCGCGATCGAAGGCGCTGTATCCCATGTCGATGAGAAACGGTCTCGTGAGCGACTGCGTCAACTGATCGCCAAGCTTGTAGAGAAGGACGAAGGCCAGGATTTCGAGCGCACGGGGCCGGCGCAGCATCCCCACGAGCGGCAGCCACACCGCGTCCCGCAGCGTCGGCGGCGGAATCGGCTGAATGTCCGGCTCCGGCGACCGCCAAGTCAGCGCGAGCATCAGCACGAACACGATGGCCAGCAGCCCGTTCACGGCCGGCCAGCCGATGCGGGCGGCCAGCGTGATCGACACGCCACCCGAAACGAGCATGGCCGCCCGGTAGAACGCGAGCCGAGCGCCGACGGCCGCTCCCTGCTCTTCCCGGTGCAGCACCTCCACCGCGTAGGCGTCGATAGCGATGTCCTGTGACGCCGACGCGATCGCAATCGCGAAGGCCAGCGCCCCGACGATCCAGAGCGCCTCGGGCCGTTCGCCGAGACCGGCCAGCATCAGCACCAGCACGGCGAGCAGCAACTGCGTCACTGCCATCCACCCGCGCCGGCGCCCCCAGAACGGCGGCACGTAGCGATCCATCAACGGCGACCACAGGACCTTGAACGACCAGGGCGCCTGCGCCAGCGTCAACAGGCCGACGAGACGGATGTCCACGCCGATGTCGCGCATCCAGTCGGGAAGCGCGTACCAGACGAGGCCGAGCGGGAGACCGGATGCGAACGACAGAAACGACACCGAGATCGTCCGGCGGGAACGCAGAGCCTCGAGGAGCGACGGGCCAGCCACGGTCCCGGGAAGAATAGACGGAGTCCAGGCTTCTGCCGTACCCTCCCTGCATGAATGCATGGACACGGTGCGCGACGGTGGCGGCTCTCGTGCTGTTCGGCGGCTCCGCCGCGCAGGCGGCGGAGTGCAACAGGGACTGCCTGCGCGGGATGATCACGAAGTACGTCGAGGCGTTCGTGGCACACACACCGCAGGCGCTGCCCCTCGCACCGAACGTCCGCTTCACGGAGGACTCGCGGCAACTGCCGATCGGCGACGGCGCCTGGAAGACGGTCACTCGCGCCGGCAGCTTCCGTCAGGACTACCTCGACGTTCGCCGCGGCATCGCCGCGTCGCATGTCGAACTCTATGAAGAGGGCGCCCAGCTGCAATATTCCGTGGTGCTGCGAATCGAGGACCAGAAGATCGCGGGAATCGAAACCCTGATCAACCGCGTGACGCCGACGTCCAAGTTCCAGCCCGACTCGCTGGGCAAGCCGTTGCGCAAGATGAACGACCCGGTGCCGGGCGACAAGAAGATGTCGCGAGCTGATCTGATCCGGGTGGCGCTGACGTATCCCGAAGGGCTGCGGATCGGCAGCTTCCCCGACGCCACGCCGTTCGCGAAGGACGCCTACCGCGTGGAGAACGGCTTCTTCATCGCCGGCGAAGGGTGCCCTCGCGCCAATTGCCCGGGCATGTATACCCAGCGCGTCATCCTGCACCCGAACGTCGTCGCCAGCGTGGCCGCCGTGGACGAAGAGGCGGGCATCGTGCTGCTGTGGATGAACTTCGGCTACACGAATTCCTACGGCCCGAACAACGCGCTGGTGACGTTCGAGGCGTTCAAGATCTGGGGCGGCGAGATCCAGGCCATCAACGCCTTCTTCCGCATCCTGCCGCTCGAGACGCCGCGCTTCTGGCCGTCGGCACGATGACTGACTCGTCGCAATACATTTCGTTGAAGCCGCGTCCAAGAAATTGTTGCGCGCTGGCGTTCGTGTACCCACCCGCCACTCCGTAGCGCGTCTCGTCCCTCCGCAGTGCCGTCCATCACGAACGGAAGACGGCACGGTTCTCTCTATGCACACCACTTCAACGCGGACGTGACCGTGCGCCGTCCTGGCCCGGACGACCGCGTCTTTGCGGAGGAGGCACACCATGCATCGACGCATGAGCGCATTACTCGTGGTGCTCAGCCTGGCGATGGCAGTCATCGCCGAGGGGCAGGAACGATTCGGCGCGTTGACGGGACGCGTCACCGACCAGCAGAACATGGCGATTCCCGGCGTGACCGTGGTCACCACGAACACCGAGTCCGGTCAGGTCCGGACGTTCGTCACCGACGCGGAAGGCCGGTTCACCGCGCCCGATCTGGTGCCCGGGCGTTACACGGTGCGCTTCGAGCTGACGGGCTTTTCGAAGGTCGAGCGGCCCGACGTCAGCGTGGTCCTGGGCCGCACCTTCGAGCTCGACGCCCAGATGCGCGTCGGCGAGTTCACCGAAGTCGTCCAGGTGACCGGTGAGACGACACCGCTGGTGGACAACCGCAGCACGCTCATCGCGCACAACGTGAGCGCCGAGGAGTTCGACCGGCTGCCGAAGGGCCGCTCGTTCCAGTCGATCGCGCTCACCGCGCCGTCGGTGAACCAGGGTGAGATCGAGGGCGGCATGCAGGTGAACGGCGCCAGCGGCTCCGAGAACGCCTTCACCGTGGACGGCGTGGTCACCAATTCGCTCGTCAACGGCCAGTCGCGCCAGAACACGGTGTTCGAGTACCTGCAGGAAGTGCAGGTCAAGACGAGCGGCATCGCGGCGGAGTACGGCGGCGCGCTCGGCGGGGTGATCAGCGCCGTCACCAAGAGCGGCGGCAATACGTTCCGTGGCGAGGGCCATTACTTCTTCGAGGGCAGCGCGCTCGCAGCCGGTCCGGTCAAGCGGCTCGTGCTCAACCCCGTGGACGACCGCACGGTGACCTACGTGCAGGACAACGAGCAACCGAGCAGGCAGAACGAGTTCGGCGGATCGATCGGCGGACCGATCGTCAAGGACCATCTGTTCTTCTATGGGGCCTATTCGCCGCGCAACGAGAACGCCACCAACTCATATGCGGCCGCCGACGGCGCCCTGGACGTGGAGCGCAATATCTGGCGGCAGCAGGCGTTCGGCAAGCTGTCGTACTCGCAGCGCCGGGTGACGGCGCACTGGTCCACGCTCTGGACGCCCACGACCGCCGATGGCACGCTCTCGAGCTACAACGGCACGGCACCGAACGCCTTCGTCGGCAACCTGTCCTCGCTGACCCCGCAGCTCGATCGCGGTTACGAGATCAACCAGGTGAACACGAATGGTACGGTCGACGTGAGCCTGTCGAACGCCTCGTTCCTCCGGTTCCGCGGCGGCTACTTCCACGACCGCTACGGCGACACCGGCATCCCGCTGGTCACGTCCTACACCTACCAGACGCCGACGACGCCGCTGAACGCCATCATCCCGCCGGCGCTGCAGGGCGGGACGAACGTGGCCGGCGTGAACACGCCGCGCGCACAGATCACCGATTTCGATCTGACCAAGCGCTCCACCTTCGACCTGGACTACAACCACTCGTTCACCAAGGGCGGCTACCACACGCTCAAGGCGGGGTACGGGTTCCAGCACATCGTGAACGACATCAACTCGTTCTACCCGGGTGGCTACACGGAGATCTTCTGGGATCGCAGCTTCACGTTCGGCGGCGTGACGACCGGGCGCGGGCTGTACGGCTACTACGCCGTGAACGACCGCGAGATCACGAACAAGGCTGGAAGCGACATCCACTCGCTGTTCGTCCAGGATCAGTGGACAGTGGGCAGCCGCCTGACGCTGAACCTCGGGCTGCGCACCGAGCACGAGGCGGTGCCGACCTTCCGGCCCGACATCGCCAAGAACGCGTTCGAGTTCGGCTTCGGCGAGAAGCTGGCGCCGCGTCTCGGCGCGGCGTACGACCTGCACGGGAATGGCCAGTCGAAAGTGTTCGGCAGCTGGGGCCGCTACTACGACTGGACGAAGTATCAGCTGCCGCGCGGATCGTTCGGTGCGGAGACATGGTGCATCTACTATCGCGCGCTCGACACGCTGGCGCTCGATACCCTGAACACCAGCAACCTGCCGGGCCGGGATCTGTGGGTGAACCCGGGAAGCTGCCGCGATCGCCGGGTGCCCTCGTTCCAGAACGAGATCGATCCCGAGATCCGGCCGATGTCGCAGGACAGCCTCAGTCTCGGCTTCGAGCACCAGCTGAATCGCGACAGCGTGTTCACGCTCCACTACATCCACAATGAACTGCGCGACACGATCGAGGACATCGGCTTCCTGAACGCGCAGGGCGACGAAGGCTACCTGATTGGCAATCCGGGCCGCGGTTCGACGTCGGTGCAGTTCCCGACCGGTGCCACGCCGCCCGGACAGCCGACGCCTACCGCGCAGCGCCAGTACGACGCGCTCGAAGTCGGATTCAACCGGCGGTTGGCCGACAGCTGGTTCTTCTCGGCCAATTACACGCTGAGCCGCCTGTACGGCAACTACTCCGGCATCGGCAGCTCCGACGAGATCACGACGCCGACGACCGGCCAGACGTCGGCGACCGCGCAGCAGCAGAACGGCTCGATCGCCAGGCCGGGATCGAACGTGAGTCGCGCCTGGGATCTCGACGAGCTCCTGTATGACTCGCACGGCAACCAGGTGCTCGGCCGCCTCGCCACGGACCGGCCTCACGTGGTGAAGCTGTATGGCTCGTATCAGGCGCCGTTCGGCACGCAGATCGGCGCGTTCTTCTACGGTGGCAGCGGCACGCCGATGACGACCTACGTGATGAGCACGAACACGACGGGCGGCGTCGGGTCGATGGTCGAAGGTCGCGGGGACATGGGCCGCACGCCGGTGCTCACGCGCACCGACCTGCTCCTCAGCCACGAGCTGGGGGCGCTTGGCGCCAAGCGGTTGCGGCTCGAGATGAACGTGCTGAATCTCTTCAACCAGAGGACAGCGCGGCACATCTACAACGGCCTGAACCGCGGTCTCGGCGCGGGTGGGGCGCGTCAGTCGGCGGCCATCGATCTGTCCAGCACCGACCTGACGAAGGGCTACGACTACAACGCGCTGATCCTGCGCAGCACCGAAGGTGCCGGCGCCTACGATCCGCGCTACGGCAAGGAAGACCTCTTCGACGAGGGTACCCGCGCGTACTTCACCGTGAAGTTCCTCTTCTAGGCTTTCGCCACACTCGGACCGTCCGCCGCGTCCGCCGAAGTCACCGGACGCCCGGACGGTCCATCGGGGCGGCACTTCGCTTGCTCTAGGAAGTCCCCGAACAGGATCGCCGCTGGAGCTGCACGCTTCGGCATTTCGGTTCTGTCGACACATGCCAATTCTGTTCGACGACGCTCGTTTGAGCCCCCGCTCGCCCGGCCGTTCGACCCGCGGCCTGTGGCTCAGTGTCGGTGTGCACGCCGTCGCCGGCGTCCTGATCGTCGTCACGATCGGCACTCCCGGGAAACCGCCGGCGCCGCGCCGGCAGCCGCTCAAGGTGTTCCTGTCGCCGGTGATATTGCCGGCCGCCCCGGTCGTAGTGCCGCGTCTTGCTCCGCCGCCGCCCCCGCCGCCGAAGCTACGTGAACTCGCCAAAGCGGAACTGCCGAAGCCGATTCCGGCGCCGATCGTCGCCAAGCCGGTCGAACCGCCGCCGCAACCGCTCGTGCCCGCGGCGGCCGCCGTGGTCGAACGGCCCGTCGAAAAGCCGGTGGTCCAGCGTCCTCCCGAGGTCGGTCTCTTCGAGCGGACCAACAGCGCACGAACGAACCAGGCCGCGGCGGCCGTCACGACCGGCGGATTTGGCAGTGCGGCGGCCTCGCCACGCGACAGCGCCAACGCCGCGGTCACGACCGGTGCGTTCGGCAGCGGCACGCGCGCGGCACGCGCAACCGTGTCCGGCGAGGTGCAGACGGCGGGATTCGATCAGCGAGCGAGTGCAACAGCCCAGCCCGCGGCAGTGGCCAAGCCGGTCGATCGGCCGGTCGAGATCGTCTTCAAGCCCACGCCGGAGTACACCGACGAAGCGCGCAGCGCCCGCATCGAAGGCACGGTGTCGCTCGAGCTCGAATTCACGGCCGCCGGCGACGTGCGCGTCTTGCGTATCGTGCGCGGCCTTGGCCACGGCCTCGACGAAGCGGCCCAGCGGGCGGCGCTCCGCATCCGCTTCAAGCCCGCGCAGTCGGACGACCGGCCCGTCGATTCCCGCGCCACGGTTCACATCACGTTCCGCTTGTCCTAACCCAGAGGCACTTATGCGACTCGCACGTCTTCCCCTGCTGTTCGCTGCACTGCTTGCGCCCGCCATGATGTCGTCGATCGCCAATGCGGAGGGCAAGGACAAGAAGGTTCCAGCGGCCCAGGCGCCGAGCCGCGACGGACAGGTCGCGGCCGACGACATCATCGACCGGATGAGCAAAGCGGAGCGCGGGGTACTCGAGCGGTTGCGGACCTCCCATCCGTTGATGGAGGTGTACATCCAGAACGTGGCGCCGGACGAGGCGCGTGGGTGGGTCCCCGTCGACGACAACTACTTCCTCGGCCAGCTCACGACTGACGACGGGCCGGCACTCCGCCCCTTCGGACAAAAACGAAAAGAACAGCGCGGGGTGAGGGTGAACATCGTCTCGAACCCGCCCAGCGTCGGGGATGCCTTCGCCGCCATGGTGGCGCCCGACTGGGACGGCCTCGAGCGGAAGCGATACGAATTCACCTACGTGCGCCGGGAGTTCCTCGGCGAATCGCGTTGCTTCCTCTTCGACGTCAGACCGGTCAAGGGCAGGCAGGGCTTCGTCGGCCGGATCTGGATCGAGGATCGCGACTTCAACCTCGTCCGCTTCAACGGCGCCACGCGCGGAACGGAAGCCGCGCTGTCAGGCTTTCTCAAGCGGGCGCTGTCGTTCCACATGGACGGCTGGCGCGTGAACGTGGCGCCCGGCGTGTGGGTGCCGTCCTACGTCTACTCGGAAGAAACCGATCTGAGCGGCGACACGTCCGCCAAATCGTCCTCGAAGTCGAAGGGGCAGGCGCGCTTCAAGAGCCAGACGCGGATCTGGGGCTACCAGGCTCAGAACACCGACCGGACCGGCTCGTTGACGACGATCCGGATCGACGAGCCCAACGTCGCCGACACCGCCGACGGAGCGGCGCAACTGTCGCCCGTGCTCAGCCAGCGCCGATGGGAGCAGGAGGCGGAGTCGAACGTCCTCGAACGGCTCGAGGCGATCGGGCTGCTCGCGCCGGCGGGCGAAGCGGACAAGGTCCTCGAGACCGTCCTCAACAACCTCGTCGTCACCAACAAGTTGAACCTCGAACGGCCGCTGCACGCGCGGATCCTGCTGACCTCGCCGCTCGAGTCGTTTACGGTCGGTCACACCATCGTGATGAGCCGCGGCCTTATCGACGTGCTGCCCGACGAAGCGAGCCTCGCGACGATGCTGGCGCACGAGTTGAGCCACGTGGCGCTCGGCCATCAGCTGATCGACACGAAGTTCTCGTTCGCCGATCGCCTGATGGTGTCCGACGGCGAGCTGCTGCAGGCGCTGCGGTTCCGCCGCACGTCGAAGGAGGAGGCCGCGGCCGACGAGAAGGTCGTCGACCTGCTCGGCAAGTCGCCGTATCGCGACAAGCTGGCCGATGCCGGCCTGTTCCTTCGTACGCTGTCGGAGCGCGCCAAGCAGCTGCCGTGGCTCATTCAGCCGCACGTCGGCGACGAGATGGCAGCCGACGGGCAGATGACGCGCCTCGTCGAGCTCATGAAACAGGCGCCGCCGCTGCAACCCGACAGCCTCGAGCAGATTGCCGCGCTTCAGCTCGGCGCGCGGCTGGTCGTCGATGCGTGGAGCGGCAAAGTGACGCTCGATCGCTCGCCCGCTCCCCAGCTGATGTCGGTGCGCGAGAAAACGCCGTTTGCCGTGTCTCCGCTGATGCCCGTAATCCGATATGCCGAGCCTCTGAACGCCGGCTCACCCGTCGACACGGTCGGCCAGTTGCGGTCCAACTAGGTTTCCGCCGGAGGCGGGTGTTATGTTCGCTGCCTGATGATCGGGCAGATCGGGCCGCAGATCGCGACAAATACGCCGACGACCTCTTGACGCCCGAGCATGACTTCTCACGCGGCGCTCACGGCGTTCGTCGAATTGGCGTTGATGCTCGCGGTCGTGGCCGCGTACGTCGTGATGGCGCGCCGCTTCCGTCTTCTGTGGCATCCACTCTCCATCATCGCCGCCGTCGGCATCGTCAGCATCGTCGTCTCCGTGCTGGGCGAGCTGCTGTTCAACCGTGGCTGGGCAGGTGTTCCGGCAATGTCGCGCCGATCCGCAATCGGCGGCTTCGGGTGGGGTGTGATCATCGCGGCGGCCGTCTGGGCCGGCCGCCGGGTGTTCGCCTCGTTGAAGAGACAGGCTCGAAGCTAAAGGGCCGTGGCACGAGGCCCGTCCTGCGCCACCGGACCGAGGGGTGCGAACCGCTCGTGGACGCCGGATAGGGGACGTCAGGCCGATAGCCGAGCAACCGGCCGAGCGGGGCGAGCGTCGCGAACAACAGCTGCTGCACGACCCGCGGCTGGCTCGTCCCGTAGATCGCTTCGCGGTAGTCGGCAAACGTGACCGCCAGCTGGAACAGGTTTCGCGGCAGGCCGCGCGCATTCGTCTTGCCGGTCATCGCCAGCGCGAAGAACGTCGTGATGAATTCGGCGAAGCGCCCGGCCGGTCGGAAATCGAGCATGACGCGCAGGTCGTCGGTTCCGCTGTTCCACCAGATGTGCGGCGTGCCCCGGGGAATCGTGATGTTCTCTCCCGCCGTGTAAACCCGCTCCCGTCCATCCATGCGCAGCGTGATCTGCCCGCTCGTGATCAGAAAGCGTTCCTCCTGCTGCGGATGAACGTGTTCCGCCGCCACGAACCCGCCCGGCCGCACGCGCATGTCGATGCGGAGGCACTCACCCTCCGTCTCGTGGCCGGTGAGGATGAACCGCATCGTCTCGCCGGTGATGGGGTTTTCGATGCAATCGCCCGCTCGTACCACAGGGAGACCTCCGTCTCCCTTGTAACGCGCGGTCCGCGGCCGAATCCCGCAACCAGATGCGCTAGCATTCGCGAGTGACTCGAGCGTTTCTTCTCATCCTTGCGCTCGCCGCAGCAGGCTGCGGCGGGAAGAGCAGCGCTGCCACCACCGGTCCGACCCCACCCCCGAGCGATCGCACGTTCCTGTCCTTCACCGTCGAGGCCGGGTTCGGCTTGCCCGCGGGGCGCTCGATGGAGCTGACACCGGACAACGCAACGTTCTCAGGCTTCGCCAGCATCACCGGCCCCGGATTCGCAAACTCGGTCCAGGTCACCGCAAGAGATGGCACCGGAGCCACGTGGGGCCTTTGGCTGGCGGCGCCTCAGGATCGACAGCTCGTCGCGGGCCGTTATGCGAATGCCGCCAACGCCATCCAACGAGCGGCGGAGATCCCAGGGCTCACGTTCTGGAATACGACGATTGGCGGTTGTCCACCTGCGACCGGAGAGTTCACGGTGCTCGAGGCCACTTTCGGAAGTGCGATTGGCGCCGGCCTCCCCATCGACCGCCTTCATGCGACGTTTGAGCAGCGGTGCATGCTCAATGGACAGCTCGTGAGTGCCGTAAAGGGAGAGATCAACATTCCCCGGCGGCTGTCGACGACCGAACGGTGATCGCCGTTACGGCAGCGACATCAGGCCGACCGTCACCAGCAACGGAATGATGACGGCCACGAGCGCCTCGCCGGCAATGAGGCCGGACGCACTGGCGATCGCGTAGTTCTTCTGCGTGGTGGGCGACACGCGCATCCAGATCTGGTCGAGCACGGCACCCAGGAAGATCACGGTGACGGCGTTCACGGGGATGAGCATGGCGATGCCGACGCCGGCCGGCGACGGGATGAACGGCCGCCACGACTTCTTCTGCTCGAGCAGCGTGAGGAGGATGCCGATCACGGCGCCGACCGCCGTCGATGTTTGCATCCACGCGAGGCGCGCGGCCGCGGCCGCCGTCAGGTTGGCGCCCGAGAGGTCCTGCGTCACCAGCTTCGCGAACCCCACCCAGCGCTGCGACGTCGGGCTGAGCAGCTGCGCGTGCTCGCCGGTGATGCCGTAGGTGTCGCGCAGCAGCGGATACATGTAGGCGAGCGCCAGCGCGCCCACCGGCACGGCTATGAGCTGCATGTAGGTGAGGATGCGCGGCGTCGAGCCGATCATCTGACCGGCGCGGAAGTCCTGCATCAACCCCTCGGACTCGGCGGCCACCGCCCCGGTGATGCCGCTCGACACCATGTTCGCGCGCAGGTCGCCGGGCGCGATGCCGGCAAACATCGCCTGCATCACGTTGGTCATGGTGCTGACCGGACCCCAGTTCGTTTCGCCCAGGACGCGCAGGGCCACGAGCCCGAGCGGCAGCGCCAGCGCAATGGCCAGCACCGAGTGCCAGATCGGCGTGCCGAAGAAGAGCGACTGCACGAGAATGACCAGCAGCGCCGAGGTGCCCCCGCCGATCCAGACCCAGCGGAGCGGGAGATCCTGCGACGTGGCGTCGGCAGCGGCCAGCGAGCGGAACGTCGCCATCAGGACGCGCCAGCGCAGGAGCAGCGCGCAGATCCCGCCGGCCACCAGCAGCCCCACCGAGGGCCACATCACCAGCAGCAGGATGTCCACGCGGCGGCCGTCGGCCGCGAGCAGCCCCCGTTGCAGCAGCCACGGCGGCATCAGTACCCACGCCACGATGCCGCCGATCAGCATACTGGCGCTGATGCGCAGGCCGATGATGATGCCCGACCCGATGCTGAGGAGCGAGACGCCGAAACCAAGGCCGACTCTTGCCGAGAAGTCGTTCACGATCAGCGGAATCGCGTCGCGGATCCACTGCAGGACCGTCGCCAGGAATACCAGGCCCGACGCCACCAGCGCGGCGATCATCGCAAACGCCGATCGGCGCGCCTGCGGTCCCTTGGCGTCGAGCAGCATCAGCGTTTCGCCGGCGGCGATGCCGTCGGGGAACGGCAGGTTCTCGTCGTCGATGAAGTGCTTGCGCAGCGGCACCGCCAGGAACACGCCGAGCAGCCCCGATGCGGAGAGCCAGGCGAACGTCTGGAAGCGCGTCAGGTTGATGTCGAAGCCGCTGCCAGGCTCCAACCGGAGCAGATCGAAAGCGGCCAGCAGCCAGCACAGGAACGCCACCTGCGCCGCCGACGTGCCGGCCGTCTGGACGATGTTGTTCTCCCAGCGGTTGTAGCTCTTGGAGAAAAGGCCCAGCGCCACGAAGCCAAAAAACGCGGAGACGACCGACACGTTCGGCCCGAAGCCGAATTTCAGCACCATGTACGGGTAGGACGCGCCCATGATGAGCGCGACGACGAGCCCCACCGCGATCGACCGCGGCGTGAACTCACGGATGTGGGCCGGCTTCTGCGGGCCGTTCGATGACATGCGGCGGATTGTATGCGGGCCGGGCTTGGTCTCAGGCGGCCTTTTTGGCTGTCCGGCGGTTTGCGCGCGCGCGCCGTTCGATCAAGCGGGCCACCGCCGCCTCGTCGCCCGTCAGTCGGTGGCGGCGAGAGGCCACACGGCCGGCGGGCGCAATCACGTCGCCTTCGAGGAATCCTTCGACGACCGCGGGGTGGACGTACGACTTGCGACAGACGGCCACCGTGTTGCCGAGACGCTGCGCGGCGCACGCGATGGCCCGGACCACGGCGCGCTTGCCCGCAGCTGCCGTGGCCGGAAGGGCGTGGCTGCCGGTCTTCAGACCGGCCTCTTGGGTATCGGCCAGCGCACGAGCCACCAGCACCGTGCCGGCCCAGGTCCGGAAGTCTTTCGCCGTGAACGCTTCACCGCACACCCCGCGGACGTAGTCGTTCACGTCGGCCGACCCGACCGCGCAGCGGTGTCCGTGCTCGTCTACGTACTGAAACAGTTCGTAGCCCGGGAGATCGCGGCATGCCTTGACGATCCGCGCCAGGCGCGCATTCTCGACGCCGACGCTGTGCGCAATGCCGCTCTTTCCCTTGAACTCGAAGCGGATGCCGCCGCCCCTCACCGTCGCGTGAGTGTCGCGCATCGTGGTGAGCCCGTACGAACGGTTGGCACGTGCGTATTCCTCGTTGCCGACTCGGATCAGCGTCTTCTCGAGGAGCGCCACGACGGTGGCCAGCACCTTCTCGCGCGGCAGGCCGTTGCGTCGAAGGTCCGCCGCCACACGATCGCGCAGCGCCGGCAGCGCCGCCGCGAATTCGAGCAGACGGCCGTACTTGACCTCGTCGCGAACCTCGCGCCATCGCGCGTGATACCGGTACTGCTTACGGCCCTTGGCGTCGCGCCCGGTGGCCTGCAGGTGGCCAAGCGGATCGGGGCAGATCCACACGCTGGTCCACGCGGGGGGTACCGCGAGGGCCTTGATGCGATCGAGCACCTGCCGGCTGGTGACCGTTCGCCCGTGCGGGTCCACGTAGCGCGCCCGCGCGCGGCCCAGCCGGCGGATGCCCGGTGCCCTGCGGTCGTTGACGTAGCGAAGCCCGGCAGCAGCGGCCGACGCAGACGGGGCGAGCGGGTCCTGAACCACGCCCGCTGAGAAGCAGCAATCGAGCCAGTGGAACCGTAGAGGCGGACCTTCAGGCCCGCCTGCTCAGCGGCTGGACGTTCTGGCCGGCGGCGCCACGTCGTTGCGGGCAACGACGCCGCCCTTCATCACGAACCGCACGCGCTGCATCTCGCTGATATCGGCGAGCGGATCGCCGGCCACCGCGATCAGATCGGCGTACTTCCCCTTCTCGACGCTGCCGATCTGGTTCACCCAGTTGTAATTCAGCATCGTCGCCGTGGGCAGGAACGCCATCTGCAGCGCCTCGCGCGTGGTGAGCCCCCACTTCACGAAGTAGGCAAACTGATCGGCCTGCTTGCCGTGTGGCACGTCGGCGGAGGTGGCGCCGCTGCCGAAGACGAACGTCACGCCCGCGGCGCGCGCCTTCCGGAACGCCTGCTCGGCCATCTTCAGCCGGCTGTTGCGTCCGCCGGTCCGCTTCAAGTCGGCGGGCTCGAGCGCGACGAGATCGTCGATGGTGAGCTCGAACGGGAGCTTTTTGTCCACCAGCAGCTTCAGCGACGCATCGTCGAGATCGGTCAGGTGGTTGGGCGCGTCCACCCCCGCCTTCAAGCAACTGAGCTGCCCTTCGCCGCCGTAGGTGTGGCACGCCACCTTGAGGCCGAGACGATGCGCCTCGTCCACCACCGCCATCACTTCTTCCTCGGTGAGCGACGGGCTGTTCACGAGCGTGCCATCGGGCTTGAACACGCTGAGCTCGTCGCCGACGAAATCCTGCGTGGTGTAGATCTTCACCCAGTCCACGCCGTGCAGCTTGGCTTCGCGCACGGCCGCACGCGCCAGCCACGGCGAGTTGGGGTTCTTGCTCTCGGTGAAGCGGTCCTGGAAGCGCTCGAAGAACGACGGGTACGACGTGGTGGCGCGCTGATTCAGCGACTGCCCCACCACCTGCATGCGCGGCCCCATCACCACGCCGCGGTTGATGGCGTTGCGGAGATCGACGGTGCCGTAGCCGCCGCGCGAGTCCATGTCGAGCACGGTGGTGAACCCGGCGTCGAGATCGGCCTGCGCGTTGGCCACCGCCACGATCGTGCGCGTGGACTGCGACAGCTCGTCGGGCGGATAGACGTGCACATGGGCGTCGATCATGCCCGGCAGCACGGTGGCGGCGCCGAGATCGATGACCCGGGCGTCGGCGGGCACCGTGACCGCCGGGCCGACGTCGACGATGCGATCGCCCCGGATCAGGATGGTCTGATTGGCGGCCATCGTGCCGCTCCGGCTGTCGTACAAGCGCCCCGCACGGACGGCGATGACCTGCGCCGCCGGGGCCAGGAACTTCGCCGGAGCGCTGGCGATGCCGCCCTGGCCCTGCAGGCCGGCGGGCAGCCCGGCCGCGAGACAGAGTGCGATTCCTCCCAGAACACGCGTCACACGTCCCATGAATCCTCCAGGTTGCGATGGGCGTGCAGAGCATACGCCTGTTGAGAGAGAATCGCCGCCATGTTGTGGAGCGCCCTTATGAAATCGATTGCGGTCACCGCATTACTCGTCGCTCTCGCCACCGCGGCTTTGGCCCAACCGGCACCCACGCGCGGCATCGTCAACGTCACCGGACAGCTCTATCGCGCCCAGAACAACAACCACTACACGGTGTTCCTGGTCACGCCGGAGGGCGTGATCATGAGCGACCCGATCAACCGCGAGTTCGGCCGCTGGCTGAAGAGCGAGATCGCGTCACGGTTCAAGGTGCCGGTCCGCTACGTGCTGTACACGCACCGCGACTGGGATCACGCGTCGGGCGGCGTGGTGTTCGCCGACACCGCCGAGTTCGTCGGCCATCGCAACATGCTCGCGGCGCTGGCGCCGCCGGCCGGCAACCCGCCGCTCACCGACGCGGCCGTGAAGATGGACGCCAACCGCAACGGCCTGGTGGAGCGGGCCGAGGCCAGCGGCGACATCGCCGAGCGCTTCGCGCTCTTCGACTACAACCGCGACGACGTGGTGAGCGGCGCCGAGATCGCGCGCGGCTCGGTGAGCGACGTCCTGCCGCCGACGATCACCTACACGGATCGCCACACAGTCACGCTCGGGGGCAAGCGCGTCACGATGGTGCACCTGGGCACGGCGCACGCCGACGACAGCTCGGCGCTGCACTTCCCCGACGAGCGCGCGGTGTTCAGCGCCGACATCCTGCAGGTGAAGCGGCTGCCCGCCGCGCTCGCGCCGAGCGTCGGCGCCTGGATCGACGCCCTTTCCCGCATCAACGCGCTCGAGTTCGAGTACGCGCTGACCGGGCACGCGCTCGCCGGCACCAAGAAGGACGCGGCGGAGTCGCTGCGCTATCTGCAGGACCTCTCCACCGGCGTCGCCGCGGGCGTGGCGGCGGGCCGGAGCCTGCCGGACATCCAGAAGACGCTCACGCTCGACGCCTACAAAGGATTCGAGCGCTGGGACACCGTTCGCACCGATCACATTGCCAGCGTCTACGCGACGCTGCGGGGGAGCGCGCGATGACGAGAACGATCACCGCCCTCACCGTCCTGCTCGCCGCGTCGCTGACCTCGGCCAGCGCGGCCGCGCAGGCTCGCGGCGGCGGCCCGCCCGCCCCCGTTGTGGTGTCGCCGGACGTGTCCGGCGACCGCCGCATCACCCTGCGGCTGTACGCGCCGAAGGCGGAAGCCGTGCGGCTTGATGCGAGCGACGCGCCGGGAGTGCCCTTCGGCGCCGGCGCGCCGATGACCAAGGGCGAGAACGGGGTGTGGCAGGCCACGATCGGCCCGGTGCCGGCCGGCGCGTATCGCTACGCGTTCGTGGTGGACGGCGTGCCGACACTGGACCCGCGCAACCCGTCGACGAGCGAGTCCAACACCAACGCGTGGAGCCTCGTGTACGTGCCCGGCTCGGATCTCTTCGACACCAGGCCGGTTCCACGCGGCGCCGTCGCCGAGGTGACCTACTACTCCGACTCGCTGGGGATGTTCCGGCGGATGCACGTCTACACCCCGCCGGGCTACGAGACCAGCGGGCGGAAGTACCCCGTGCTCTATCTGCTGCACGGCGCGGGCGACAGCGACCATTCGTGGTCCACCGCCGGACGCGCGGGGTTCATCCTCGACAACCTGATCGCGAAGAAGGCCGCGAAGGACATGATCGTGGTGATGCCGGCCGGGCACACGCGCGGGCCGGCCGGCGCCGGCGTCGTGTCGGCCGACGCCAATGCGGCGTTCTCCGGCGACTTCATGGGCAGCATCGTGCCCTATGTCGAACAGCACTACCGCGTGGCGGGCGGACGTGACAACACGGCGATCGCCGGGCTGTCGATGGGCGGCGGGCAGACGATCGACATCGCCACCGCCAACGGCGCGAAGTTCGGCTACGTCGGCGTCTTCAGCTCGGGACTGTTCGGCGTGTTCACGGTCCCTGGCCGCGGCGCACCCCCGCCGGCCTGGACGAAGGGCTCGAGCGAGTGGGAGAAGCGCAACGCCGCCGCGCTCGCCGACGACAAGACGAAGAAGGGGCTGAAGCTGCTGTGGTTCTCGACCGGCAAGGACGACTTCCTGCTGCAGACGACGCGCTCGACGGTGAACCTGTTCAAGGAGTACGGCTACTCGCCCGTCTACCAGGAGAGCGAGGGCGGGCACACGTGGATCAACTGGCGCGACTATCTCTCCGAGTTCGCGCCGCTGCTCTTCAAGTAGGACCGTCGATCGCGCAGCGGAACCCGGTGTCGTAGTCGGCGTAATCGCGCTCAACCTCGATCCGGTTGCTGACGCGAACGCCTTTCGCGTTCGAGTGCCAGGCGCCGCCCCGCGTCACGGCCGATGAATTCGGGGGCAGCGGCTCTTCGATCTCGTCGGTCGTGTCGTCGTACTTGTTGTAGTAGCGGTCCAACACCCATTCGGACACGTTGCCGAGCATGTCGTACAGCCCGTACGCGTTGGCAGCCTTCTGCCCGACCGGATGGGGGCTGTCGTCGCTGTCGTCCTCGAACCAGGCGATCTCCGACAGCGTGTCGTAGTAGCGCTCGCGCGATCCGGCCCGCGCCGCATATTCCCACTCGGCCTCGGTCGGCAGGCGGCCGCCGATCGCGGCGCAGTAGGCCTTGGCCTCGGTGCGTTCCACGCTGACCACGGGGTGAAGCTCGGAGCCGGCGCGATCGAGCCGCGGCGTCGGCTTCATCCGCTTCGCCCACTGCGCGTTCGTCACTTCGGTGTGCCCCAGCCAGAACCCGCGTCGGATCCGCACGGTGTGCACCGGAAGCTCGTCGGGATCGCAGTCGCCGTCGCCGTTCGAACATCCCATCGCGAAGCTGCCCGGCGGAATCCAGACATAGACCTGACCATCGGCGGCGTTGACCTTGCTGCGCACGCTGGGGGTCGGTGGCGGCGCCGGAAGAGCGGACTCGGGGGCCGGAGCAGGTGTCGTCGCGGTCGGCTGTGCCTCGGGCTGGACGGGCTTTCCTCGAGTTCCGAAGTAGACGGCGGCGACGACCCCGAGCACCGCTACGGCACTCGCCGCTACAACCGCCGTTCTCTTCGACGTCCGCCGGCGCTGTTCGTCGGCGCGTATCCGCTCGCCAGCCTGCAGCTTTTCGAGATCGACCTTCAGCTTCACCAGGTCGTCGTCGTCGAACGACGACTCCGCGTCGAACCAGTGCGTGGTCGAAATGAAGTACTGCAGGTCGGAGGACGGCGTGACTTTGCCGACCAGCACGGCGAGGATCGGTTTGCCCGCGTTGAAGGCGAGCTCGACCTCGCTCAACACGTGCCGCGACGCGTTCGCCTCGGCCGTGAGGAGCAGCACCTGCGCGGTGCAGTCTCGGATGGCGGCGGTGATGGCGGCGGGAAAGCTGGTGCCCGGCTCGATGTCGCGCGGCGCAATCCAGCACGCCACCCCGGCCTGCTCGAGCCCGGTGCGGATGCGATCGGCGATGGACGCGTCCTCGGACGCGTAGCTGATGAAGATCCGGCCCGGCATCTCCAGAAGGTTACCGGGTCCGCGCCGCGTCGGCCTCCACGAGCACCATCGACGCGAAGGCGGTGGCGGCGTCTTGCATGAACAGCGACATCATCGACCCGTCCGGATAGCGCTTGTTCATCGACACCGCGGGCCACGCGCCGGTGCCAGGATCCTGATGCGCGCGCAGCCACGCGATCGCCTTGCCGAGGTTGGGGTTCGACGGCGAGACGCCCGCGCGCTGCAGCACGAACGCGGTGTACGCGGTCGCATAGGCGTGGCTGCCCGGTGAGGGTGGGGCGTCGGGATGGGCCATCCACGGCCCGAGCGACTCGGTCGTCCACCCGCCGTCGGGCTGCTGGCGCGCGAAGGCCTCGGCCACCACGGCGCTCCGCGCCTGCGCGTTGAGCAGCGGCAGTGCGTTCGTCGAGGCCCACAAGGCTGCGAGCCGATCGTGAAGCCGCGGCGGCGCAGGCGGATTCACGAGAAACGCCATCAGTGACGTGATCTGCGCATGACTTGGGGAATCCCGCTGGTAGGTCGCGGCCGCCGGTCCGAGCGTCTGTCCGAGCGCCAGTGCGACGAGTGCCGCGCCGTAGTAGCCGGACTCGTGGTTCTCCCACGGATCGAGGTTCGCCTCGTACCACTGCCACGCGCCCTTGTTCGCGCCGCCCGTGTCCTGCGTCTCCCACAGGCGGTCGAAGGCCTGCTTCGCGTGCGAGCTCATGGTGCCTCGCGCGTCTTCGCGGCTGAAAAACATCGCGCTCATCACCGCTTCCACCGTCCCGAGCGCGCCTTCCTGCGGCTTGGCCATCTTGTTTCGCAACCGGTTCAAGAGGCCGGTTTCGAAGGTCGTGGGCCCGGCTTCGTGGAGCGCGCGGCGCAGTACCGGGCGCGCGAGCAGATACGTCATGCCGGTGTGGCACGACACGCAGGGCCCGTCGGACGACTGGGCGGTCTTCCAGTCGAACCACGCCTGCTGGCGTGCGTCGAGATAGCGGGCGGCCAGCGCGGGATTCCATTCGGCGCGCACCGACGACGCGGCGGCCAGGAGAATGGCGGCGGTCACAACGATGCGAAGGCGTGGCATGACGGTGATTCTAGAGCAGGCGGACCTGAAGGTCCGCCTCTACGTACGCGGGCGGCTGCGCTCGTACACCCACAGCGCAGCAAGGCGATACAGGCCGTGCACGAACTTGCCGTAGGGCAGCGTGACGAACAGCGCCAGCACCGACCCGAGATGGATGGCCAGCAGTCGCCCCATCACGGCCGACTCCCGCAGGACGAGCAGCGCCAGACCGGTGACGCTGGTGACGAAGAGCAGCGTCATGAACGAGCGGTCGAGCCCGTCCTGTGCCGGGTCGCCCAATGCCGCGTCGCGCCGGCCTCGCAGGGTCCAGAGCCCGGCGCATCCGGCGAGAAGCGCGACGCCGCCAAGCGACCCGAGCACGACCGGCACACTCGTGTAGGCATATGGCGCGACCCACA
>Ga0207689_10000828_pt1 | contig 29823 bp, 17 predicted proteins | sample KBSMisM52_FD_184312 | JGI IMG/M metagenome (GOLD analysis project Ga0207689, IMG submission 184312) | Miscanthus rhizosphere microbial communities from Kellogg Biological Station, Michigan, USA - KBS Miscanthus M5-2 (SPAdes) (version 2) | ecosystem: Host-associated > Plants > Roots >...
ATCGCCGCCATCGGAATCACCAATCAACGTGAAACCACCATTGTCTGGGACCGTGAAACTGGCAAGCCGGTTTACAACGCTATCGTCTGGCAAGATCGGCGGACGGCTCAGTTTTGCGACGAGCTGAAGGCTCAGGGACATGAAGGTTTCATTCAAGACCATGCCGGCCTCCTCATCGACGCATATTTTTCTGCAAGTAAAGTTTCCTGGATTCTCGACAACGTACCCGGTGCACGGCAGCAGGCTGAAGCGGGCAACCTCGCGTTCGGCACGGTTGATAGCTGGTTGGTGTGGAAGCTAACCAGCGGCGAGGTGCACGCAACCGACATCACCAATGCTTCTCGCACCATGCTTTTCAACATCCGCACTGCTCAGTGGGACGAAGAACTGTTACGAATCTTCAGAATTCCCTCTTCCATGCTGCCGAAGGTTGGCGCATCGAGTAAGGGTTATGCCGAAGTCACAACAACCTTGGGGTTGGGCGGTATCGCGATCGCTGGAATCGCGGGCGATCAGCAGTCTTCTCTTTTCGGGCAGCGCTGTTTCTCTCCTGGATTGACTAAAAACACCTACGGCACCGGATGTTTTCTTTTGCAGAACATTGGAACAAAACCGATCAAGTCTTCCAATCGGTTGGTTACAACGGTTGCCTGGCAAGTTGGAGACTCCATCGAGTACGCGCTCGAAGGCAGCGTTTTCGTCGGTGGGGCAGTCGTGCAGTGGTTGCGGGACGGTCTCGGATTAATTCGCAACTCTTCTGACGTCGAAGCCCTTGCCGCATCTGTTCCGGACAATGGAGGCGTCTACTTCGTTCCTGCGTTTGTTGGATTGGGTGCGCCACACTGGGACCAGTACGCACGTGGATCAATTGTAGGTCTAACTCGAGGAACCACTTCCGGGCACATCGCTCGTGCAGCTGTTGAGAGTATCGCTTATCAGGTGGCAGATTTGCTCTACGCAGCACAACGCGACTCGGGTACAACTTTGAGCGAATTGCGTGTCGATGGCGGTGCCGCTGCCAACAATGCGCTCATGCAATTTCAAGCAGATATCATGGGAATTCCTGTAGTAAGGCCAGCGACAACAGAAAGCACCGCACTTGGCGCTGCATATTTGGCTGGCCTGAACGCAGGGGTTTGGCGCAACAGCAACGAAATTGCATCTCTTCCCCTGATAGAACAACGATTTGAACCGCGCATGAAAAGCTCTGACGCCGAAAAACTTCGCAATCGATGGAATGAAGCTTTGGCGCGCTCCCGAGGTTGGGCGAAGGAATAACCCATGAATCGTCCGGAGATGATGGAGCGTGCGCTGAGCCGCACCGCGCCATGGGACATGCTCATCATTGGTGGTGGCGCTACGGGCGCAGGTATTGCTGTTGATGCAGCCTCACGCGGATATCAAATTCTGCTTCTGGAACAAAGCGATTTCGGCAAAGGCACGTCGAGCCGCAGCACCAAGCTGGTGCATGGCGGAGTACGCTACCTCGAACAAGGAAATATTCCATTGGTCATGGAGGCGCTGCGCGAGCGTGGCATTTTGCGCCAGAATGCCCCGCACCTCGTGAGCGATCTTGCATTCATTGTCCCTCGCTACGACTGGTGGGAAGCTCCGTTTTACGGTGTGGGGCTGAAGATTTATGACTTGCTGGCGGGCAAGTACGGGTTTGGTTCCTCGCGATTGCTGACCATCGACGAAACATTGGAACGTCTGCCAACAATCAAACGAGAAGGTTTGCGCGGTGGAATCGTCTACTACGACGGCCAGTTCGATGACACGCGTCTTCTCATCAATCTGATGCAGACCGCCGTGGACCACGGTGCAACCGTGCTCAATTACGTTCAGGTCGTCGGATTAAACCAAGGCGCGGATGGCTTCGTGAATGGTGCGATTGCATGCGATATCGAAACGGGGGGTGAGTTTCAGGTTTCGGCGAATGTAGTCATCAATGCGACTGGCGCCTTTTCCGATGCTGTTCGCAAGATGGCGGATCCATCGATCGCCCCGATGATCGCGCCGAGCCAGGGAATCCATCTGGTATTCGATGGATCGTTCTTACCTGGAAACAGCGCCATTATGGTGCCGCATACGCCAGATGGCCGGGTGATGTTTGCGATTCCCTGGCACGGACACACCGTTGTCGGCACTACTGACACGCCAATCCCGCATGTATCTCTTGAGCCGCTGCCACTGCCAGAAGAAATCGACTTTATTCTGGAAACTGCCGGACGCTACCTCCACAAAGCTCCAACTCGCGACGATGTATTGAGTGTGTTCGTCGGCATTCGGCCTCTGGTAGGCAATGGAGGTTCAAACAGTACGGCGGCATTGTCTCGCGATCACACAATTCGCATCGACAACTCAGGCTTGCTGAGCATTGCCGGCGGCAAGTGGACCACCTACCGTCGCATGGCAGAAGATTGCGTCAATCAGGCAGCCACCTTGGCGCGGTTACCCGAGAAAGCGGCCAGTACAGAGAATCTGAAAATCCACGGATACCACTTGAACCCAAGACAATTTGACGATTTGGGTGTGTACGGCACTGACGCATTCGCGATTGAAAGACTAATCCGAGAAGATCCTCTCTTGGCGGAGCGTTTGCATCCAGATTTAAGTTATCGTGCCGCTGAGGTAGTGTGGGCCGCACGCAACGAAATGGCGCGCACGGTGGAGGATGTGCTAGCACGACGCACGCGAGCGCTGTTCCTCAATGCGCAAGCGGCATCCGAAATGGCTGAGAAAACCGCGACCATCATGGCCCGCGAATTAAATTACAACGACACCTGGAAGGCCAACCAAATACAAAGCTTCCGCAAACTGGCTCAACAGTATGCAGCCCCAGCGCAGTAAATATGCTTTGCAGAATACTAGGACAGGCGAAAATGAAAACGTCATACAAACTGTACTTCTCTTTTTTATTCGTTCTCCTCACCTTCAGCTTAAGCTCAGCGCAGACAGGAGAAATCTTCCGCCTCGATGGCGGCAACTCAACCTATGCCTTTGGAGTGAATGAGCGCGGCGATTTGCAGCCGCTTTACTGGGGTGGACGCCTCGGTGCGCATGACAGTATTCCTCCGGCACATTCATTTCCCGAGATGGCTTCGTTTGATTCTCCCGCAACCACCACGCCCCAGGAATACGCCGGCTGGGGCGCAGGATTATTCACTGAGCCAGCTCTGAAAGTTAGTTTTGCGGATGGAAACCGCGATTTGGTTTTGCATTTCTTGAAGATCGCATCAAGCAGTTCCAATTCCGCGGAAATAGTTCTCAAAGATATTTCACGAGAAATTTATGTAACGCTCGCTTACTCGATGGATTCGGAGAGTGGCATTCTGGCCCGTTCCGCAAGTATCGAAAATCGGGAAAAGCAGCCGGTATTGATTGAACAGGCAGCTTTCGCGCAATGGACTCTTCCACCTGCTCACTACACTCTGAGTTACTTGACCGGCCGCTGGGCTGGAGAGTGGACGCTGAATCAGGAACCGATTCAAGGCGGAGCACGCGTCCTTGAAAGTCGCCGTGGCAGCACCGGCCACCAGGCAAACCCGTGGTTTGCAATTTCGCGCGAAGGTGGACGCGATACCGCAACGGCCGCCGACGAAGAACATGGAGAAGTCTGGTTTGGTGCACTGGCGTGGTCTGGCTCATGGCGCATGACGGTGGAACACACTCAACTTGATGCCCTGCGCGTGACCGGCGGATTCAATCCTTTTGATTTTGGTTATAAGCTGAAACCCGGCGAGCATCTCGACACACCGATTTTCTATGCTGGATATTCCGCTCACGGGCTTGGCGGTGCCTCCCGCTTACTACATCATTTCGAACTAGCACACATTCTGCCGCAGGCACCCGATCCCAAACCGCGCCCCGTGATTTACAACTCGTGGGAGGCTACGGAATTCAAAGTGGACGAGGCCGGACAGATGGCCCTGGCAGAAAAAGCTGCATCCATCGGCGTAGATCGATTTGTGATGGACGACGGATGGTTCGGAAAGCGTAACACCGATCACGCGGGACTGGGCGACTGGTATGTGAACCCGGAGAAATTCCCTCACGGCCTGAAACCGCTGATTGACAAGGTCCACTCGCTTGGAATGGATTTCGGCTTGTGGATCGAGCCGGAGATGGTCAATCCGGATTCTGATCTCTATCGCAAGCATCCTGACTGGGTTCTAAATTTTTCTGGGCGCCCGCGCTCTGAATCACGCAATCAAGTCGTGCTCAATCTAGCTCGTCCCGACGTTCGTGACTACATTGAAGGTTTCCTTGACAAATTGCTCACGGATAATGACATCGCTTTTCTTAAGTGGGACTACAACCGTAACTGGTCAGAGCCTGGATGGGAGCAAGTCCCCGCAGATGAGCAAAAGCGCGTTTACGTGGAGTTCGTGCGCAATCTGTATTCAATTCTCGCTAACCTGCGCAAAAAGCATCCTAAGGTTGAGATTGAATCCTGTTCAGGCGGTGGAGGCCGTGTCGATCTTGGCATTCTGCATTACACCGATGAAGTCTGGCCTTCGGACAACACCGATCCCTTCGATCGAATCCTGATGCAGGACGGGTTCACATACGCCTATACGCCGCAGATCATGATGGCTTGGGTCACCGACTCGCCGCACTGGCTGAACGGCCGCTCCACCTCCCTCGCCTACCGGATGTTGAGTTCCATGCAAGGGTCATTGGGAATCGGAGCAAATCTGAATCACTGGGGTGACGAAGATTTTGCAACCGCAAAACGCCTGATCGCCGCATATCACTCGGTACAGAAGACCATTGTGCAAGGTGACTTATACCGCCTCATGAACCCGCGGGATAACAGTGAGCTGTCGGTGACTGAAACGGTTTCAAACGATAAGGGCCAGGCAGTTGTGTTTGCCTTCGTCAACGCGACCAACAAAGGCCGAGGCTTCCCTTTGCTGCAATTGCGCGGTTTAGATCCAACCGCGGAATATAAACTTAGTTGGATCGAGGGCAAATCTTGGCCCGACACCCCAGATACGGCTTCAGGTGCGTGGTGGATGAACCATGGGATTCAGCTCATGCTGAAAGGTGACTACCAGGCAGCAGCGTTCCGCTTGGATCGTCAACGCTGACGCCACTATCTATTCATCGCGCAACGTGTTTGCAGGATCGATGGTGGCAATTCGCAGAGTTGGCAAGGTGACAGCGATCACCGTGACCAATGCTAGCGTAACAACCACCGTGAGCAGCGTGGACGCATCATAAACACCGATTCCATAGATCACACTGCTCATAACTCGCAGCACCCCTGCGCATAAGATCAGGCCCAAAACAAGGCCTGCAAGCGAAGCGCGAACTCCCGATGATCCGATATGGATCATGGCTTCCCGAATCGTCGAGCCCAATGCCATGCGAATGCCAATCTCGCGCGTTTTCTGCGCCACAATGTTTGCAACCAGCGCGAAAATTCCGACCGAACTGAGCAACAAAGCTAACCCGGCCATTACACCCAACAACGCGACCTCAACCCGCTGCATAGTGAGTGTTTGCGCTTGCAAGTCACCCATGCTGTAGAAGCCCGAAAATGGCAAGTTGGGATCGGCGCTGGCCATCGCACGCTGCATCTGCGCTGTGAATCCTTCCATCGGGGCCGAGGCGCGCACAATCCAATTCGGCTGAAACCATGTATGCACTAGCGAAAGCAGCCGTGCATCTACCTGGGTGGCGGGTGTGTACATGATCTGCTCGTTCATAAGTGGCGCAGTTGGCTTGAGCCCGGAAGAAATGGCAACGTCGGATACCTCGCCGACGATCAAGGTGTCTTTGTCGAGGTAGCGGCCTACTGGATTGGATCCGCCGTAAAACTTGTGGGCAAAGGACTGGTTCACGATAGCAACCTTTTGTGCTCCCGCGTTGTCCGCGTCGGTAAAGAAACGCCCTGCCAGCAAACCCATCTGCAACGTTTCAAAATAGCCCGGAGTGACATAGACAGCATCGGTCTGATCCTGCTGCCCCGCTTCTTTGCCATCGCTGAGTGTTACTGGGCCATTCACCACTCTTTCGTAAGGCAAACTTAGGCCAACGCCTGCGCTCTGTACGCCGGGAATTCTCCGCAAGGCAGAAATGCTATCGTCGAGCAGTTTTTTGAATTTAGCGGGATCATGAAAACGCACGTCGTCGAGAGACGCTTTTGCGGCAATGACGCCATCGGGATTAAATCCCGGTGTCAAGGATTCCAAATGGATAAGGCTTCGGATGAGCAACCCAGAAGCCGCCAACAACACAACAGTCACGGCAACTTCTCCAGCGATCAGGGACTGCCGTAATCGCAGACTTCCGCTCCCAGCAACAGCGCGACTTGTCATCGAAGAACGCACGTCCACTTTGCGAGTCATCAATGCGGGAAGCATGCCACACAGAATACTGGTGAGCAAAGAAAGCATCAGCGTAAATGCCAACACGCGGATATCGAGTGAAACATTGTTGACCGGCAGAACATTTTGCGGCAGCAACACCAACAGACCACGCAAGGCCACAAATCCAACCCCAACTCCTAGGGAGCCGCCGACCAGCGCAAGCAAAAGATTTTCAACCCACAGTTGTTTTTGAATCTGCCAGCGAGAGCCGCCAAGGGCCAGGCGAGTAGCAACTTCTGAGGTGCGCCGCATCATGCGCACTAGCGACAAACCGGCCAGATTGGCACATGCGATCAGCAGGATCAATCCCGCTGCCAGCATTAGCGACAATACCTGCGGGCGCAATCGGGCGCTCTGGCCTTGTTGCAGTGGTACGGAGTAGTAAGTAACGTGCGCGCCGGGGTTATGGTCCAATTCGTATTTCCCTGTACGCATGGACCAAGCGCTGTTGACTTCGCCATCGGCCCGTTGCCAAGTGGCGCCATCCCGCAATCGGACGATCGCGTCAAAATTGGTCCCTGCCCCTTCACCATAACGGTCCGGCTGTAGTGCCGTATATAAATCAGCATTCAAAGGAGTGATCACTCCCTCGGGCAACACTCCGATCACCGTATACGGCTCACCTTTCAAAAGAACGGGGTGGCCAATGACATCGGGATTCAAAGCAAAAATATTTTTCCATGAGCGGTAACTAAGAATTGCGGCTTTCGGTCCGTGAGGGCGATCTTCTGCATCCGAAAAATTTCGTCCTGGGGAAGGACGGATATCAAGCACATCGAAATAGTGCACCGAGATGCGTGCGGCCTGAAGGTAAGCCACGTTGGTACCAGCTTGCAGATTGACGCCCAGGGTTCCACCGTTCGTAACCGCTGATATTAAAGACGGCACATTGTCGCGCAACAATTCCCATTGTTCCCCGTTGACATGATGCCGTTCATCAGACGGTCTGGGACCAGTAACCCGCGTGAAAATTGTTCCCATGCGCTCCGGATGCGTGTAGGGCAACGCCTTGAGCAGCAAGGCATCCACGATCGAGAAAATCGCAGTGTTGGCGCCGATGGAAAGAGCCAGCGTGAGAATCACGGTGACAGAAAAGCCCGGATGGTGCTTCCACTGCCGTATTGCCAGTTTGATATTTTGTCCGAAAGCCATGATGCCCTCCTTGGCCAGTTCGGTAGTACTGCAAATTTTTCCGGCAGCTATTCGTCGCGCAAAGCTTGCATGGGATCAACTTGCGTGGCGCGCCGGGCTGGCAAGTAGCATACGAGCAACGCGGAAGCCATCAGCATGCGGAGACCAAATCGAAAATTACGCAAGAAGTTCTGATCACGTCCCCCTCCTACACCGTAAGGGTCTCATTATCTTTGCACCCGGTTGCCCATTCTCAGCATTGATTACTTGGCTGAAAATGCGAGAGGTATAGGTGCATGATAGTCCGACCAACAGCAACAGCTGCCCATTCTTAAACATCAGCGTCCGAAATTGAACAGTACTAGGGGTGAATCCTTGCTGCCCACCCCCCTCCCGGTGCCAGATGAATTTTCACCTTTGTAGTTTTACTAACCTGATTTGTTGTCTTTTTGTAATCACTCGCGTTGTGATCGGCGTTGATGCCATCTTGATAGGCGTTCATGGTGAAACTTCCTTCGGATAGGAACGACAGATCAAGGTCGAGATCGCGCTCTGTCCAATCTCCCATAGCTCCCACATACCAGTCGCTGCCATTTCGCCTGGCGATCAGCACATAGTCCGCGATTTTCGCATCGAGCACCTTGGTTTCATCCCATTCGGTGGGAACGGCCGATAGAAATTCCATCGCCTCAGGCTCACGCAAATAGTTGGAAGGACTGTCCGCAAGCATCTGCAGTGGGCCTTCATAAACCACGTACATGGCAAGTTGATGGCAACGGGTCCCCATGGCCATCGGCTGACGATTGATTGCAGCGAACGTGCTCTTGGTAGCGTTTCGCATGGCGCCGGGTGTGTAGTCGAGCGGCCCGAGGAACATGCGAGTGAATGGCAACGTGACGTTGTGTTCGGGTTCTGACTCCGCACTCCATTTGCTCCACTCCATCCCGCGCACGCCCTCGGTATTGATCAAATTCGGCCAGGTGCGTGTCATGGTGGCAGGCCTTTGCGCCCCATGGAAATCGACCAGCATCTTGCGTTTTGCGGCTTCCCTGCAGACTTTGTAGTAGTAGTCGATCAGCAGCTGATCGTTCCGTTGCATAAAGTCGATTTTGAGCCCCTTGATACCCCACTTCTCGTACTGGTCAAAAGCCGCCATCATTTTGTCATCGAATGAATTCCAGACCAGCCAAAGGATCAGACCGACGTTTTTCTGTTTGGCGTAAGCCGCGAGTTCCTCCATATTGAGGTCTGGAGCCACTTCCAACACATTTCCCAGCTTGTACCAGCCTTCGTCGAGAATGATGTAGGGGAGACCGTATTTCGCAGCAAAATCGATGTAGTACTTATAGGTTTGCGTGTTCACTCCCGCCTTGAAATTCACGCCGTCGAGGTTCCAGTCATTCCACCAGTCCCAGGCGACTTTGCCGGGCTTGATCCACGATGTGTCCTGGACTTGCGAGGGCTTTTCGAGGAGCCAAAGAATCTCGTTAGTGATCAAATCGCCGTCTTTTTCGGCAATCCCCATCACGCGCCATGGAAATGTGCGCGTGCCGGACGTGACCGCAATGTAGTCCGCAGGTTCGACAACTTTGAGATCACGATCGCGCTCCAGTTTTGTTTTCAGCGGATATGGCTCAAAAGTCGCAGCAAGGCCATTGCCGCTAGTACCGTGCAACCAGAGACCGGGATAGTCGTCGACATCCGATTCGGCGATGGCGAGCTTAGCGCCGGTTCCCACATCGACAACAGCGGGCAAGCTTCCAAGAAACGCAGGAGCGATTTCACTCAGGTGCTGTGGAAGATATTTTCGTTCGTTGTGTGAAAAGAAGCTGTCTTCCTGCGGGTAATAAACAATGGAGTCGCGCGTGAAGTTGAATGCCGACTCTTCTGCGTAAATTTTTACCTGGGCCTGCTGGAGCGAAGTCTCGAAGCGATACGCTGCGCCCTCGTTATAAGCGCGGAAAACAACGGCATATCCACCATCCATGGTCAGCCGCAGTTCGTTATAGTGGTCGCGAATTTTCGCAAACTTCTGACGCACCACCGGCACTTCAACCTGATCGTGAGAGCTCTTCTTGGCGGAGACTACTTTCGGCGACACACCGAAGACTTGATGCTCAACGTTCAGCGACAGTGTGCAATCCTGCAGGAGAACACTCCCCTTGAACAGCACGTCATACTTGACCCGCTCCGCTGTGCGAATACGGATCTCGACCCGATTGTCAGGAGATCGCAAATCATAACTGGATTGGGACATGACGGTTCCGGTGCAAAAGAGTACGAATGCAATGCACGAAGAAATACTGGTAGAAAGTAATTTCATGTGTCTCCTCACTCTAAGGAAAAACAAACGAATGGAGTGTACCTGATATTTTCCTTGCTAGGCCAACCACCGGTTTATTTCTGGGGAGTTGCAGGTTGCTCTTTGAGAACAATCAAGAACTGTTGTACTTCCCGCCGCTGGCGCTCGACGGCGGCGGCTTCGGTTTTCTCTACCTGTTGATGCGTCTGGAACTCCTGCTGGGCTTTTGCCTGATCTCCGGTGCGCTGGTAAGCAACGCCCAACCGATAATGAGCCTCGCTCAACTGCGGAGTCACCTCAATTGCCTTCTTATAAGCACTGATGGCCTGCGCATAATCGTTGCGCTCGGAGTACACAATTCCAAGCTGAAGGTGAGCCTGGCCAAGTTCGGGATCGATCATTACAGCTTTTCTGAGTAACGCCTCGACCGGCTGTGCGATGGCCGGATTCTCGGATTCCTTAGCATGTTTTAGCAGCGACATCGCGTAGTAGTAATGGGCCAGGGCATTTTCTGGATGGATCCGCGCAAACCGCGCCATCTTCTGTTCCACGCACGGTAGTGGGGCTGGTGCGGTTTCCTCCATCTTGCCGAGGAACAAGTAAGGGGCAGGATCGGCTGGCTTCAAATCAGACGCTGCACACACGCGGCTCGCCGCTTGTTCATAGAAACCGCCAGCATAGAGGGACGCACCTAATCCAGCCAGTATTCTTACTGAACCCGGATGCAGGCTCGAGCCTTTGGTAAACACTTCCGTGGCGGGAACGACGGCTCGATGGAGAAGCAGCTCCGTTCCCCATTCAAAATAATTCTGTTCGTTTGGATCCATGCGAGCAGCTTGTTCGTACTCACGGACAGCATTCAGTGAATCACCCAGCCGCTCATCGAGATTTCCTAACACACCGTGCAGTTCTGCCTTGTCTGTATTCGCGAGCATTTTCTGAACTTGTTGGCGCGCTTTTGCATACTCGCCGATTGCTCGATATGACAACGCCAGATCATAGCTATTCGCATAGTCATCAGGTTTGATTTGGTATGCGGCCTCGAACAGCGGAATCGCCTCGGGGTATTTTCCCGACAGAAAGTAGAACTCACCGAGATGCCGGTTAGCGTCAAAATTCCCGGGCGATCGGGCAAGTGCGACACGCAATTCATTCTCCGATCCATTCGGCTTGCGGCCGGCGATGTCAGCTGCAAGCAATCGGTCTGTGATCTCACCCGCGTCAGGTTTGAGTGCGACAGTTTGCCGGGCAAGCGCTTCGCTGGTTCGCAAACCAGCGTCCGATCCGTGCCCTCCGGCCTGCGACGAATCCGCAACTCCTGCCACGGTGAAATTAGGCTGGTCCGAAAACTCTATTCCTGCAGAAGTTGAATCCGAAGCCTTTTCCAAAACTAGATTCACTTCCACTCTTGCCGCCGACAATGCCAAATTCTCTTTGACCGCATCGCGCCACCCGGTTTTTTGTGCCTTCAGGATGTATGAGTCCGCACGTGGTGCAGACAAACTAAATGTTCCGTCAGTGTTGGTTTTGGTGAAGATTGGTGAGTCTTGTCCTTCTTTCTGAATAGACACAGCAACATCAGCTACAGGCTCGCCTTTCGGATTGAGAACTGTGCCTGTAATGGTGATTGCCGGCGGGAAGGAGTTTTGCGCAAACGCCGATAGGCCAAACCAAAAGGAAACGATGAAAATGTCCGATAACCAGCGCTTCCGCCCACTGCGATTCCAGATTGAAGGCCGCAAAATATACACGCTCGCTCAGGTGGATTCCACTTGGTTTTCAGACTCCATAAATTCTATGCCCGACAAATTGCAGTCGCAAATACTAGACAGGCAATCAACTAAGATAGCGGCGTCTCCCACTTGCCCGAGGTGCCCGAGCGAAATATGGCCTCCATCACCGCCATGTTCTTGATCGCTTCGGTAACTGGAACCGGGACCTCACCTTCTCCAAGAACCGCGCGCGAGAAGTGGTCGGCTTGAATCGTATATTGATCGCATGTGTCAAAAGTTTCGCTGGTTAAATGCTTGCCGAAGAGGTCACCACTATCATCGATAAAAATCTTGCAAGGCCGATCATTGGGAGCATTGAAAGGAATTTCGATTTCAACGCGTCCTTTGGTCCCGAGAAAATGCATTCGCTGATACGGAACCAACTGCGTGCTGCACGTAAATATGGCGTGGCCGGTGGGAAACTCGAGAATGGCCGAGGTCAAATAATCAACCTTCATATCCTTATCGCGAGTGACCAGCCCAAAGATACCTGTAGGTTCTCCGCCGAACGCGAATCGCGCAGCAATGATCGGATAACAACCAATGTCCATCAGCGCGCCGCCGCCATACTCGGACTTGTTGCGAATGTTATTGGGATCACGATTGAAGTAACTGAAAAATCCACTAATCGACCGCAGTTCTCCGATCCGCCCAGATGAAATCAATTCCTTGGTCCGCAACCACTGCGGATGCGTCCGCACCATGAAAGCTTCGCCAATTTTGACTCCAGTTGCTTTCTGCACTTCAAGCAGACTGCGCGCCTCGGCCACGGTCAACGATATTGGCTTTTCGCACAAAACATGCTTCCCGGCCTCCGCAGCTTTAATGGACCAGGGAACATGCATATGGTTCGGCAGCGGATTGTAGATCGCTTCAATCTCTGGATCAGCCAGCAATTCCTCATAGGATCCATACGCTTTCCGAATGCCGAGTGCTCGCGCAGCTTGTTCAGCCGTGCCGCGATCACGCGATGCAATGGCGATAACGTCGACGTGCTGCCCCTTTTGCATGGCAGGAACAACTTTTTTGATTCCGATATTCGCAGTGCTCAGAATTCCCCATCGAACTTTTTTCAAGACGCCTCGCTTTCGGCAATCACTTCGCCAGCAGACTTTTTGGGCAATTTTAAAATATATCAGCGAAACCGTATCTAGCTCAGAATGCGAGCGATCAAGCCTGATCACCCGTCGGAGTGCTAGTGATTTGCAGTCGCGAGCCCTGATCCGGGTTTGACGGTTTGCGAAAACGACTTTACAGAAACTACTATCACATTTACTTTGAATCGACTCAGCTACGCGTCTTGATCACTTTCGGACAGACAGCCGGTTGTCCTGACGAGGAATAATCCTTACTGGCCCAAGCAGTCCTGCTGGTAATGGTTCCAAATTGCGCATATCCTGCGGAGTGAATCTTTGGCCATAGCGGCTGTACAAAAGCCGGTAATCCTCCGGCGCGCGCCCCGCTAAAGTGTTGATTGCCAAATTTCCCACGACGATTCTTAAATTGTTGCGTCCAACATGAAGTAGTTTCGTAACCTCGACTTCATATGGTGGATACCAGACTGCTCCCGCGGAAGTTCCATTTACAAAGACCTGAGCTGCCTCGCGAACGGGGCTTTCGATCCACGCACGTGTACGTGGATTTACCTGACCGGCCAGGTCAACAGGGATTCCATTGCCAAAATTAAGGTATAGTTTGAATCCCGGCCTGAGTAAAGACGCTGGAATTTCCGCATTTTTTTCGTAAGTTGCCGTACCCGAGTAAAACCTCGTTGTATCGTCGGCTGTCCATGACATCAACTGCTGCATGTGTTCTGCCGGGACCGGCGGCTCGAAAGTCACATTCCAGTCATTGCTCACATCAATGTCTGAGAGCGTTTTGCCCGGAGATCGACTTGTTGCTGGACGATGGGCAGGAGGTTCGTCAGAGAACAGCACCAGTCGGGATTGGTACGGCTCGAGGTGCACAGAAATTGGATGAATCGCATCACAAGGTAAAAACTTTCCGGTGATTGGATCGAACCATTCCGCATACTTTTTCGTGGTTCGGAACTTAGCGGTGGTTTCAATTACATGGTTACTCGTGTTCGCCAGGAAATAGATATCAGCAAAAGGCAGTCGTCGATGCACTGCTCCGATCTCAGGAGTTCGCGGTGACAGCGCGACGTCCGACGTCAAGTAGCCAGCTAGCGCAACGCCTAACTGTTTTTCATCACCCACAAAATGTCCGGCATGATTCGAATCCTCGAACAGTTGCTTTGAAAGTTCTTGGACTTGCACCGTATCAGTCGCCGCTTCACGAAATCCGGGCGCGAGTGAGGGAGTGCGGCGTGTGGCGACAACGATGCCTCCATTGTGCACAAACATCTCAATCGCGTGGTAAGTGCCGAGGGGAATTCGGTCTATTCCCGGCAGAATCAAGACCTGATGGTGAATACCAGATTTGTTGATGGTTTCTCCATCCGTGAAGTCCAGATTGAAACCGGCATCCAAAATTTGCGGCAGTAAATCTGGGCCCAACAATTCATCCATCTGGTCGCTTAAAGAATCGTGGCCGGCACTAAATCGAGACCACGCATCGTCGGTGGGCAGAAGTACCGCGATATCGTTCACTGGCTTCCCCTGACGAAGAATAAAACTGACACGCTGTAGGTATCGCGTGACCTCAGGCATGACCATCCACCAGGGATTATGGTCGTTGAAAACGGCCGCAGCGTAGAAACTCCAGCCAGGTTCATTCAGCTCCGGAGGTGAATATGGCCAGCCGTGGCCGATCAACTGATTGACTCCCTGAAGAAAATACAAGTCAGCCGCAGCCTTCATATCGAGAGGTGTCGCACGAAACGGAGGAGAATGCATCCAGGTCCAAGCTTCGGCCGATGTCGTGGGCACACCGTAAAGATGACTGGCGGACGCCGCCCATCGAGTCGGGGTGAACCGTCTCCACTGCTCTCCTTCTCCCTCAGGCAAATCCACCAGGGTATTACTCGATAGCGACACCGCCGGGATGCCGTAGGTCTGCGAGCGGAACAATGTATGGTGCTGTCGCGCCCAGTCATGAACCGGCGTTAAATAATTTTCTTGAATTAATTCTGTGAGGGTTTTCCCCCAGTCATGTCGAATATCGGGCGTGTTTGGCCCTACATCCTGAATCAACGCCGGCAAATACGGCGTTAGATCGTAGCCGTGCCTTCTCTGAAATTCATCAAGCAGGGTTGGCGTCCAATCGGATTCGTAAACTTCAAGGCTGTCACTAAAAATTGAAAAAGGAGGACTGTTACCAAATGCACTCAACAAACGATCACCAACCTCGTGCAGATGAATCTCTGCCGCTTGGCGATCGAAATGGTCGAGAACCAGTCCTTCGGCGCCGAGCGCCGGCCGTTTCACCATCATGCCGGTTCGGCTCGAAATGAAAAACAGAACCATATGTCGATCATTGTCCGCCGGATGAGGCAACCGGACTCGGCCGCTTACGATTTCCTTATCGGCAATTCTGGAGAGACCCTCGGAAAGAAAATGTGCTGGCTCTCCTCGCGCAATGAAGGCCGCTAACAATTTCTCGCCTGTTTCCATATCCGGCACTGGAATGCTTGTTTCTCCCGCGGCAGTCGGAACCGCTATGTAGCGCAATTTGCCAGCGGCATGCGTCACTGGGATGTGTGGCCCGCCGTAAGGCCATCCGCTTCCAAGGGTCACATCAAATCGCAGCCCAAGCTCACGGGCTTTGTCGGAAGCAAAATGGAGTGAATTTAGAAAGGAGGGAGATAAAAACGGGACATTCTCGAATTTGTGTTCAGGGTCATCAAGCGCCAACGGATAGGTTACCTGGAATTCAACTCCACCGATACCACCTTGTTTCATCAAGCGAAGCTCGCGTTCCAGTTCTGAATTATCTACTGCGGGCCCAAACCACCACCAACGCATCATGATTCGGGAGTCAGGCGGAGGGTTTTGAAAGGAATCACGTAACTGAGCAAGGTTCGAGGGTGAGGCATAGCAGCAAACAGCAATTTCCAAGCAAAATAGAGCGCATAGCACCGAATAATTGATACGCGCTCGATGAATGAGCTCTGGGTGATGAGGTTTCATCTTTAATCTTGATTGTGAACACAGCGGACTGCGCGCGGTTCGTAGCGCAGTAGAACACAGGTATTCGATGCGAGGCAATCTTCCAGTAGGTTTTGCAATCCGTCATGTTGCCGCATGAACTCTGTTCAATTATCATCCGGCTGCGCCAATCTACGCGACTGGAGAGCCTTTTCACGTGCCTGTTGTACCGTTGCTCGAAATAAAATCTGTCTGGAAGTACTACGGAGCGAGTCCAGCGCTGCGGAACGTCTCCGCCACGATTCGAGCGGGAGAAATCCTCGCCCTCATGGGCCACAACGGTGCGGGCAAATCTACGCTGGTAAGAATCCTCGCCGGTTCGACACGTCAAGACGCAGGCGATGTTCTGGTAAACGGTAAATCATTGCAGGGAGGCGTGCGTGCAGCTCGCACGGCCGGAATTGCCTTGATTTACCAGGATCTCAGCTTGTTCCCCAAGCTTACTGTGGCAGAAAACATCGCCAGCGAATCAGTTGAATCGTGGAAATATTCGCTTCGCGATGCAAAACAACAGGCAAGCGAAACACTGGAGCGATTGGAAGCCAATTCTCCGCTTTGCTCCTGCCTGGACGTGCACGTGGAAGACCTTTCTCTGGCAATGCAGCAGCGAGTGGCAATCGCAAGAGCACTCACACACGACTCGCGAATCTTGATTCTCGACGAACCTACCGCTGCGCTCTCCATGCAAGACACCGATCATCTGCTTGAGCACTTGCGCAAGCTCGCCGCACGCGGAGTAGGTATCGTGTTGGTCAGCCACCGTCTGTCCGATGTTCGTAGAGTGGCCGATCGATACTTGGTTTTACGCGATGGTGCTGTGGCCCTTTCTGCCAAATCAGACGAATTGACCGGCAATGCATTGACGCAGGCTATGTTCGGTGAGCAGGCGAGTCAAAAGCAATCCGCCGGTCAAAATATTCGAAACTCCAAAGAAATATCCGCTGATATCCTCACCATCCAGAATGCAACTCGCCGTGGTGAATTCAACAACATCGATCTGACATTGCGCAGCGGCGAGATCACCGTGCTTACTGGACTAACCGGGTCAGGACGAACTGAGTTCGCAGAGTCACTGGTAGGATTACGCTCTTTGGATAGCGGAGAGCTAAATCTGGCCGGCAAGCCACTGCGTCCATCCGGTCCACGCAGCGCCCTGCAACAAGGGATTGCTTACATTCCAGAAGACCGGTTGCGTTCCGGATTATTCGCAAAACGAGCGGTGGAAGAAAATTTATCGGGGGCCACCCAGCACTTGCGCGCGCAGTTCGGCTTTATTGGTACAAGGTCCGACGCTACCGAACAATGGATCAGCAGTTTCGGGATCATCTGCAGTGGACCCAATGCACTCATTGAAACTCTGAGCGGTGGGAATCAACAAAAAGTTCTACTCGCTCGATGGAGCATGGCGAAGCCACATGTCTGGATTCTCGACGAACCAACTGCTGGTGTAGACGTACGAGCCAAGGCAGAAATTCATGATCGTTTGCGACAGTGGGCCGGCGCAGGAGCTGCTCTATTGGTCATTAGTTCAGAAACGGATGAAGTGCTCGACCTCGCCGACAGGATTTTAGTATTCCACGCCGGGACTGTTGCTCTCAATTCCCGTCGCGGCCAAATAACTCGTGAGCAACTTATGGCAGCCATGCTGCACGGCGAGGAACATCCGAAAAAAGCAGCAGAGGGAGCGGACAGTTGATGCGCAAGATCTCAAGTACACGGCAGCGGAAGCTGGACCGTCACGAGACAAAGCTTGCCGCCCTGCTTGTGTTGTTCGCAACTGTCCTGGCGTTTGTAGCGCCGAGATTTTTTGGAGCGGCCAATCTGTCGTTGCTGGCGCGAAGCATGGGCGTGCTGCTGATCGTTGCAGTTGGCATGCTCAATGTCATAATCACGGGTGGAATTGACATTTCTGCTGGCTCAATTCTCGCCGTGGTCAGCGTTGTACTGGTGCGTCTTGGCAATCATGGGATGGGTGCGCCCTATGCACTGGCTTTGGGATTACTGACCGGCATTTTTCTCGGCGCAATCAATGCAGCACTGATTGCGGAATTTCGCATTCCTCCCATTGTCGCAACTCTCGGTACAGCGGGCTTGTTTCGTGGATTGCTCCTCGAATGGACCCAAGGGGAATGGGAGAGCTCGATTCCCGCATGGCTAAATGCCTGGGGCCGCCCGCGCTGGGGAGGATTGGATGCGTCGGTATGGACGGCCGCTTTGGTCGTGGTTATCGCCGCAATGGTTCTCCATCGTACGCAGATAGGTCGCGCCTTGTTTCGCTATGGCGACTCACCGATTGCAGCCGCGCGAGTCGGAATTTCGCGGCGACAACCAATTTATTTCGCCTACATTTCTTTGGGCTTCTTGACTGCCTTGGGAGCAATTTTCTACGCAGCACAGCTCGGCGCCGTGCAAGGCAACGCCGCCAACGGATACGAACTCACTGTGATAGCTGCCGTTGTTTTAGGCGGAGCCGACATTCTCGGGGGGCGCGGCAGCCTGGCCGGTACGTTTCTTGGAGTCCTGCTGCTGTGCTCATTGCAGCAGGCACTTGTGCTACTGCACGTGGAAACATTTTGGCAAAACATTGCCACAGGAGCGGTCGTGCTGGCCGGTGTGATATTCAGCGCCGCGCCGAGTTATCGTAAAAAGATTATGTTGCGCCAGGGGTCTCCAGCATGAGTTCGACTGCGTCAACATTCCCCCCGAACTCGGCACCAGACCCGCAAACGAAACGAACCCCGTTGTTTCGCCCGGCAGGAAACCTGCAGCCGGGCATCGTCGCAACGCTCATACTCTTTTTCTGTCTCTATGCCGGTTATCGCAGCGGAGATTTCTGGTCTGCTTTAAATTGGCGGCTCCTGGTGCAGCCGCTGGCTGAGGCGGGATTGGTTTCTCTGGGCATGATGTTCGTGATTGCCAGCGGCGGAATCGACCTCTCTGCCGGCTCCATTATTGGATTATCAGCGGTCGCGGCAGGATTGGCGGCCCACCACGGGTGGTCAGTGCCCGCGATTGAAGGAATCGCAATCCTCTCGGGCCTATTGTGCGGCGCATTCAATGGACTGATGATTGGCGTGCTTCGGCTTTCATCCATTCTAGTAACTCTCGGCAGCATGATTCTGTTCAGCGGCATCGCACTCGCTCTCAGCAGCGGAAGCAGCTTTGCTGGATTTCCCGAAGGCTTGTTGTGGTGGAACGACGCCACGTTCGCGCATATTCCGGTTGAGTTTTTACTCTTTCTGGGAGTCGCAGCAATTGCAGCGGTCTTACTACAGAGAACGCTTTGGGGACATTATGTGGTTGCAATCGGGAGCAACCCTGTAACTGCGCGATATTCAGGATATCCGGTTGCTCTCTCCACTTTTGCAATCTACTCCGTGCAGGGACTCCTCTGCGGAATGACCGGCGTGTTGATGGTGGCGCGGTTAGCGAGTGCCCGTGCGGACATGGGGCAGGGATTGATGTTGATGGCGATCGCTGCCGTAGTTTTGGGCGGAGCACCCATCGAAGGCGGTGCGGCATCTGTACTCGGTACGGTTACTGGCGTGGGAGCTTTTTATATCGTGCAAGATGGGCTGTTGCTTCTCGATGTGCCTCCATTCGTGCAGCATGCGCTTAGTTCCGTTTTATTGCTGGTGGCGGTCGCCTTCGGAAATCTTCTACGCGGCAAACGGGAGGATGGACGTTGATCAAAAACCTCCGCCGCGCCATTACAGGAATACTCGCGATACTTCTATTGACTAGCGGCTGCTCGCGCCTTCCGCGCAACTCCGAAACCTTATTTGTAATGGTGCCGAAACTGGTTGGCATTCCGTATTTCAATGCCGCACGCGATGGCGCGTCGGCGGAAGCAGCCCGGCTGGGACTTCACTTCTTTTACACAGGCCCAACCGCTGCAGATGCTAGCCTGCAAGTAGACGTGCTTGCCGGGTTACTAGCCAGGCATCCTGCGGTACTCGCAGTTTCATGCAATGATGCCAATGCGCTTGCTCCTGTTCTGCGTCGCGCCAGGCGCTATGGAATTTCGGTCTTAACCTGGGATGCCGACGCGCAACCGGATTCCCGTGACTGGTTCGTAAGCCAGGTAGAAGATGAAACGCTCGGGCGTCACGTAATGGATGTGCTAGCGGAACAGATGAGAGGGCGCGGCCAGTTTGCCATCATCACGGGCTCTTTAACCGCATCCAATCTAAATGCTTGGCTTTATTGGATGAAAAAACAGCAACAGGAAAAATATCCGCAGATGCAGCTGGTCTCTGTAGTTCCAGGGAATGACGATCAGCAACAATCTTTCGTTCAGGCGCAAAGTTTATTGCAGGCCTACCCCGATCTTCGCGGGTTCATCGGTAATAGCTCCGCAGCACCCCCGGCGATTGCTCGAGCGATTGAGCAAGCCGGGCTTTCCGGAAAAATCGCCATCGCAGGCTTATCAACGCCGAATTTAATGCGCAGCTACATCCAAGACGGAACGGTAAGAACCATCACGCTGTGGGATCCTGGAAAACTTGGGCGTCTGACCGCTGCGATCGGAGCAATGATGCTCCGCCATGAAACGCCCTACGATGGAATGGATGTTCCGGGTGTTGGCACAGTTGGCGTGTTTCCCGAATCACATAAAATCGTAATGGGGTTGCCCCTCGATTTCACACGAGAAAACATTGATCAATATGCTTTTTAGCTGAACAGAATTTAATATCCAGAGAAAAAAGGAAGATGGAGCAGAGAGAAATCTTACGGTTAGGCAGTGTGAAGGGTATCGCTCATTTCAAGAGCCACATGGCTTCCCTGCATCTTGAAATTCCTTGCGACGACCGGCTCATTGCTGGACCCGAGTCGCCACTCGCGCAGCCGTGGATTGGGAATGGCATAAAAATCGGCAATCGCATTACCGTCCACCCCATGGAAGGTTGGGACGGAACGCCGGATGGAAATCCATCAGAACATACCATCCGTCGCTGGCAACGGTTTGGACGAAGCGGGGCCAAGTTGATTTGGGGTGGTGAGGCGGTCGCGGTTTGTCATGAGGGGCGCGCCAATCCAAATCAGCTTTTGGCTTCTCCTTCTACCAAAGCCGGCTTGGCGCAGTTGCGAAAGGTGTTAGTCGAACAACATCGCGCAGCGGCTGGATCAGATGAAGGCCTGCTGCTCGGACTTCAGTTAACGCACTCGGGGCGCTACAGCAAACCTTCTCTCCAGAACCGTCCGGAGCCCAGAATTTTGTATCGCCATCCGATTCTGGATCGCCGCCTCAAGTTATCCAACGATTTTCCTGTACTGACCGACGCAGAAGTTGAAGGAATTATTGAGCAATTCCATACCGCAGCCGTAATGGCGCAAGAGCTTGGATTTCATTTCGTCGACATTAAGCACTGTCACGGATATTTGGGACATGAATTTCTAAGTGCACACACTCGCCCCGGGAAATATGGCGGACCCTTTGAAAACCGTACTCGTTTCTTACGGGAAATTGTGCAAGGAATTCGCGCAGCCGCTCCAGGATTGCTGATCGGCGTAAGGCTCTCGGCGTTCGATGCAATTCCCTACATGCCGGACCCGAAACTTTCAGCCAATGGAAAGCTGGGCCCTGGCATTCCCGAAGATTACCGTCAGCTGGTTCCCTATCAATGGGGATGGGGCGTCGAGCAGAATGATCCCGCGCGCGAAAATCTTACTGAGGCACTCCGTTTTCTATCTTTATTAAGAGATCTCAATATCACTCTGGTAAACATCACGGCGGGCAGCCCTTACTACACGCCCCACATTCAGCGTCCAGCGTTATATCCACCATCGGATGGTTATCAGCCACCCGAGGATCCATTGGTTGGAGTCGCACGGCAGATGAAAGCCGTGCAACAGCTGAAGCGGCAGTTCCCCGAGCTTCTGATCGTCGGCTCTGCCTACAGCTACTTGCAGGATTATCTTCCTCATGTGGCACAAGCAGCCGTGCGGACAGGATGGGTAGATTCGGTCGGGTTGGGCCGCATGGTACTCAGCTATCCAGAAATCCTTCTTGATGTGCTGGAAGGACGCCCGTTTCAGCACAAGCTGATTTGCAGGACGTTTAGTGACTGCACCACGGCCCCGCGCAATGGTTTGCGATCAGGTTGCTATCCGCTCGATAGTTATTACAAGAAATCACCTGAGGCCACACAGTTGAAACAGGCAAAACTAAAGATTTTGTCGCCAGCTAAAAACTGAATTTATGAAAATGACGACTGAAACATTGCTCAATGGACAGAAGTTGCGGCGCAAAATCAAGGGAATTTCTGCCGCACTACTGCCGTACGACGCGAATGGACGCGTGAGTGTCGAGAGCTTCCAACAACACTTGATTGCAACTCATCGTGCCGGGTTGATGAATGCAGTCAACATGGACACTGGCTATGTCAACTATTTGAGTGATGCCGAAAAACGAGAGGTGCTTGGCTGGACACGTGAAGCGCTCGGTAAAGATGTTTCCTTCGTGGCAGGAGCGTACATCGAAGGCCAGAGTGGCGACGTCATTTCACTATACCGCCAGCAAATGGACATTATCGCCGAAATGGGTGGCACACCCATCCTGTTTCAAACCGCGCGTCTCCACGGAAAATCCTCGTCCGAAAAAATTGCAACCTATAAGGCAATTTGCCGCGGCTACAAGGAAATCTTGGGATTTGAGCTAGGAAAAATGTTTGCTCCGAATGGCGAGATTTTTGACATAGACACCATCCGCGGCCTCATGGCAATCCCGGAGATGACCGGGATGAAACATTCTTCGCTCGATCGCCTCCAGGAACTCGACCGTTTAGCAGTACGCGACGCCGAGCGTCCAGACTTCCGCATTTATACCGGGAACGATCTTGGCATCAACATGATCGAATACGGTTCAGACTATCTGCTCGGACTAGCGACGCTTGCACCCGAGAAGTTCGTCGAACGCGACCGGCTTTGGGAAGCTGGGGATCCCGCCTATTACGCCCTTTCCGATTCTCTTCAATATCTGGGAAATGTTTGTTTCCGCGATCCGGTTCCCGCTTACAAGCACTCAGCAGCCATCTTTCTCCATATGACTGGAAGAATCCCCAGCAACACAACACACACACAAAGTCCGCGTCGACCGGAGTGGGAACCACAGATTTTGCACTCTTGTGCTCGGCGCTTGGGTCTTTGAAGTTCAACTGGCGCTGCAGTGAGAAAACACTAGACGATATCTTCCTGAGCGGCACCCACAAGTGGGCTGCCTTAACCGTCTAAAACCGACGGCACGGGGTCTCGCTAGGCGAGTATGACGCAGTCGCGTCCCTCTTTTTTAGCACGGTAGAGAGCTGCATCAGCAGCGTCAACCAGTGCTTCGCCAGTCGCGCCATTGTGCGGGAACGTAGCCACCCCAATGGAGAGGGTGATGCGTCTGAGAGTTTGACCGTGGAATTCCGTCACCAGGCCTTTGCTGACTTCGCGTAGTTGTTCGGCACGTTCCCGGGTAGCACCCAACGACGCGTCGGGAAGAATCACGATGAACTCTTCGCCTCCGTAGCGACAGATAATGTCTTCTCTACGCAACTGCGTTTGCAACAGATTCCCAAGGGAACGCAACACCAAGTCACCGGCTTCATGTCCGTATGTGTCGTTGAATTGCTTGAAATGATCGACATCGATCATCATCACAGAAATTGGCGAGTTCTTACGGACCGCGCGCGCTAGTTCTCGGTCGAGAGACTCTTCCATATAACGGCGATTGAAGAGATTGGTGAGCGGATCACGGATCGATTGCGTGCGAAGAACTTCGCGCAATTTTAGGTTGGCCAGTGCCAATGCGGCTTGCTCGGCCAGTGTCTTGACTAATCGTTCATCTGCATCTCTAGGTTGTAGGTGGCCGTCTGCCCTGGTTTCGCTGTCAGTCTCAATATAAAGGAGACCGAGTGCTTCTCCATGAGCCATCATGGGTACGCAGAGTGCCCGATTAGGCCGTGGTTGAGCGACGTGTGCGCAGGAAACGGCGTCCTGATCCTTTCCCGATGCATGAATGCGCCCGCGTCTCAACCCCCAACACTGTTCCGGGGTGAAGAATGGTTCCTTCATGGAGGGATTTTCCCAGCTGTTAACTACTTCAACCACATTTCGGGAGCTGGAAATGATACAGAGCGCGCCGGCGGAGCCCGGTATCAGTATCTGCGCGCGGCTGGTAATGATTGGATAAGCTTCTGGCTGTGATAAGCAGGACTGCAACATGTCGCCCAATTCCGCCAACAGCGCTGCTTGCCGGTTAAGTTTCTCGGTTCTGTCATGCAATTCCTGGTATTTTTGCAGGTGGTCGGTGAGTTCGATTGAGCGGCGTACAGAGAAAAAACTCAACCCGAGCAGAAGTACGATCGACACCACAATGATTTCGTCAATTTTTGCGCTTTTGTGTTGTGCGAGCCACTCCACCAGCCAGCCGGTGTCGAAAAGAAATACCAGCACCACCGCAATCAACAAAGCAACACCTATTCCAACCAAGTCGCGGCGAACACCATGCCGCGCCTGCGCTACCACTGGAGCGGATTCCTGATCCGAGGACGTGGAAACGCGAAGCGAGAGTCCGAGCCATCTGCGGACAAACAGGATGCTGACACCCAAAAGAAAGAGGATTGTGACGGCGATCACTTCATCAATTTTGGTGTGTCGATTGCGGGAGAGCCACTCGACTAATTCTCCGGTTTCAAGCACGAAGACAAAACCAATGGCGATCAACAGGGCCAGGAACAGCCCTATCAAATTCCAGCGGAGGGTTGTATTGGAGTGGCGAGTGTCGTTGGATTCTGACATTGGTGGGTTGATCGCTTCTTATGCGGGTCGGGCAATGGGCGATCGCAACACAGCCCCGTAAAAGGCCCTGTTATTAGCCAGTGAAGGCCGGACTGGAAAACTCTAACAAATCCAAGTACCTCAACAAAAATCTTTTGTGAGCTCAAAACGGTACCAGAGTAATCGAGCCTCACCTCTATAGGCGGGGAAAACAATCTGATTGTTCTCTCATCATGATTGCCACCACGATTGAAAGACATGGGCTTGCCGCAACCCGCGCGTTTACGCCGTACAATGCTATTCCGAGGCCTGTCCCAATGACCCGCATCCGCACCGTATACCAAATTAGTTTGATATGCGCATGTATATCGCAGCTTTGCTTTCCCCAATCTCCTTCTACAAAAAGCATGAAACAAGCTTCAATTCAAATTCATGCCCAAAAAACTTTACATACCATTCCGCGGTCCATTTACGGTACGTTCCTCGAGCCTATCGGGAACTCGACCTATAACGGGCTTTGGGCGGAAATATTGCAGAACCCAAGCTTCGAAGAAAATCTGTGGGAAGCGAAACAGGTTGCAGAAATGATCAAAGATCGCCCGACCCTGGAAAGATCGTCCAGTATGGCTTTGCCATTGCCATGGGAGCCTCTGGATTACGCGCAGGGATCGCGCTATGCGCCGGAATGGAATCAAGCTGCCAACTCATATCGGTCTTTATTGCTTATGGCACTTCCCGACCAGGAGACTGGAGTTCGTCAAAGCGTTTACCTGCCGATCCATCGGGTTACAAAATACACCGGCAGCGTTTACCTGAAACTTGTCAGCGGACCGCCTGAAGTCCAGGCTTCCATTCGCAAGGCAAACCATAAGGAAAAAACTTTTGTGGCCCAAACACTCCACCTGACAGGCACGGACTGGAAACGGTACGAATTCAATCTTGAGATTCCGTCTGGAGAACTTAGTCCGCTGGAACCCGCTGATTTTGTAATTGCGGCGAGCAATGAAACGCGTGTGTTGATAGACCAAGCCTCCCTCTTGCCTGCCGATCATGTCGAAGGCATGGATCCTGACATGATTCGCATGTCACGCGAGTTGAAAAGCCCGATTGTGCGATTCGGCGGAAACTTTACATCCGCATATCACTGGCGCGATGGAATTGGGCCCTTGGATAAGCGCATCAGCATGCTGAATATTGCCTGGGGCATGCCCGAGTACAACCAGTTTGGAACGGATGAATTCTTGACTTTTTGCCGGCTGATTGGCGCACAACCGCAAATTGCCCTGAACCTGGGAACAGGCACTCCAGACGAAGCTTCATCGTGGGTGGAATATGTAAATGGTCATTGGGGCGACCACAAGGGAGGATCGCTCTGGGAGCTCGGCAATGAACTTTGGGGTGATTTTCAGGTTGGATATCCCACCCTACCTCGCGTGGCAGGTCGCACAAAACTCTTCAGCACCGCCGTCAGGGGGATTGATCCTAATGCGCGGCTGATCGCGACAGGCGCTGACCCTGACAAATTTGCTGAATGGAACGCAGCACAGTTGGCCAATGCTCCTGACGCTTTTCAGTATCTTTCGACCCACTTTGTAGTCACCACCAGCAGCGTGGTGGCAAAGAATCCTTCTCCAGATTTCATTGCTCAGGCTACTTTTGCATTGCCAATCGGGCTCGAGACTCAACTCAAGAAAATGCACGAGCAATTTGAGAATTCATCTGGTGGCCGCTCGGTGAAAACGGCCTTTACCGAATGGCTTTTCTGGGCGCCCAGCGATGCCTATCCCCGCTACGACAACATGGCGGGCGCAATCGGTACTGGCGGCTTTCTCAACATGCTGCTGCGCAATGCTCCGATTGTTCCCGTTTCTGATATGACCGGACTGATTGAGTTTGGCGGGATATGGAAAAAGCGCGGGCAAATTTACGGAGTTCCTGCCTATTGGGCGTTCCGCATGTACTCCACCGCGGATGCGACGCGCCTTGTCGCGACAGACACCAAAGGTGAAACTTACAACATCGAGCAAGGCTCAACTCGAATTCCGACCATCCCCGACGTCCCTTATCTCGACGTGGTGGCGGCATTGAATGAGGCTGGCACCCGTTTAACAATTTTCTGTGTCAACCGTGATCTTTCCCGAGACATCACAGCCAATATTGGAATCGATGGGTTCTCAGCAGCGTCCAAAGCGGGAGTCCGCACGCTATTTGCCGATAGCATCTACGAAAAAAACGATGAGGTCGTCCCGGAGCATATTCGTCCCTATGACAGTTCCATCAACGTGAACTCCGCGGATTTCCAGTACACGTTCCGGCATGAAAGTATTACGGTGATCGAACTGGCGCGGAAATAATAGCGACTATCCCGGATACCAGACCCGGCGTGGATCAGACTCGCTTCTTTGATAGGTCCACGCTTCGTCGATTAGACGATTCAGATCATAGTGTGGCTGCCAACCGAGCAGGAATTTCGCTTTGCTATTATCGAGCCAGGTGGATTGGTAAGGGGTTTTGATTTCGATTGAAGGCAGGCCGCGAGTCTGGTGCAGATAATCAGCAACCTGCTGGTAATCGACCGGCTTGTCCATGCAAATGTTAAACGTTTGCTGACATGCTTTGGGATGATCGAGGGCCAGCAAGATACTGTCCACTAGATCATTGACGTGCACAAAATTCCGTTTGACCGGCTTGCCTTTCGAATCAAGCATGAGTGGCACAGCACCGCTCTTTGTATATTCATCGGCGCGTGCGGTGCCCACAAGATCACGCCAACGCGGGCCTCCAAATACGTCTTCGCCGAATGACAACGAGTACTTGAAATCATCTTTTTCCATGATCCATGGCGCGCGTAAGCAACAACCTGACAAGTCATACTGGACAAAATACTGCTCTAGCATGACCTCCTCGAGGACTTTGGACAACGCGTAGCAACCGGGATATGCAGTATGTTTCTGCTGTTCTGTAACCGGAACTGGATGCGGATAAAAGAAATGCCCGAGCGCCGCGTCTCCGCCGATCAGGACGATTTGCTGGAATGCAGGGCTGGTACGACATTCCTCAAGCAACCAAAATAGGCCTTTGACGGTTACATCGATTACGTCGCCCGGGGTCTCCTTGCAGGTCGCGCAATGCAACACGTGCGTAATCCCCTGCATGGACTCGTGAACAACGGTGCGATCGGCAATGCTTCCCTGCACAACTTCCAATCGCGCCTGCGGCTCAAGCACACGATGGTGGCACAAAGCACGAATGCTCAAATCGGAGTGATCACTGGATTGCAAAACGCGCTTGATGAAATTGCTTCCAACTTTGCCCGTGGCGCCAGTGACCAGTATGTGCTTCATGTATAAATCTGCTCGTTTTTAACGGAATTTTTGTGTCCGTATAATCCCCGCGCCCTCACGTATGACTACAAGTTGATCAGCACTCACATTTGCAATTGTCTCGGTCTTACCGTTTGTCCAACGGATGGTTAGCTCAGCAGAAGTTTCCGTTCCGAGTCCGAAATGCAACCGCCGGTCATTGACGGAATAAAAACTTGCTTGAGCGGTCACTTCCTGCGCCTGACGCCGGTTTCCGTAGCGCGCGGTCACACGCGAGCCGATGGCGCTACGATTGGTTTGCACGCCGACCAAAAGGACCTTGAGCCAATGGCCTGCTCCGGAAACATCGTTACGTAGCAGTGATGGCGGTTCATTCATGTTCATCACGAGAACGTCCATGTCGCCATCGTTGTCAAAGTCACCAAACGCACAGCCGCGGCTGCAGTGTGCATCGCTGACGCCGCTTCCCGCTTCCTCGATCAGTTCTTCAAATCTCCCATCACCCAAATTACGAAACACTAAACGAGGGGTATGAAATGGATAGGTTGGAAGCTTTTTCTCAACCTCTGGGTAAACACTTCCAGTCGTGATGAAAACATCAGGAAGACCATCGTTGTCGAGGTCAACAATTCCTGTTCCCCAGCCCACATAACGGGTTTCGACACCGATTCCCGCACGGATGGTGAAATCGTCGTAATACCCTTTTCCATCATTGCGGTAGAGGACATTCGTGTCGTCGGCAAAGTTGGTTTTGAAAATGTCGAGGTTCCCCTCAAGATCAAAATCACCGACACCAATCCCCATGCCCGCCTGCTCGATTCCATCTTCACTAAGCGCCACCCCGCGCTCCAGACCTTCTTCGCGAAATGTGCCATCGTGTTGATTACGAAACAACCAGCTTGCCGTGGAATCGCACGCTACGTAGATGTCAGGCCAACCATCGTTATCGTAGTCGGCAGCCACCGCCGTCATGGGATACGAACCAGTCGCAGCAGCAACCCCAGATGCTTTGCTTACATCAGTGAATGTTCCATCTCCATTGTTGCGGAACAATTGAACAAATCCCGTAGGAAGGCCGCGAGGCCCACAATTTACAGGGACACCCTTCCAGGTGCAGTCTGCATTCTGGCCCGGCTTGGGTAACTTTTCCAGTGTGGTGTTGAGGTAGTTCGCAACAAAGAGGTCCAAGCGTCCGTCGCGATCGTAGTCGACCCAGGTGCAACCTGAACCATAGCGCACATCCTTTTGGTTGAGTCCAGCCTTATCGGTTACGTCCGCGAAGGTCCCGTCGCCGTTGTTGTGATAGAGAACATTGTGCCCGTAGTAAGTAATAAACAGATCATCAAAACCATCGTTGTCGTAGTCACCGACAGTTACAGCCGATGCCCAACCCGTGCGAACCAGTCCGGCCTTTGCAGTTACATCAGTAAATGTTCCGTTGCGATTGTTTTTGTATAGACGATTGGTCGTTCCATCTGGTGGGTTATCCAAACGTGTACCACTCAATACCAAAAGGTCGAGCCAGCCATCGTTGTCATAGTCAATGAAAGCCAATCCACATCCGACTACTTCAATGATGTAGCTTTTGCTGTCTATGCCTCCGTAAATAATTGGATGCGTCAGTCCCGCTTGTTTAGCCACATCTGTAAGACGCGCCGGAAATGGCCGCCCAGAAGGCTTTCCGCGGGGCTGCGCCTTTACGCCACGCGATGAAATTCCCTGGCCGAAAACATTGCCAGTAGCACCCGCTATCGCCGTGCCAGCAAGCGTGACAATCATTTGGCGTCGGGTGATCATTGCGCCGGTTCACTCGCTTTCAGCATCTGCCCGGCCTTGACGTTCTCAAACTTCTGAACAATACCGGAAGGCCATCGTATTTCTACCAGCTTGGCCGAGGAATCGTTACCCAGACCTACAAGTAGTCGCTTATCACTAGCAGAGAGATAGCCGATGGCTGTGTTTACGGTGAAGTATTGAGTAAGTCCGGAGGCACACACCACTTTCACTCGACTGCCGATGCCGTCACGATTGGACTTCTTGCCGATG
>Ga0207689_10000831_pt1 | contig 29759 bp, 30 predicted proteins | sample KBSMisM52_FD_184312 | JGI IMG/M metagenome (GOLD analysis project Ga0207689, IMG submission 184312) | Miscanthus rhizosphere microbial communities from Kellogg Biological Station, Michigan, USA - KBS Miscanthus M5-2 (SPAdes) (version 2) | ecosystem: Host-associated > Plants > Roots >...
GTCGCCATGTCGTGCTCGATCCAGAGCTCTGCTTTGTTCTGCTTGAGGAACGCTTCGACCTTCGCGCGAGACGCTTTCGACTGATCTGCGTTGAACTCGAAGGTCGGGATGCGACCGGTGGCCCGTTCCTCGGGGTAGTGATACAGATCGCCTCCGAGCACGACCGGCCCGCGCTTGGCGAGCTTGACGAACAGCACCTGATGCCCCGGCGTGTGGCCGGGCGTCGACATGACCACGACGCTGCCGTCGCCGAAGATGTCGAGATCTTCGTTGCTCAGAATGCGCGTCTTCGCTTTGCGCAGGGCGCTGTAGTGATCGGGCTGAATGATGCCTTGCGGCTTCTCCGACATCATGAAGTCGTGTTCCGCCTTCTGGACGATCCACGTGGCGGATGCGAAGTCGTTTGCGTTGGCGGTGTGGTCCGAGTGGTAATGCGACATCACGAGATAGGTGATGTCAGCAGGGGAGTAGCCAGCCGCCGCCAATTGTGGTTTCAGGGGCTTGCTGCCGGACATGATTCCCTCGGTGATGGTCGCGCCATCGCCCTTGAAGTGACTGTCGGGCAGGGCGCCGGTGTCGAACATCACCGTGCCCTTCGGGTGCACGATGAGGTACGCGGTGTTGACGAAGTCGACTTCCTTCAACTCTTCACGCTTGAAGTTGAACAGTTTCGGGTCGAGACCCCTGATGTTCCCGGCTTCGAACACGTAGATCCGGGGACTGGTCACCGCCGGTCGTCGTGACTGCGCCTCTGCGACGATCGTCACGAGCGCGGCCACGGCAGACAGCAGAGCAATCATTCGGCGCATCGTTTACTCCCTCCCCCCTCGTTCTCCCCATTTGAGTTTTTCGCGCAACACCTCGAAGTAGCTCCGTGCTGGCGCCTTCACGAGCCGAAGCATACGCTCCGATCGCCGCACACGTACCACGTCGTCCTGTTGCAACGGATACCCGAACTGGCCGTCGTAGGTCACGTAGATGTCGTCGAGCCCGGTAACGACCTGCGGCCTGATCTCGATGACCTCGTTGCCGGGAATGACGATGGGCCGGTTGGTCAGCGTATGCGGTGCGATGGGCGTCAGGATGATGGCGTCGGCCCGCGGGTGGACAATCGGGCCTCCGGCGGCGAGGTTGTACGCCGTCGAACCGGTCGCCGTCGCGACAATGAGCCCATCGGCCTTGACCTTGGTCACGAGGCCATCACCGACCGATACCGACAGCTCGATGATGCGTGAGAGCGCGGCCTTGGTGAAGACGACGTCGTTGAGCACAATGCGCGAATCGAAATGCTCGCGTGCGCGATAGGCGTCGGCGGCGAGCATCGCGCGATCGTCGTAAGAGGCTTCGCCTTTCAGCACCGACTCCAGCACCGTATAGAGCTCGTCGATGCGCGTCTCGGTCAGGAATCCGAGGCTGCCGAAGTTCACCCCCAGGATTGGCGTGTCGCGTCCGGCCAGCGCCGTTCGCGTCGCCATGCTCAGGAGCGTGCCATCGCCTCCCATGACCACGACGAGATCGACGTCGCGCGGCAGGTCGTCGCGCGATCGCGTCTCGCCCCGCGCGTCGATGAGTGAGCCGGTATCGGTCTCGAAGATCGGCTCGATCCCGCGGTCGCGCAGCCAGGACGCGAGATGACCGAGATGATCGCCAGCGGCGCGCAGGCCGCGCTTGGCCACGATGCCGACGCGCGTAATCTCACCGCTCATGATGGGCGGAAGTGGACCAGGAACTCGACGTTGCCTTTCTGGCCTGTGATGGGCGAAGGTGTGGATGCCACGCGGTTCAATCCTACCTCAGCGCCCGCGGCTGCCACCTCCTCGAGGACACGCGCATGAACGGCCGGGTCGCGGATAATCCCTTTTCGTACTTCGCTCCGGCCCGCTTCGAACTGTGGTTTCACGAGCGCGACGACGTCGGCGCCTGGGCGAAGCACGGGAGTGACCGCCGGAAGAATCTGTCGCAGAGAGATGAAGGACACGTCGATGGTGACGACATCGACCGGCCCGGGGAGATCGTCGAGCGTCATGTGACGCGCGTTGAAACGCTCGATGACGACGACGCGCGCGTCGTTGCGAAGCTTCCAGTCGAGTTGCCCATGACCGACGTCGAGCGCGACAACGCGAGCGGCCCCGCGCTGGAGCAGCACGTCGGTGAAACCGCCGGTCGATGCGCCAATGTCGAGGCACTCCCGTCCTTCGACAGCGATCTGAAAGGTGTCGAGGGCGTGCGCAAGCTTGAGACCGCCTCGACCCGCATACGGATGATCCGGCGAGATGAGCGCGACGACCGCCTGGTCGTCAACGGTGGTCCCGGCCTTCGTCGCCGGACGATCGTCGACGGTGACCTGGCCAGCCAGGATCAGCGCGCGCGCCCGCTCGCGCGAGGGCGCCAGCCCGCGTTCGATGACGAGTTGATCCAGGCGCACGCGAGCCATCGAGTCAGTCTGGGGAACGCGAGTCAACTCCCGACTCCCGATTTCCGACTCCCAAGAAACTGGCACCGGGAACGTTTGGGAATTGGGAGTTGGAGGTTGGGAATTGTCTCAATTCGTTCGATTGACGATCCATTTGCCAATTGCAAGCAGCCGGTCATCGTCGATGCCGGCTTCGCGGAACGCACGTTCCGCGCGGTCGAGGCAATCCGCGGCCATGCGACGCGACGTGTCGAGGCCGTACAGCGCCGGGTAGGTCGGCTTTCCCGCCGCGGCATCCTTGCCCGCCGTCTTTCCGAGCGTGGCCGCGACGCCTTCGACGTCGAGAATGTCGTCGACGATCTGGAACGCCAACCCGAATTCGGCAGCGGCGCGGTCGATGGCGTCGATGCGATCATTTGAGCCGCCGCCCATGATGGCGCCTGACACGGCCGATGCGCGGATCAGCGCGCCGGTCTTTCGCGCATGCATCCCACGCAGCGCGGCGGCGTCGAGTACTGGAAACAGACGGCCTTCCGGGTCAGGTGTGACCGATGCCAGATCGATCGCCTGACCACCGACCATCCCGACGACGCCCGCAGCGTGAGCGACCGTTTCGATCACACGTAGTTTCCGGGCCGCGACGTGGGCCTCCAGACTGATCGGTTGTCGAGCCAGGACGTGAAATGCCGCGGTCAACAGGCCGTCGCCGGCAAGGATGGCCATGCCCTCGCCGGCGACCACATGCAGCGTCGGCCTGCCGCGCCGCATGGTGTCGTTGTCCATTGCCGGCAGGTCATCGTGAATGAGGGAGTAAGTGTGAATGAGCTCGATGGCGCAGGCAGCGGGCATCGCCATGGCCCGATCCCCGCCAACGGCATCGGCGCTGGCCAGGCAGAGAATCGGACGCAGCCGCTTGCCGCCGGCGAGCAGGCTGTAACGCATCGCTGCATCGACGACTGCGGGGGCGTCTGGCGGTGAGGGCAGGATCGTGGCAAGCGCAGCCTCGACCTCCGCCTTGCGGGACTCGAGATATTGCGCGAGCCCGTCCGCCGTTTTCACTCCCTGCCCTTTGCGGGACCGTTGGACTCGGCACCAAGGCCCGGTGGCGCCGGCCTGACCTCGCCGCGCTCGTTCAGAATTTCGATCCGCTTCTCGGCTTCTTCGAGCCGCGCGTGGCAGAAGCGCGACAGGTGCACGCCGCGCTCATACAGCTGCAGCGACGCCTCGAGCGCCAGGTCGCCTTCTTCGAGTTTCTTGACGATGGTCTCGAGCTCGGCGATCGCGGTCTCGAAGTCTTTGATGGTGGGATCCACGCTCACAGTTTCCGGTCCTTGACTTCGCAGGTCAACTCGCCTTTTTCGACAGTCACGAGCACGCGAGAACCGTTTTCGATGCGCGCGGCGTCACGGATGATTTCCGTCCGGTCGGCGTTCCAGCACACCGCGTAGCCTCGCCCGAGGACCGCGAGCGGGCTCAGGCTGTCCAGCCGCGCTGCCGATGCGCCGAGGCGAGCGTTGAACGCATGCGCGCGCTTGTGGATCGTGGACTGCAGTCGCGCGTCGGCCGCGACCAGCCGCGTCTTCACGCCGGCCAATCGCCTGCGCAAATCGAAGCGCTCCAGCGTCAACCGCAGTCGCTGATAGCCGCGTTCACGCGCGGCGAGACCTGCTTGCAACGCTCGTCGCAGATCGAACGTCAGTTCGTCGGCGTGGCGGCCGCGGAGCGCGAGGTGTCCCCGCATGCCGGCGAATCCCGATCGGCTTTCGAGCGCTCGCAACCGCGATTCGAGCCGGTGCTTACGCATCGACATCGCGGCGGAGACGCCGCGCACGAGCCGATCGATGCGAGCGACGAACTCGTCTTTCCGCGCGACGACGATCTCGGCGGCCGCGGATGGCGTCGGTGCGCGCACGTCGGCGACGAAATCGGCGATGGTGACGTCGGTCTCGTGGCCGACCGCGGAGATGACAGGCACCGGCGATCCGGCAATGGCGCGAGCGACCACCTCCTGGTTGAACGACCAGAGATCCTCGATCGAGCCGCCGCCGCGCCCGACGACAATCACGTCGACGCCTTTCACCTTGGCGATGGCCCGCAGGCCGCGAGCGATGTCGAGCGCGGCGCCGTCACCCTGCACGCGCGTCGGCCGAATCACGAGGTGCGCGTTGGCGTAGCGGCGGCGGAGGACATTGATGATGTCGCGCACGGCGGCGCCGTCCAGCGAGGTCACGATCCCAATCTTGCGCGGCAGCGCCGGCAACGGACGCTTGCGCGCCTGGTCGAAGAGTCCCTCGACCGAAAGCCGTTGCTTCAATTGATCGAAGGCGAGCTGCAGCGCGCCGAGCCCTTCGGGCTCGAGGTGCTCGCAGACGATCTGATATTCGCCCTTCGGGTCGTAGACGCTGATGCGGCCGCGCGCGACGACGCGAAGTCCATCCCCGGGCTTGAAGCGAAGCAACCGGAGCGACGAGCGGAACATCACGCCTTTGATTTGTGCGGTCGCGTCCTTGAGCGTGAAGTACAGGTGCCCGGTGTTCCACACGCGACAATTCGACAACTCGCCCTCGACCCAGATCTCGAAGAAGCGCTCCTCGAGCAGCGTCCGGACCTGCGCTGTCAACTCAGAGACGCTGAGCACTCGCCGCCTGGGGGCAGGTGGACGCTCCTCTTCCTCCAGCGTTTCATCCGGTTCTTCGAAGGGAAGATCGAAAAGACTCATTGGCTTGCGCCGATCGCGTCTGCTCGAACTCGCGCCGCCAACGCCGCCAGTTCCTGTTCCGAGTAACTGAGGCGCGTGACGGCGGTGGCGCGGCCGGTCTTCTCATCGGCGCTGACGAGAACCCCGTTCAGGCGCGGATTCGCGGACGCCGGCTCGAACTTGGTCGGCATCCCACTGAGAAACCGCTCGAGTGACGGTTCGCGTTCCATTCCGATGATGCCGTCGTGCGGACCCGTCATTCCGGCGTCGGTCATGTATGCGGTGCCGTTCGGCAGGATACGCTCATCCGCTGTCTGCACATGCGTATGCGTGCCGACCACGAGCGTCACTTTGCCGTCGAGATGCCATCCCATGGCGATCTTCTCGCTCGTCGCCTCGGCGTGAAAGTCGACGATGATGACACGCGTACGGTGACGGAGCGCTTCAATCTCTTTGAGGACGACGGCGAACGGGTCATCGATGCTCAGCATGAAGACGCGGCCCATCACGTTGATGATGCCGATCGATCGCCCGTCTCCGGTCTGTGCGAGGTACGACCCGCGGCCGGGCACGCCGGCAGGGTAGTTGGCGGGGCGCAGCAATCGCGGCTCGCTGGCGATATAGCCCATCACCTCTTTCTTGTCCCAGATGTGATTGCCGGACGTCATCACGTCGACACCCCAATCCAGGAGGGAGTCGCCGATGTCCTTGGTCACACCGAAGCCGGCGGCGGCATTCTCGGCGTTGGCGATCGTGAGATCGACGCCGTGATGTTCGACGAGGGCACGAAGGCCTTTACGCACCAGCTCGCGTCCCGGCCGTCCGACGATGTCCCCGATGAAGAGGATATTCATACCGGTCGGTGGGAGTCGGTCTCGATCGGAATCCTCTGCGCCTGACCGCGCCGATCGACCCGCTTGGGCAGGATGATCGTCAGCTCTCCGGCCGTCAGCTTCGCCTGCGCCCGGCCGATTTCGAAGGCGCCGCTCAGTCGCACCGCGCGCGCGAAACGGCCGAAGCCGCGTTCGAGCAGGTGAAAGTTCGGGTCCGACGCCGTGGGCGGAGGAGCCTTTTCGCCCGCAATGATCAGGACATCGCCCCGAAAGAGCACGCGCACAGCGTCAGAAGGGACGCCGGCAAGGTCGATGACGATCTCCACATCCGTGGACGTTTCGACGACGTCGAGGGCAGGGTGGTATTCGCCTGAATAGGCGCGCTGTTCGGGGCCCAGCGTGGCGGCCAGATCGGCGAAGACCTGGCGGAGGTCATCCACTAGCTCGCGAGACTCACCGGTGGGAAGAAACGAGAACTCGAGCACGGGGAATTAATGATGTCACAGCGGCATGCGTCGGGTTCCCGAGTCCGGGTTCGAGCTCGGCTGCTCAACGGATAGGTTCTTCACAGATGAGCCTGGCGACCCTGCAACTCGTGTCAATATATGATTCTATTTCACTCATATAAAGTGCTTGACAAACACTCATAGCATCCGTATGATTTGTTCACGGGGGAAACAGAACCAGATGAGCAAAGTCATCGGAATCGATTTGGGCACGACCAACTCAGTCGTGGCCGTGATGGAAGGCGGCGAGCCGGCGGTCATCGTGAACCAGGAAGGTTCGCGGACGACCCCGTCGATCGTCGCGTTCAACAAGGATGGGGAGCGCCTGGTCGGCCAGGTGGCCAAGCGCCAGAGCGTGACGAATCCCGAGAGCACTGTGTTCTCGATCAAGCGCTTCATGGGCCGCAAGCACGGCGAGGTGGCGCCGGAGATCGCGCGCGTCCCGTATCGCGTCGTCAAGGCAGACAACGGTGATGCGTGGGTCGAGGTGCGCGGCAAGAAGTATTCGCCGCCGGAGATCTCCGCGATGGTGCTTCAGAAGCTGAAGACCGCGGCCGAGGACTACCTCGGTGAAAAGGTCACCGACGCCGTCATTACCGTGCCGGCCTACTTCAACGACGCGCAGCGGCAGGCGACCAAGGACGCAGGAAAAATTGCTGGCCTGAATGTGCTTCGGATCGTGAATGAGCCGACGGCGGCAGCGCTGGCCTACGGGCTCGACAAGAAGAAGGACGAAACTATCGTCGTCTACGACTTCGGCGGCGGCACGTTCGACGTGTCCGTGCTTGAAGTGGGCGAAGGCATCGTCGAGGTCAAGTCGACCAATGGCGATACGCATCTTGGCGGCGACGATCTGGATCAGCGCATCGTGGACTGGATGGCGGCGGAGTTCCGCAAGAGCGACGGTATCGACCTGGTGAAGGATCGCATGGCACTCCAGCGCCTGAAGGAGGCGGCGGAGAAAGCCAAGATCGAGCTTTCAACGGTGTTCGAAACGGACATCAACCTGCCGTTCATCACGGCGGACCAGTCCGGCCCCAAGCACATGCAGTTGAACCTGACGCGAGCGAAGTTCGAGCAGCTCGTCGACGATCTGCTGCAGCGGTCGATGGGGCCGGTGAAGCAGGCGCTCGAGGACGCGGGTCTCAAGCCTGCGGACGTCGATGAAGTCGTCCTCGTGGGCGGCTCGACGCGGACGCCGAAGATTCAGCAGATGGTGAAGGACTTCTTCGGCAAGGAGCCGCACAAAGGCGTCAATCCCGACGAGGTCGTCGCGGTCGGTGCGGCAATCCAGGGTGGCGTGCTGAAGGGCGAGGTCAAGGACGTTCTGCTCCTCGACGTGACGCCGCTGTCGCTCGGTCTCGAGACGCTGGGCGGGGTGATGACGACGCTCATCAACCGCAACACGACGATCCCGACTCGGAAGAGCGAGATCTTCTCGACGGCGACGGATAACCAGACGAGCGTCGAGGTCCACGTGCTTCAGGGCGAGCGGCAGATGGCTCGCGACAACCGCACGCTTGGCCGATTCCACCTGATCGGATTGCCTCCGGCGCCGCGCGGGGTTCCGCAGATCGAGGTGGCTTTCGACATCGACGCCAACGGCATTGTCAATGTGACGGCCAAGGACGTCGCGACGGGGAAGGAGCAGAAGATCACGATCAGCAGCTCCTCCGGCCTGAGCAAGGACGAAGTCAATCGCATGGTCAAGGACGCGGAGGGTCATGCTGCGGACGACAAGGCGCGGCGTGAGGTGATCGACGCGCGCAACCAGGCTGACTCGCTCGCCTACTCGGTCGAGAAGACCGTCAACGAGAATCGCGATCGGCTGCCGGCAGTGGACGTCGAACGCGTGGAGCGCGCGATTGCGGTCGTGCGAGACGCCGTCAAAGGCGACAACCTCGAAACGATTCGCACGGCGAGTGCGGATCTGCAGAAGGCATCCCACTCCATCGCGGAGCAGCTCTACAAACAGCAGGGGCAGGGATCGGCCCAGGGCACTGGGCCGAAAGCTGCCCAGGATGAAGTCGTCGAAGGGGAAGTCGTCGACGCGTAACGATCGGCGGGTCTGAAGACACGCCGCTACTGAGCATATAGAGGCGGGCCTTCAGGCCCGCCTGAGGAGAAAGCAAAATGACCATCACTCGTTTCGATCCATTCCGTGAATTCAGCACGCTTCAGGACCGCATGAACCGGTTGTTTGGTGACGTGTACCTTCGCGACGAGGAGCTCACCTCGCGCGGCAACTGGGTGCCACCGGTCGACATTTACGAGACCGAAGGGCATGACCTGGTCATCAAGGTGGAATTGCCTGACGTGAATCGGGAAGACGTGCAAGTCACCGTCGAGAACAACACGATCACCATCAAGGGGAACAAGAGCTTCCCTGGTGATGTGAAGGAAGAGCAGTTCCGTCGCGTCGAACGCCGCTACGGCTCCTTCGTCCGCTCGTTCACGCTGCCAAACACCGTGGATGCGTCGAAGGTCAGCGCCGAATACAAGAACGGCGTGCTCACCGTGAAGCTGCCGTATCGCGAGGAAGCGAAGCCGCGGACGATCAACGTCGAAGTCGCCGCGTAAACTGCGTAGGGCGGGTCTTGATCTGAGACCCGCCCTCGGACCCTCGCACCTTCGCACCCTCGCACCCTCGCACCCTCGCACCTTCGCACCGTTGCCTGTGTTAGGCTTCTTGAATGACCGACACAGTCGATGTCACCGCTCCGGAAACGGTAGAAGAGCCCGCGCCGATCGCCCGGGTCAAGGCGCCCCCCATCGAAAGTCGATTTCTTTACGTCGATGTTGCGGCCATGCGCGCGAAGCAGCTGCGGCGTGGTGCCCGCGTGCGCCTCAGTGACGACGACGGTGCGGCGGAGCAGCATCGGGCCGTCCCGCATAAGGCCGAGCGTGTGGCCATGGAAGAAGTCCGCCGCGGACTCGTGCTGTACGAGGTTCCGAACTCCGACAAGCCAATCCCCAAAGAGTAGTTCCGACGAGGGAACCTTTCGGGTGTATCACCCGTAGGTGCGAGTAGGACTGGCCAATGTTGACTTTCCTATTCCTGTGCGCGATCGGATTGGCGTTCGCCGCGCTTTTCGCGATTCCGGCCCTGCTGTTCGGGTTGTTTGTCTGGGTGATCACCCTCCCGTTCCGCCTTTTCTTCGGCCTCTTCTTCGGGATCTTCGGACTCCTGTTCGGGTTGGTGTTCGGAATCATCAGGTTTGTCTTTGGCATCATCGGCGCGATTCTCGGCCTCGTGTTCGCTCCGATCGGTCTTCTGATCCTCGGCGTTCTCGTGATCGGCGGCATCATCGTCGGGTTGCTCTCACTGCTGGCACCTCTGGTGCCGCTGGCGTTGCTGGCAATGCTGGCCTGGGCGATCTACCGGATCACGTCGCGGCGTCCGACCCCGACATTCTGATACTCTCGGCGGCATGCCGAGAGTACGTCTCGTCCTGGCCCTCATACTGTGTTCGTGGCTCTTCGTCCCTGCCGGTGCGCAGGAGACGAAGCAGCCACCACCGCCATATCGAATCCTGATCAGCAACGACGACGGCGTTCGAGCGCCGGGCATTGCGGCGGTCGCACAAATCCTCCAGGCGATCGGTCAGATCATCATCGTTGCGCCGGCAGAAAATCAGAGCGGGAAGGGACACTCGATTGTCACCAACGAACCGATTCTTCGCGAAGACCTCACGCTGCCCAATGGTCTGAAAGCGATTGGCCTGACCGCCACTCCCGCGACGACGGTGAACGTGGCCATCCGCAACATCGTCAAGCCGCTGCCGGATCTCGTCGTGTCCGGGATCAATCGCGGATACAACCTCGGTTTGACCGCCTATGTGTCCGGGACGGTCGGCGTCGCACGCGAGGCAGCGATGCACGGTGTTCCCGCCATAGCCGCGTCGCTGCAGGAGGAAAATGCGATTCGAAATTACGGGGCCGCGGCGGAAGAGATCCTCGGCGTCGCACGCCGGGTGAAGCAGTACGGGTTACCCGCGAATACCTTCTTGAACGTGAACATTCCGGCGATGCCGCAGGGCGGGTATCGCGGATACCGCATTACCACCCAGGCGATGCAGAGCAGCGGCGAGGAGCACTTTGCGGAGACGACGCATCCCTCGTCCGGCCGCACGGTCTATTGGAATGTCTACAAGGAAGGCGGGACGGCCCCCGAGGGAACAGATATTCGAGCGGTCAACGATGGTTACGTGTCGGTTACGCCGATGAAGCTCGGTGAGATCGACACCTCGCAGTTCGATGCGCTGCGCGCGATTTTCAAGTAACGTTCGAACCGGCCACAAGGAGGCATCCACGATGCGAGTGGGGATATCAGGGGCCAGCAGGGCCCTTTGGCTGGTTGTCGCGATTGTCATGGGGCAGGCCGGAAGCGTGCAGGCGCAGTCAGCCGATCGTCCGAACGTCGTGCTCATCGTCACTGACGATGTGGGGTATAGCGACATCGGGAGTTACGGGGCGCCCGACATCAAGACGCCCAACATCGACAGTCTGGCGAAGAACGGCACGCGATTGACCGACTTCTACGCAGCGCCGAATTGTTCGCCGACGCGCGCGGCACTCATCAGCGGCCGCTATCAGCAGCGATTCCGCATCGAGGTGCCGCTCGGCGCGTCACGAGGTCCAGCCGGCGAGCAGGGGCTGCCCGCAACCGGGCGCACACTGCCGCAGCTGCTGAAGAACAACGGCTACCGAACCGCGCTGATCGGCAAGTGGCATCTCGGGTACAAGAAAGAGTTCAGCCCCAACGCCCACGGGTTCGACTATTTCTTCGGCTTCAAGAGCGGACTGATCGACTACTACCAGCACACCGACCAACAGGGTGAACACGATCTGTTCGAGAACGATCAGCCAAGCCATGCCACCGGGTACTCGACCGACCTCTTCACCGAGCACTCGGTCAAGTTCATCGAGCAGAATGCGGGCCAGCCCTTCTTCCTGGAAGTCGCTTTCAACGCCGCCCATTGGCCGTTCCAGGTACCTGACCATCCGTCGGTGGCTCCCAACAACGCGCGATTCGTGCAGCCGCAGGACAGCCCGACCAATACGCGGCAGGACTACGTCTCGATCGTGGAACGTGCGGATCGCGGTGTCGGACAGATCCTCGCGGCGCTGGAGCGGCGAGGCCTGACGCGGAATACGCTGGTGATCTACACGCAGGACAACGGCGGCGAATGGCTGTCGCGCAACGCTCCGCTTTTCAACCGCAAGAACTCGGTGTGGGAAGGGGGCATTCGTGTGCCGGCGATCTTGCGCTGGCCCGGCAAGATCCCTGCGGGCAAGACGTCATCGCAAGTCGGCATCGTCATGGATCTCACCGCGACGATCCTGGCGGCGACCAACTCCCCGGTGCCGGCCGAGGCGCGACTCGAGGGCATCAACCTGTTGCCGCTCCTGCAGCCTGGCGCCGCGCGGGCCGAGCGAACGCTGTTCTTCAGGATCAGTGGTCCGGCCCGCCGTCAGCGTGCTGTGCGGCAGGGAGATTGGAAGCTGATGATCGATGGCAACAGCCCGATGCTGTTCAATGTGGCGAGTGACCTGGGCGAGCGCAACGATGTTTCACAGCAGCACCTGGACATCGTCCAGAAGTTGTTTCCACTGATTGGCAAGTGGGAGCAGGACGTCGATGCAGAGGCGAAGCAGCTCGCAGGAGGGACCACCTCGCAGCAGTAGGCGGGGTCCTGGTTTCAGCGCCGTAGGCCGGGTCCTGTGCTTCGGACCCGGCTGATCATGGCGGGTCTATAAGGCAAGACCTGCCCTACGACCAACGTAGTGTCCGGCTTTAGCCGGACCAAGGAGCGAGTTGTCGTGAAAGCGATTCGAGTTCATGCCCTGGGTGGGCCCGAGGTAATGAAGTACGAGGACATCGACGTCCCGCGACCGGGACCGGGCGAGGTCCAGATCAAGATCGCTGCGACCGGGCTGAACTACCTGGACGTGCAGTATCGAATCGGCCGCGTGAAGGCGCCGCTGCCGTTCACCAACGGTACCGAAGCCGCCGGTGTGATCAGTGAGGTCGGCAGCGGGGTGACCGATTTCAAGGCCGGCGATCGCGTCGCGTATACGATGGTCCTGGGCACGTATGCCGAATACGCCATTGCGCCTGCCGCACGTGTCGTGCACGTGCCGCCCGATCTCGATCTCCGGATCGCTGCGGGCGCGATGCTTCAGGGCCTCACGGCGCATTACCTGACGCACAGCACGTATCCGCTCAAGGCGGGAGAGACGGCGTTGGTGCATGCTGCCGCGGGCGGAATCGGGATGGTGCTCACGCAGGTGGCCCGGTTGATGGGCGCACGCGTGATTGCGACAGCGGGCACCGATGCGAAGGTGGAGCTGGCGCGCCAGGCCGGCGCCCATGAGGTGATCAATTACGCCACGCAGGACTTCGAGCAGGAAGTGAAGAGGCTGACCGGCGGCCGCGGCGTCGACGTCGTCTACGACTCAGTCGGAAAGGACACGTTCGACAGGAGCCTGAACTGCCTTCGGCATCGAGGTTATCTGGCGCTGTTCGGATTCTCGAGTGGCCTTGTGCCGCCGTTCGATCCCGCAATCCTCGGCATCAAGGGATCGCTATTCTTGACGCGGCCCGCGCTCAATCAGTACATCGCGACGCGCGATGAGTTGATGATGCGCACGCAGGATCTGTTTGGCTGGCTTGCGTCCGGCGCGGTGAAGATTCGAATCAATCACACCTTCCCGTTGGCCGACGCGGTGAAAGCCCACCAGGAGCTCGAAGCGCGCCGGACGACGGGGAAAGTGTTGCTGGAGGTCTGACCCGCCGCTACTGTCAATTCCCAACTCCCAAACTCCAACTCCCAAATAGCCGTGCGGTTTGGGAGTTGGAAGTTGGAAGTTAAGGACGGGCTAATTCGTTCCCGCCGCCGCCACAACGTCCGCTTTCGTCAACGGCTTGTCCGGATTGGGCGGATGCGCCTGAATCCACGAGTTGTAATCGAACTTCAGTTTGTTCAACGTGTCGTTCGCAGCCTTCACCACGGCGAGCTGCCCCGGGTTCGGGTTGACGGCAGTGATATCCGCTGACCAGACGACCTTCTCGGCCGGAAGGTAGACGCCAAGCATCCCGTCGCTGTGCTCGTTTGGAATGCGAAACAGCTCGACGACCTTGCCATTGCTGCCCTTGCGGACGTCGCGATCGCCGACACCCTGCACCACGTTGGTGCGTCGGTTCGTCACCTTTGAAAGACTGTCGCCGGTGAGTGTGCGCGGACCGGACAAAAGCTGTTCAAGGACTTTCTCGTTGTTGTTGTGCGTGAGGATCGTGGTGCCTTCTGCCACGGCGGCGGCAAGGCCGCTCGCGTGATCGAAGTGCGGATGCGAGTTCACGACGAAGCGGATCGGCTTGTTCGGAATTGCCTGTTTGGCGGCAGTCATCACGGCCAGGCCGCGGGTGTCGCTCTGGCCGCTTTCGACCACCAGGATGTGATCGCCCATGTCGACGGCGAGTGACGTGTAGTTGCCTCCGATCTTGAACACGCCGTCGCCAAGCTTTTCAACCGGCGGTGCTGCCGGAGCTGGTGGAGCACCACCTGGTGCAGGAGCGGGTCCACCGCCGCGCCCGGCCGGAGGAGGCGGGGGCGTGAGGAGCGCGGTGAGGTTCGATGGATTTGGCGTCGCCGCTTTGATCTCTGCGTCGAACGTCGACATGCCGGCCTGCTTCTGAACGATGCGCGCAGGCACCTGAACGCCGTTCATGTTCTGGTAATTGGAGTACTCGAATTCCACGAGCAGGTCGCCGACCACGGCATTGTCGACCCGCGTCTCCACCTTGCTCACGAGGTTCTGGTTGTTGATGTAACCAGTCACGCTGTAGGTCTGCCCGGACGGTGACTTGAGATTGGGTGGAGTGAACGACACGAGCTGCTGCCCGCCCTGCTGCCGTACCGTGGCGTTATTGGCCGCTGCTCCCTTGAGGAAGCCCCATGGCGTCGTCCAGATGTTGTGCCCCTGATTCCAATTGCTGGTGGCCTGTGCTCCTGTGATGTTCTGGTTGAACACACCCGGCATCGGCGCCGGTACGCCCGGCACGGTCGGCGGCTGTGTTGGGCCGCTCGCTCTCGAGACGAGGGCTGCGGCATCACCGCCGGGCGCGAAGTTGATCGTGCGCGTGTACTCGGTGACGCGCGTCACGTTGACCGCGCCCATTGGATCGCCGATGGCCTTGCTCTGACCGAAGGCGCCATTTCGCGCCGTTCCTGAGTAGGTGATCGAATTCAACGTGTCGACGCCCATCGCCTTCGATGATGCGGCGAGGATCGAGCTGGCGTTCTGTGTGGCCGTACTTGTCGACAGTACGACGATGAGCAGCGCAGCCAGCGGCAGCGTTCTGAGCAGCATAAGTGCCTCCAGGGCTCTTGCATTATGGATGTGGTTGAAACCTGCAGACGTATATACGTGCGAAGACCGCTAGCGTTGACCGTGGTTGCGAAGTTCGCACGTGGTGTGAAGACGCACAGCGATGGTGTCGATAAAAACGCATAGAATCGGCGAGTCGCACACTCCAAGCCCTTGGTCCTGTCAGCGGGTACCCGCCTCGGCAATTACGAGATTGAAGAAGCCGTCGGGGCCGGCGGCATGGGAGAGGTGTATCGCGCGCGCGACACGAGGCTGGATCGTGAAGTGGCGCTCAAGGTGCTGCCGCAGGCGTTCGTGCTCGACGTCGATCGCCTCGCCCGGTTCAAGCGCGAAGCGCAGGTCCTTGCGCTGCTCAATCACAGCAACATCGCCACGATCTTCGGGTTTGAGGACGCTGACGGCGTCCAGGCGCTGGTGCTCGAGTACGTCGATGGTCTCTCGCTCGCCGAGAAGATCGCGCAGGGCGTGACCATTCGTAGACCGGGATCGTTACAGCCGGCGATTCCTATGGACGAGGCTTTGTCGATCGCGCTCCAGATCGCGGAAGCGCTCGAAGCCGCGCACGAGCAAGGCGTCATCCATCGTGACCTGAAGCCATCGAACATCAAGGTACGGCCGGATGGCACGGTCAAGGTTCTCGATTTCGGCCTGGCGAAAGCACTGGGCAAAGACCAGAGTCCCGCAGATACCGGGTACGCACGCCGGGCGTCGGATCCGATTCAACGAAGTGTCGCCCGTCAACCTCCCGGGTCCACCGAAGAGGACGCGGCCTACGCACTTTCCCAGTCACCCACGATCACGACGCCGGCCATGACCATGGCCGGAGTGGTTCTTGGTACAGCGGCCTACATGAGCCCCGAACAAGCGAAGGGCCGGCCGGCGGAGAAGCGCAGCGACATCTGGGCGTTCGGCTGCGTGCTCTACGAGATGCTGACTGGTGAGCGCGCCTTCGATGGGGAAGACACTGCTGAGACGATGGCCGCTGTCATTCGCGCCACGCCCGACTGGAGCAAGTTGCCATCGGGCACGTCCCAGTCGATCCGCCGCTTGTTGCGCCGGTGCCTCGAGAAGGATCGCAAGGAGCGGCTGCCGCACATCGGCGCGGCGCGGCTCGAGGTCAAGGAAGCGCTCGCGAGCTTGGACGTGGAGATGCCCGCCGTGATCGTCCCGGCTGTGAACGCGCCGACCGTGATCGACGCGACTGCGCTCACCTCGGCGGTGGCCGTGGCGACGCCGGCAACGCTGCCAGGGGCGTCGGCGGTGGCAGTGCCGGTTGTTCCCGCCCGCGCCGGGCGGCTCGCACGGTTGGTGGCTGCTCTGGCCACTGTGGTTGCGACCTTGTTCGCAATCTTGTGGTTTTCGGCACGGGATAGCGCATCCGTCCCCGCAGAGATGCACGTCGACCTCGCGACGCCATCCGCGGGGACGTTCGCTCCATTCGCATATGACTTTGCGCTGTCGCCGGATGGGAAATGGCTCGCGTTTGTGGCGAACTCCGGTGAACAGCCGCACCTGTGGCTGCGATCTCTGGGAGATGGGGTTACGGAGGCTTTGAACGGGACGCCGGACGCCCGGTCGCCGTTCTGGTCGGCAGACAGCCGCTCGATAGGATTTCTGTTGGGCGATGATTTGAAGCGCCTCGACCTTGCCGACCGAACGCTTCGCGATGTGTCGGTCGATGTTGGTCCCGGCGTCGGCGTCACCGCTTCATGGAATGCAGATGGCGTGATCCTGTTTGCTCGGACGGTCGTTGGTCCGATACAGCGGGTGTCGGCGTCGGCACGCGGAGCACCGAGCGCGGTCACGAAGCTGGGCGATCATCAGTCTGGGCACGGTATCCCGCGATTCTTACCTGACGGCCGGAACTTCCTCTACCAGGTTTGGGGAACGCCCGAGGTCAGTGGCGTCTACCTGGGATCCCTCAACGGTGGCGAGTCCAAGCGACTGCTCGAGGCGGACGGCGGTGCGGTCTTCGTTTCCAATCACGTGCTGTTCGTGCGCCAGGGAGTGATCCTCGCACAGCCATTCGATATATCTCGCCTGGCTCTCACCGGCACGCCGTTTAGAGTGGCCGACGGCATTGGTGATCTGACTCGCAGCGTCAATGTCGGGACCGTGTCCGCCTCTGACGTGGGGACGATCGCATTTCGCCAGCGCCCAGGGGAGCCATCACCGGAGCTCGTCTGGTTCGATCGAACGGGACGACAGGTCAGCCGAATCCCGGATGCTGGAGACTACAGCCAACCCGCGCTTTCACAGGATGGGCGTCGTCTCGCAGTCAGTCGGGTACTCAATGGCAACGAAGACATTCGCGTGTACGACATCGACCGCGGCGGATGGACGCGCACGACGACAGACGAAGCGAGGGACACACAGCCTGCGATGTCGCCCGACGGGCAACGTGTGGCCTTCTTCTCACCGCGCGAGGGTGGTCGAAACCTCTACGTGAGATCCGCCGACGGAAGCGGATCCGATGAGCGGGTGCTCTCCACCGAAGGAGCGAATAGCCTCGTCGCGTGGACGCCGGATTCGCGGTTTCTGGTCGTCACCGGTCGTCTCGCGCGCGACGGGGCAGCAGGTGCCTGGATGGTGCCCCTGGATCGGAGCAGCGATCCCAGGCTCGTGATCGCAGCGCGTTCGGAAGATCCTACTTACATGGCCAATGCGGATATTTCACGAGACGGAAAGTGGATGGCTTATGAAGATCGAGAATCAGGACGCCCTGAGATCCATGTCCAGCCGTTTTTGGGATCCGGGCAGAGGGCAACTCTCACCACGACTGGCGGTGCGCAGCCGCGGTGGCGTGGCGATGGTCAGGAGCTTTTCTACATCGATCTCTCCGGACGACTGATGGCGATTCCGCTTGGTCCAGCGTCGGATGGTCAGTCGCTCGAGCCCGGGAAGCCGGTTCCCCTGTTTCCGACGAGAGTGTCGGGCGGTGTGATCACATTGGGCGGGCGGCGACAGCAATACGTTGTTTCGCCCGACGGATCGCGGTTCCTGATCAGCACAGACGTGGGAGAATCAGCCGCCATTCCTCCTATCTCGCTGATTTTGAATTGGAAGCCGAAACCCTGAATCGTCACACCTCGAGACCGAGCTCCTTAGCCGCTTGCTGCTGCGTTGCGTCCATCGTGACAAAGCGGTCGAGCCGTTCGACGGAGTCAAACCAGAGGGCCGTGCGCAAGTGGACGAGATCGAGCGATCGCGGCGTGGTGACAGCGGGCATGATGGTGGTGTCGCATAAATCGCGCGTGAGATCGCGCAGCACAAAGAACTGCACGTCCGCCTCCACGCGGTCCAGGCACACCTTGTAGCTCTCGGGCGTCAACAATCCCGCGCGCGTCAAGCGAATCAGATTGCGCCTGGTCTCGAGGAGAAGAAGGACGCTCGAGAGCAATTCGGCACCGACGGTCTCTTCAGAGAGTTTCTCCGAGCCCTGCTCGCCTAGCAGAATGCACAAGTACGCCGAAGTATCCAGATACAAACGACGCGGCCTGCGAGGCTCAGGGGTCATCGGTCCGCTCTGTCTTCCAACAACACCGACAGATATCGCCCCTTTGTCGCCCGCTTGAGCTTCACGGCAGGCCCGAGTCGACCTGTGCCTACACTCCTGCCGCGATGCTCATGCTGTGATCGAGCGGGCCCGAGCTGCGCAACCGGCTGGTTGTGACGGGTGATGAGCACCGTCCCCCCAGACTCTGCCTCTGCGACCGCAGCCGAAAGCTGCGCTTTGAGGTCTTGGATAGAGATCCGTTTCATGGGTAATACTGTATCAAATTCAGACCTGTAATAAGACCTGAATGATGGTCCGAAGTGCCGGCTGGCCGGTCACCTCAAGTCGAACAGGACGGCAACGGAGACTTCAGAGAAACGGCATAGCCGCGAAGGCGCGGAAGGGGGGAAGGTCTCCGCGTTTCCGCGCCTTCGCGGTTAACCGTCTGCTCCGCGACGAAGGCGACGCTACGACACCGCGACCGTGACCGACCCTGTGACGCTCGAATAGGTCGCTGACACGACTGCGCTGCCGGCGGCGACTGCGGTCACGACGCCGGAGGTTGAAACGGTCACGTCGGCCGTGTCGGAACTGCTCCAGCTGGCAAGACTCGTCACGTCCATTGTTGTCCCGTCGGAGAGTGCTGCCGTCGCCGTATACTGCGCCGCCGTGCCGACCGCCGGAGCCGTTCCACTGACACTGACGGAACTAACCGTACTGGCAGCGGTCGGAGTGCTGCTACTTCCGCACGCGGCGCCCAACAAAGCGAAACCAGCGAACAGCACGACAATAGCGAATCGATTCCTCATGACCATTACTCCATCGCAGCGCTGGCAACGCACGACTGGTCATGAGCGATCAGACGACTCAGATGTGTCCAGGGCGTTGAAACGGTGAGACAAGGTCAGGGCCGAACCGTGGCAGATTGCCGGAGGCTTGTCACCGGGCTGTCGCGATTACATTCAACGTCAGGCGCACTGCGGACGAGTCTTGCTGGGTGGACGCGGGCCCCTGGCTCACGGGCAGGGCCGGCGTTTCGTCATCGAAGGTAACTGTCGTCTCGAACTTCGTGCCGCGCTCCAGCGCAATCGGGTCGTTGAACCAGAATCGCCGCGCCCACTCCCGCTGCGGATGAAAGGCGATCAACTCGCGTCGTGACCCGTCCGGAGCGATGGCAACGACGGTGATGCCGGCGTTGGCTGGGTGCTCGGTTGGATAGATGGCCACGGCGCGGACGTCGTCGGGAATCGCCTCGCTGAACTGCCGGCGAGAGTTGTTCACTTGAAGCATCGGCCCGTCGTGCGTCACCGGCAGCGCACGCACGGGCTGCGTCGCCTCCTTGGCGAAGTAGAGACCGATGGTGCTTCGATCGCGAAGCTCCTTGCGCTCGTACTGCCAGGTCTTCTTGTATCGCACTCTCACCAATAGCTCTGCCTTGGGTGGGACCTCGAATGCCGCGCCATTGTTCACAGGGATCGGGTCATCGCCGGGAAGCCACAGCGCCAGCAGTGGCTCGCCGGCGATCGATGCGGTGTCTGATGACATGGATTTCAGCTGCACAGTCGCCGAGCGAACGACCGCCGGAGTTCCAGGCGCGAGATCGACGGCCCGCAACCACCGACGCTCGGAGAACCCCGTGGGCACGACGAACTCGGCGATCTCTTCCTGCTTGTTTGCCGGCAGCGTGAACTCGGCTGGCAAGGGCAGCTCGAGATCCGGTGTTCCCAGTGCCCAGCGGCGCTCGGACGAGATCGGTTGCGGCGTCTTGTCGGTACTACCAAACGGCGTTCCGCCCGTCGCCCATGTGAGGAGGACGTTCATCTCGCGCGCGCTGATCGACTGTGCGTTGCGAAAGCGGGTGGGGGCGGCGTCGACACTCCATGGCGGCATGTGTCCGGAGAGGAGCTCGACACGAATCGATTCCCCCCACGGCACCGTGTCTTCGTAGGTCATCAGAGACATCGGCGCCACGCCCTCAGGTACATGACAGCGCGCGCAGCGATCGCGCAGGATTGGAAACACATCGTCGTTGTACGTGAACGGCGACGTGATGGGCTTATGCGCACGACCGGTCTCGACCGAGAGCACCAGCGCCAGGATGAAGAGCGCCACGCCAGCGATGATGCGGCTTCGGACCATGGCGTTATTGAAATGCGGCCAGTACATCGGCCACGCCGGCGGTGAACGCGGAGTACGCGGCTTCGACCTGTTGACGGTTGCCGACATCACCCGCGGCGTCGAGCAACCACGCACCACGGACCACGCGCGCGAGCGCCGGCTCGCCCGCGTCTCGCTTCGCTGCCGCCAGATGCGTCAGGTGCGGCTCCAGCGCGATCGCGAGATCCTTGGCGCGAAACGCCGGCACCCAGACTGCACCGAAGTCGCCGCGCGCGATCAGGTCGCGGACTTCAGCGTCCTTGCCTTTCAGCTCGCCAAGGATCTGGTCCATCGCCGTGGGAACCGTGGCGTTGAGGCTCGTCTCGGGCGTCGCGGCGACAGGTGGAGCCGGCGGGGCCGGCGTGTTGGCTGCGGCCGCAGGCGCCGTGGTGTTCGCCTTTGGCACCGACGTCGGCGCCGCAGGCTCTTTGGTGAGCGCATCGAAGGTGAAGTCGAACCGATGCTCATCGGAATCGCTGCCGAAACGCACTTTCGCCGTCATCTCGGCCGGGAGCGTCGCGGTATCGACACGCGCTTCCAGGTACCCGCGATTGCGCGACAGGCGCAGCGGAAAGGCCGACAGCTCCGTGGTCTTGCGTGTCGCGGAGTCGAAGGACTCTTTGGTCACGATGCGCGCTTCGACGTCCTTGAGCTTGTCGGCAGGTAGCGGGCGTCCGTAGTCGTCGTATACGTACAGCCGGAACGTTCGCGCAATCGGGTACGCGCCCTCGATGTGATGCCAGTTGTCGGGTGCCATGAAAAACTGGCCGCCGTGACGCGGGTTGTGATTGCCGTGCGGCCGCAGCGCACGCTGTTCGATGCGCGGCGAACCATCGCTGCACAGTCCGGGCTCGAGGTGCGATGCGTTGTCACCGCGGCACGACCACGTGAGTGAGACGGTCACGGGCACCAGTTGGCGCTGGCACAGCCGGCACGTGCCGCGGTTGGTTTCGATCACCGCCGTGTGGACGGGACACATCCACGACGAATCGAGCCGCACTGGTGTCAGTGTCAGCTTGCAAAGAGGGCAGACGCCAGGCTTATCCTCGAGAACATCCGGATGATGCACGCAGGTGTACGAAAGGGGCGGAAGCTTCGGCGGCGCGGGCACACGCCGCTGCTGTCCGGACAGCGCTGCTGTCAGCAGCAGCATCAGCACGCAAACGACCGTTCCGAAGGCGCGCATACTGGCCTTCGATCGTAATGCAGAACTACGTCGTTTTCAGCAGACCTTGAATCTCAGCCAGCACCATCTCGGGGACGTCTTCCTGCAGGTTGTGCCCGGCCGGAAGCGACCTGCCAGATACCTTGCCTGCGCGCTCACGCCAGATCCCCATGACGTCGTAGAGGTCGTGCATCGCCCCCTTTTCACCCCAGAGCACCAGCAGCGGGCAGGCGATCTTCTTCTTCATGTCCGCTTCGTCGTGGGTCATGTCGATGGTGGCGCCGGCGCGGTAGTCCTCGCACATGGCGTGGATGTTGGCCGGGTCGCTGGAGGTCCGCAGGTACTCGATCTGGATCTCGTTCGTGGCGCGCGCCTTCTGTGCCTCGGCTTGCGTCTTGAGATCGTTCTCCGGTCCCGGGGCGGGACGGAGATAGTTGAACCAGTGGAAATACCGCTGGACGAACTCGATCTTGAAATGCGTGTAGAGATAATGCGTCGGGACGATATCCAGGACGCCCGCGTGCGTCACCTTGTCCGGGTGATCGAGGGCCATCCGGTGCGTGACGCGCCCGCCGCGATCGTGGCCGATGACCGGGAACTTCTGGAAGCCGAAGTGTTTCATCACCTCGACCTGGTCGAGCGCCATCGCGCGCTTCGCGTAGTTGGCGTGGTTCTCTCCGTCGGGCGGCTTGCTGCTGTCGCCGTAGCCGCGGAGATCGGGAACGACGACCGTCCGTGTGGCCGCAAGCTTGGGCGCGACCAGCCGCCACGACACGTGCGACTGCGGTGCGCCATGCAACAACAGGATGGGCGGACCCTGACCACCGACGACGCCATTGATCTCGGCGCCGCTGGTCTGCACCTTGAACGACTTGAACCCGGGAAAGAAGCGCGTGGTATCGCTCACCGTCTGTGCCTCGAGAGCCCGGGTCGCGCTGGCGGCGATGCCGAGCGCGGCCATCTGCGTCAGCCAGTCTCGACGGGTAGTCGGATGTGTCATATGGCCGTCATCGTAATGCAAAAATCAAATGGCCAAGTGCGAAAACGGCCGCAAAATGTCGTCAAAGCGGTGGCAGCTGACGACTCCATTCAGTGGCGTGCTCGAACGCATCCGCCACGCGCAGGATGGTCGCTTCGTCGAACATCTTCCCGACGAACTGGAGCCCGATCGGCAATCGAGTCGTGCCGCCGGGCCCCCCTGCATCGACCAGTCCGCACGGCACGCTGATGCCGGGAAGGCCGACGAGGTTGACGCTGACGGTGAAGATGTCGGCCAGGTACATCTGCAGGGGGTCGTCGGTCTTCTCGCCCAACTTGAACGGCGGAATCGGGCTCGTCGGCATGACGACGACATCGACCGACTCGAACGCATGCTCGTAATCCTGCTTGAGCAGCGTTCTGACCTGCTGCGCTTTCAAATAGAACGCGTCGTAGTAGCCGGCGCTCAGCACGTAAGTGCCGAGCATGATTCGTCGCTTGACCTCGGCGCCGAATCCCTCATCCCTGGTCTTGCTGTACATCGTCTTCAAACCCTGGCTCGATTCAGACGAACGGTAGCCGTACTTCACGCCGTCGTAGCGCGCGAGGTTCGAGCTGGCTTCAGCCGTGCACACCAGGTAGTAGACGGGAATGGCGTACTTCGCGTGTGGCAGATCGATGTCGACGAGCGTTGCGCCTGTAGAGCGGAGGACGTCGAGCGAGGCATCGAATGCGGCGAGCACGCTGGCGTCGACGCCCTCCGACACGAAGGCTCTCGGAACCCCGATGCGTACATCGCGCGCCTCGCGTGAGAGTCCGGCCAGGAAGTCCGGGACCGCCTCGTGCGCGGCTGTCGAGTCCATCGGGTCGGGGCCTGACAGCACCTGAAGCGCCAAAGCCGCATCCTCGACGCCGCGAGTGATCGGGCCGATCTGATCGAGCGACGACGCAAACGCCAGCAGACCGTATCGTGAGACGCGCCCGTATGTTGGTTTCAAGCCGGTGACACCGCAGAACGCCGCCGGCTGCCTGATCGATCCACCGGTATCGGATCCGAGCGCGAGTGGGACGCATGATGCGGCGACGGCCGCCGCCGAACCACCACTCGACCCGCCGGGGGTCCTGTCGAGCGCCCACGGATTCCGCACCGGACCGTAGGCCGAATTTTCGTTCGACGATCCCATGGCGAACTCATCGCAATTCGTCTTGCCGACGATCACCGCGCCCGCCTGTTCGAGTTTGATGATCGTCGTGGCGTCGTATGGAGGTGCGAACGAGTCGAGGATGCGCGAGGACGCCGTCGTCCGCATGCCGCGCACGCACATGTTGTCCTTGACGGCAATCGGTACACCCGCGAGCGGACCAAGCGCGCTCCCGGACGCACGGAGACGATCGATCGCCGCCGCGCGATCGAGAGCCCGTTCATCGGTGACGAGGTTGAATGCGTTCAGAGACGTGTTGAGACGGGCGATGCGATCGAGCGCCTGTCGACAGATTTCCACGGCCGACACGCGTCCGGCCGCGATGTCACCAGCGATCGCGCGGGCATTCGCAAAGAGGTCGCTCATCCGATGACCCGGGGCACACGGAACAGCCCCGCCTCCGGGGCGCCGTCAGGAGCGTTACGCAGCGCCTCTTCCACCGGGAGGCACGGCCGCAGCGCATCATCGCGCTCGGCTTCGTGCGCGTTGACGTGCGCGGTTGCAGCGACGCCGGTGGTGTCGATCGCCTGTAGTTGTTCGGCGTAGGAGAGAATGTCGGCCAACTGCTTCGTGAAAACGTGCTTTTCTTCTTCCGTCAGCTCGAGGTGGGCGAGCGCCGCGATGCGCTCGACGTCGGCAATCGTCAATGGCGTGGACACGTGAAGGATGGTACCACGCCGCTCTCGACGGGGGCAGGCTGCCGGGCATCGGCGTGCGCGGACGTGGCGGATGTACACTGCGACGTGCGGAGCCATGGGTAATCCGTCTCCAGTCAGGAGGACATCGGTAGCCGGACGCTGGTATCCGAACGACCCGTCGCGTCTTGCCGAGGAAATCGACGGCTATCTCGCCCTCGCGCACGTGGAGAAGGCGTCGTCCGCGATTCGCGCGATCGTGTCGCCGCACGCCGGGCTGATGTACTCCGGCCCGGTTGCCGCCTATGCCTACGACGCTGCGAGCAGCTCGCCGCCGAAGTCGATCGTGCTCGTGGGTCCCTCCCACTTCGTTCCGTTCGATGGTGTGTCGATCTGGCCGAGCGGAGCCTGGGAGACACCGTTTGGCGCGGTGGCGGTCGACGAAGCGCTGGCGCGCGCCGTCACCGAGGCCTCGGACGCGATTGTGGCGCTCGAGGCTGCGCATGGACGTGAGCACTCACTCGAAATGCAGTTGCCGTTTGTCGCTCATCTCCTGCCGGGGGTACCGATCGTTCCAATGGTGATGGGGCACCAGACGCGACAGACCGCGTTCGGCCTGGGTAAAGCCATTGCCGATGCCGTCCGCGCGACTGCGCGTGACGTTCTCCTCGTCGCGAGCAGCGATCTTTCTCACTACGAGGACGCGCGCGTCGCCGCGCAACTCGATGGTGTGGTGATGGAGCGCGTTGCCGCCCTGGACCCTGCCGGGCTGATGCAGGCGCTCGAGCTCGAACCACGGCACGCATGCGGCGGTGGGCCGATGGTGGCGGTGCTTGACGCCGCTACGCGATTGGGCGCCACGACGTCACGCATCCTGAGATATGCCGATTCGGGTGACGTCTCCGGAGACAAGTCGTCGGTCGTGGGCTACATGGCCGCCGCTGTCTCGTAGCTGACCATGCTGACGCCCGAGATGCAGAAGCAGTTGCTGACCATTGCGCGAGGCGCTCTCGAAGCACGTGTGCGCCGAACCCGACCGGCAAGCCCGGCGAAAGCAGACGACGCAACCCAGCTGAGATCCGGTGCCTTTGTGACGATTTTCTGCAACGGTGAGCTGCGCGGGTGCCTCGGTCGAGTCACGCCGAACCGGCCGCTTCCCGAATTGATCGATCATCTCGCGCGCGAGGTCGCCGACTCCGACCCGCGGTTCGAGCCCGTCCAGCCGGGCGAGTTACCGGACATCAGCGTCGAAGTATCCGTACTGACACCGGAACGCGAGATCGCGTCCGTCGATGAGATCGACATCGGCCGGCACGGCCTCATCATCGAACAGGGATCGCACCGCGGCCTGCTGCTGCCACAGGTGCCTACGCAACACGAGTGGAATCGCGAGACGTTCGTGGCCCAAACGTGTCTCAAGGCAGGCCTGCCGGCGGACGCCTGGCGTCGCGGCGCGCGCATGTTCGTGTTCGAGGCCCAGGTGTTTGGCGAAGAGGACGAAGGATTCATGCGTGGATAACGTGTGTCACACGCTGGTCGGCGCAGCGCTCGGTGAGGCAGGACTCAAGCGCGGCTCCCGTTTCAGCGCCGCGGCGCTGATGATTTCGGCCAACATTCCTGATCTCGACGTGCTGGTGTACGCAACGGACACGCCGCCGGTCTCGTTCCGCCGCGGATGGACGCATGGCATCCTCGCGCAGATCGCGCTGCCGATCCTCATGACCGGTGTCTTCTGGTTGCTGAATCGTCGGCGGCCGCAGCAACAGGATGGCGCGCCGCCGTTTCACGCCGGGTGGTTGTTGTTGCTTTCGTACGCCGGCGTGTATTCACACGTCTTTCTGGACTACCTGAACAACTATGGGGTGCGCCTGCTGACACCGTTTGACTGGCGGTGGTTCTATGGCGACGCCGTGTTCATCGTCGATCCGTGGCTGTGGCTGGTGCTCGGTCTTGGCGTCTGGTTCGCGCGTCGACGGCATGTGCCGGCGCTGTCCGGGTATTCGCTCGCAGTCGCGTCGATTTATATCGTGGCGTTGCTGATGTCCTCCCGTGTGGCGCGGGGCATTGTCGATCAGCAGTGGACGAACGCACATGGTGTGCCGCCGCACGCGCTGATGGTTGCGCCGAGGCCGATTCTGCCGATGAGCCGTGACGTGGTCGTCGATGCCGGCGATCACTACGAGCGCGGCTCGTTTTCGTGGCCAGGGACGCTCGAGTTGAACGAACACATCCCGAAGAACGATGGCCGTCCTGAGGTTGCCGCCGCCCGGGACGACCCGCATGTCCGGGCGGTTCTCGTCTGGTCTCGATTTCCATTCTGGACACTCGAACCGGTCCAGGGCGGCACGCGTGTGACTGTCGTCGACGCGCGCTTCATGATACGCGGCGTCTTCTCTGCGTCGACCGTCGTGCCCTCGCGATCTACTTCATCTGACTGAGCTCACGAAGCACGTTGCCTCGGCGCCTTGACGTCCCGACGGCCACCGCTTTTTCTCGATGCTCGGGCCCGAGGACTACGGTGGGGCCGGGCCGACCGGATTCGTGGCGAGCTTCCGCTACGAGCACGACGAGTCCTGGACGCGACTCGACGAGATCGCCGATCGCGATCGCCGCCGCGCCGAGATCCAGGGAGTCGTGTCGAACCGCCTGCTGGCTTCGTCTGACACCAGCCTTCGCTCGTGACTCGGGCGCAAAGGCGGTCCGCCCGCTTCGGCTCGGGCAAGCCCATAGACCGTAGCCCGCGGCCCGTGTCAGACTTACGGCCTTTAGGCGCTGCGAAGGAGCCAGGCCAGACCCATGACCCCGGTCACCCCGACCACGTTGCTCGGATGGCTCAGCCACGTTCCTGACGGCCAGACAGCCATCATCCAGCCCGAGCAGAACATCCGCACGTGAAAATCGTCATCGCAGGGGCGGGCGCGATCGGGGGCTATATCGGCGCGAAGCTGGCGCAGGCCGGTGCCGATGTCGTGTTGCATGCTCGCGGTCCGCACCTTCACGCGATGCAGACATGCGGGTTGCGTGTGACGAGCGCCGATGGCGACTTCGTGGTGAGGCCTCGGACAACGGGCGACCTTGCGTCGGTCGGTACCGCTGACGTTGTCTTTCTCGGGGTCAAGGCTCACAGTCTGACCTCGCTTGCTCCCCAGTTGCGACCATTGTTCAGTCACGACACGGTGGTCGTCAGCACTCAGAACGGATTGCCGTGGTGGTATTTCCAGGATTACGGCGGGGAGTTGAACGGCCTTCGACTCGAGTGTGTCGACCCGGGCGGTGTCATTGCCTCGTCGATTGATCCAGGACGCATCGTCGGCTCGCTGGCGTACTTCGCGACCGCCATCTCCGCGCCTGGCGTCATTCATCACGCCGGAGGGAACCGCATCAGTTTCGGTGAGCCTGACGGATCGAAATCGGAGCGGGTCAAGGTGATCGCCGACACGCTGATTGAAGCGGGTTTCCGCTGCCCGGTCACCGCGCGGTTTCGACAGGAGATCTGGGTCAAGCTGCTCGGCAATGTCGCCTTCAATCCGATCAGTGCTCTGACTGGTGGGACGCTCGAAGAAATCGTGCGACATCCCGAGACGCGCCGGCTGGTTCGCGATCTGATGATCGAAACTGAGATGGTGGCGGGGAAGCTGGGAATCGAGCTGCCGATCTCGATCGAACAACGGATGGCGGGTGCCGAGAGGGTCGGGACGCACAAGACATCGATGCTGCAGGATTGGGAGGCCGGGCGTCCCATGGAGCTCGAAGCCGTCGTGGGTGCGGTGGTGGAACTGGGTGAGCGGCTCGGCGTGCCGATGCCGTCAACGCGCGCTGTCTACGCCTGTGCCAAGCTCCTCGATGAACATCGAGGGCAACGCGTACTGGCGAAAGTCGAAGGGGTTGCATCGTGAGCATCAACAATCGCTGGTTCCAGCTCGTCGCGTCGGTCATCGCGATGATCATGATCGCCAACCTGCAGTATGCATGGACGCTCTTTGTCGGTCCCATGCAGAAGCAGACCGGCTGGGCGCTGTCGGATATCCAGGCAGCATTCGCGATGTTCATTCTTTTCCAGACGTGGGTGCAGCCGCTCGATGGCTGGCTGGTCGATCGTCTCGGCCCTCGCTGGTTCATCACCGCGGCCGGCCTGCTGTGCGGCGTGGGATGGGCTGGCATGGGCTACGCCTCGTCGCTGCCGATGCTCTACACGGCGTATTGCGCGGCCGGCATGGGCGCGGCATTCGTCTACAGCTGCTCGATCGGATCGGCGCTCAAGTGGTTCAAGGAACGCCGCGGGCTCGCTGCCGGCATCATGGCTGCGGGGTTCGGTGGCGGGACGGCGCTCTTCATCCCGTTCATTCAATCAATGATCGCCTCGCGCGGCTATCAGGCGACGTTCGTGGCGACCGGCGTGTTCCAGGGACTCGTGATCCTGCTGGTTGCGCAATTCCTGCGGCACCCTCCCGCGCAGGCCGTTGCGCCCGTTCCAGCCTCGGCGAGCGGATCGCCGCAGATCGGAAAGCGGCAATTCACGACGCTCGAAATGTTGCGCACGCCGCAGTTCTACATGATGTATCTCTCGTTCGTGTTGATGGCGACCGGCGGCCTGCTCGTGACCGCCAACGCCGGGCCGATCGCGAAATCGTGGGGATTCTCCGCGGGTGTGCTCACGCTGGCCGCCACGCTCAGCCCGCTCGCCAATGGCGGCGCCCGGGTCTTCTGGGGCTGGGCCTCCGATCGACTCGGCCGCGAAACGACGATGATCCTCACCTTCGTACTGCAGGCGATTTGCCTGGCCTCAGTTGTCACACTGGGTCAGGTTTCGGGCGCATGGTTTGCAGCAACGCTGGTTGCCGTGTACTTCACGTGGGGTCAGGTCTATTCGCTGTTTCCGTCGGCTTCCGCTGACTACTTCGGGACGCGAAATGCCACATCCAATTACGCCGTGCTTTATACGGCGAAGGGCGTGGCCTCGATCATCGGAGGTTGGTTTGGAGCACTGCTGTATGAACAGTCGGGCAGCTGGGTCACCGGTTTTTACGGCAGCGCGTTGATGGCGCTCATTGCGGCCGGCATCGCCGTGAAATTGCGCGCCTCTTCGGCGGCCCCGAAGCCCAAGACTGCTGGCGTGCCGGCTACGGCTTGATTTCTGTCAACTCCCAATCACCAACTCCCAACTCCCAAAAGGCCCGGATGTCTTCCTTGGAAATTGGGAGTGGGAAGTTGGAAGTTGGGAGTCCTCGCCGACTTATGCGTCGATCCCTTTTCATCCTCGGCCTGATCTGCGTCCTTGGGAGGCC
>Ga0207689_10000833_pt1 | contig 29754 bp, 26 predicted proteins | sample KBSMisM52_FD_184312 | JGI IMG/M metagenome (GOLD analysis project Ga0207689, IMG submission 184312) | Miscanthus rhizosphere microbial communities from Kellogg Biological Station, Michigan, USA - KBS Miscanthus M5-2 (SPAdes) (version 2) | ecosystem: Host-associated > Plants > Roots >...
AGCCGAGACTGTGTGATGATGCTGGACGAGATCGACAAGCTCGGCCAGGGCTTTCACGGCGACCCGTCGTCGGCCTTACTCGAAGTGCTGGATCCGGAGCAGAACTCGACATTCCGCGATGCGTATTTGGGTGTGCCGTTCGATCTCTCACGAGTGACTTTCATCGCGACCGCGAACATGCTCGATACCATCCCCGGGCCCTTGCGCGACCGCATGGAGGTCATTCAGCTTCCCGGCTACACGGAAGAGGAGAAGTTGCAAATTGCGCGGACGTACCTGGTCAAGCGCCAGATCGAACGCAATGGTCTGACTGCGGACAAGCTCGAGATCACGGACGAGGCGATCCAGAGCATCATTCACGATTACACGCGTGAAGCGGGTGTGCGTAATCTCGAACGCGAGATCGGTGCTGTCAGTCGGAGCGCTGCAGTGAGAATAGCCGAGCGCAACGAGGAGAAGGTGCGTATCGACCGCAGCGATCTCGATGAGATCATCGGTCCGGTACGCTTCGAGGGAGAGATTGCCCAGCGCACCAGCATGCCCGGAGTTGCAACAGGTTTGGCGTGGACGCCGGTGGGTGGTGATATTCTGTTCATCGAGGCGAGCCGTACTCCGGGAACCGGCAAGTTGATCCTCACCGGTCAACTGGGCGATGTGATGAAAGAAAGTGTGCAGGCTGCGCTGACCTTGTTGAAGTCGCGGGCGGAAAGCCGCGGGATCGACGTGAGCACATTGGACAAGTCCGATATCCACGTGCACGTGCCCGCCGGGGCGGTTCCGAAGGATGGCCCTAGCGCTGGGGTTGCGATGTTCATGGCGCTGACGTCATTGCTGTCGAATCAACCCGTCAGCAGCGATACGGCGATGACTGGAGAAATCAGCCTGCGCGGGCTGGTGCTTCCGGTCGGCGGGATCAAGGAGAAGGTTCTGGCCGCGATGCGGGCCGGGATCAAGACCGTGATGCTGCCCAAGCGCAATCAGCGCGATCTACGGGATGTTCCCGAGGAAGCGCAGCGCAAGCTGTCCTTCGTCTGGTTGGAGAGCGTCGACGACGCAGTCGACCACGCCTTGAAGGGTGTTGCTCGCGTTTCGGAGGAAGAGGCAGTTCTAGCGCACTGACCTGAGTGAGGCGCAGGGGGGATAGACCCCTCTGCGGTTCGCTACGACAGTGCAAGCGTCGGCCAGGCCACGATGCCCAAGAGCACATCGGGTTCCAGCAGGACGATGCCCTTTGACGCAAGTTCGCGCGCCGAGATACTGGCACCCGCCTTGAGATACTGCTGAACCGCCCAGAGCGTATCGTTGCCCGGCAGCGCATCGATGGAGCGGCCTTGTAGTTCCACGCGCCGGCCCTGATAGGTTTCCGGAAGGTCCGGTGCCCGGCCGAATTTGGATTTCCCGAAGTCTGCGTAAGTCATGCGCTGAAACGGGAAAGGCGCATCCGGATGCTCGGCGTAGAAAGTCCAGACACCGAATTCTTTCAGCCCAGTTGCGCCGTTGACGTAGTGCAAAGCGGCATCTCCTGCCAGGGCGGATCCCAAGACGCGTTTTCCATACAGGATCGACCACTCCGGGTGGCGTGAGAAAAAGTCCTCGCGTTCTTCCTCGGCGATACGCGCGAGGCGCCGCAGATCGGCTTTGGTGATCGCTGAGTACGAGCGGGTCGGGTCCATTGGTGTCAATATAAGCGAGGCGGCCGGCGCTAGGCTATAGGTGCTTTCCGCGGCCGCTTCACCACGCGTTCGAGACCGCCGTCTACGCAGATCATCGTCCTCCCGACTTATGGCTCAAGCACTCGCTGGAATCCGCATCCTCGATCTCACTCGCGTGCTGGCCGGGCCATTGGCGACACAGACTCTCGCGGACCTGGGAGCGGAGGTCATCAAAGTGGAGCGCCCTGGCACAGGGGACGACACCCGCAGCTGGGGCCCGCCCTTCTTAAAGGATCGGGTCGGCAACGAAACGCGCGACAGCACTTACTTCCTGAGCTGTAACCGCGGCAAGCAGTCGGTCACGATAGACATCGCGCGCGCCGAGGGGCAAGCCCTCATCCGGCAAATGGCGCAGCATTGCGATGTATTTGTGGAGAACTTCAAGGCTGGGGACCTGGCCAGGTACGGCTTGGATTTCGCGTCGATTGGAAAAATAAACCCTCGTCTGGTGTATTGCTCTATCACTGGTTATGGACAGAGCGGACCGTATAGCCAGAGGCCGGGCTACGATCCTATTGCTCAGGCGGTGGGGGGGCTGATGAGCGTCACCGGCGAGCGCGATGGGCGACCGCAGCGCGTGGGTGTGGCGGTCGTAGACGTACTCACCGCGACGTACACGGCGATCGGTATTCTATCCGCGCTGCGGCATCGGGACGCCACGGGTCAGGGGCAGCATTTGGACATGGCGCTGCTGGACGTGCAACTCGCTTCCATGATCAACATCGCGCAAGCCTACCTCTCCGCCGGCGTGGTAGCGGGTCGCAACGGCAACGAGCATCCGAGCGTTGTGCCGTCGCAATCGTTCGTGTGCGCGGATGGGATGATCATGCTTGCGGCGGGAAACGACGGTCAGTTTGCACGGTTGTGCCAGGCGCTCGAACGCGAGGACCTGGCGCGCGACCCGCGCTTCGCGACCAACGAGGCAAGGGTAGGCAACCGCGAAGAATTGACCGAACTATTGGACGCACTGTTTGTGCAGCGGTCGATGTCCGACTGGAGCGAGCGGCTCGCACGTGCTGGCGTGCCTTGTGGCCCGGTCAACGACATTTCCCAGGCGTTCGACGACCCACAAGTCATTCACCGTGGCCTGCGAGTCCAGTTGGAGCATCCGCTTGCCGGGCTCATGGACACAGTCGCCAACCCCGTCCGCCTGTCCGCGTCAGCGGCCTCTTACACCTTGCCTCCGCCCCTGTTGGGTGAGCATACAGACGAAGTACTCCAGCGCCTGCTGGGGATGACGGTGAATGAGATCGAGGCTTTGCGTCGCGCGCGAGTCGTGTAGATACGCCGTCACTGGCTCGGCGCTTCGCGGTGACCGGCCTGGATGCCTGCCTGCGTGAAAGTCAGGCGCTGGCGCGCTTCCTTCACTTTTGCCTCGCAATCGATGCTCTTCATGGAGCGAAACTTGGCAATCTCTCGACGCATGACGTCGTTGAATTTGGCGCTGCCAAGCTGAATCGCCTGAGCCTCTAGGCCGTTCACGGCGAGCAGCATCATCGTCGTGCTCTTCAATTGGTCCGAAGTCGGCTCGTCATCGCAGATCTTCGCATAGGCGGCAGCCGCGCCATTTTGCTCCAGGATCTTGTTCAGTTCTTCATTGGCATCAGCAGCGGCAACCGGCGCTACCAAAAGGGTGTATCCAGCAACAAGAATGGCCAAACGATACATGGTGCTTGCCTCGTGATTTGAGGGCGGATTATACGACGGGCCTTGTCGGCGTCAGCCAGCTCAGTTCCGGTGGATGGGACGCCAGCTTGGCGTGAGCGCGATAGCCGCGGGCAGTTGTCTTCCCGATGGTCTCGAATATGGGCGAATTTAGCGTTCCTTGACGCCTGTTTATCCTTCTTGGTGGAAAGCAATTGACGCCACCAAGCCTCTGCTCTAGTCTCGAAAAAGTAATTTAACTGCATGATTTGTAATTAATTTGAAGATTTATGTCCGACCTTAGAACTGTCAGCCTTTCGGCCTTGGTTTTACTCGCGAGCTTCTCGATCAGCCCGCCCGCAAGCGCCACCATCCTGGTCATCGACCAAGTCTATCTACTCGATATCGGTGGTTCGCGCTTCAACGAGCTGTACAGCACCGCGACTGCCATCAGCTCTACCGGAGAGGTGGTAGGCAGCGCCAAAAGCAACGCATCGGCATCGGCCACGGTGACAGGCTTCTACGCCACTCCCGCCGCGGATGGCACCTACAGAGAGGCGACGTTGTTCGGGACCAATCTGTCGCGCAACTTTCCCAATGCCGTCAATGCCAATGGCGTTATTGCGGGTCAGGCGCGCACGAGCAGTACCAGCACCCGGTCGTACGCATACAAGGACAATCCAGCGAACGCGGTTACCCCTCTGGATGCCGCTCGGACCGCAAACGACTCGGCGCTGGGCATCAATCAAGCCCAGACGGTAGTCGGTTACTTCGTCGATACGGCCGGAAACAATCAGGCATTCGTCGCTCCTGTCGGCAGCAGCGGACTACCATCGATTCAGGCGTTGAAGGGTGCTGCCAGCGAGGCTCGCGCGATAAACGATCAAGGTACCGTCGCCGGCGTTTTTACGGTGCAAGGCAAGAATGGTCCCGAGCAGCACGCCTTCACTTTCGACAGTAACAAGCCAGCCGGCCCTGTGCAGGATCTTGGGACTCTTGGTGGGATCGCCAGTGAAGCTTCTGCAATTAATTCCGCAGGCGATGTAGCCGGGTCTTACAAACTCTCGAACGGTCGCACCAACGCGTATTTGCTGAAATCAGGAATGAGCACGCCGCTGACGCTTGCGACTCCGACGGGATTCCTAGACAGTTTTGCGAAAGGCGTGAATGGACAGGACTGGGTCGTTGGCCAGGCAACCGGCACAGGGATCCATTCGCAAACTGCCTTGCTATGGGCGAACGGGCAGGTTTTTGATCTGACAGCTGTGTGGGCTGCAGCCGCCGGTACGACCAACCAATGGTCGGAATTGAGTCTTGCTACGGCAATAAACGACAACGGCTGGATAGTCGGTCAAGGCTTGCTGGCCAACTGCCAGAACAACTGCATGCGTGCTTTCGTACTTCATGCTGGCTTGGTTCCCGAGCCGGAAGTCTATCTAATGCTGGTTGTCGGACTTGTAGCCGTAGGGTCACTACGTATCCGCCGGCTAAGCCATAAAAACTAGCCGGGGTCGTACTAGCGGGGCCGGCTTTCTTCCGGTCGCTCGTAGCTGCGCGCCACTTTTTCCAGTATTCAGGGTCATACTCTCGAGCTACGCGCAAGCGTCGGCCGTGCCGATAGTGTTGCCGTAAGTGGAGGCCCTGCCATCAAGTACTTGCCCGCGAACTACGCCAGAAAATGCGCCGCATTTGCAGGCCGTGTCGCTATCGTCGCGTTCATCATCGCCATGGTCTTGGGTGTCCGGCCGGGCCACGCCGTCGTGGGCGGGGTGATCGACGGTAACAGCGTCGACTCGCCCTTCGGGGGAGTGGGCAGCCTGACGCGAAATGGGCGCGAAGTCTATTCGGCTGTGCTGATTGCTCCTCAGTATGTATTGACCGCAGCACACGTCGTTGAAGGAACCCTATTTCCCGGCAGCTTCAGCTTCAATCTCAACATTGGCGGGGATCTCAGCTTCAGCGTCTCTGTGACCGACATCTACATCAACCCGGATTACAAAGGATTCAAACCTCGCGCTGATGGCACGGTCCACAACGACCTCGCGATTTTACGGCTTGCTCATGCTGTGCCTCCGGGGACACCCGTTTATCACTTGCATGAGGGAGCGGTGGTGCCGGGTCAGCCAATCGTATTTGTCGGATATGGCGCTGGTGGCGATGTTCGCGGAGCTCGGGAACTGGCTCCCCAGCCCTCGGTGAAGCGGCTGGGTGTAAGTTCGATCGAACGGGTCTTGGACGGTGGCGCAAACGCCACGCCGGGGGATGTCTTCGTATTCCGTTCTGCGCCCATGCTGTCTGCTCCCGGCAGACGCGCGGGCCTGGCGATCGGCGATTCGGGTAGCCCGGCGTTCGTTCAGGGATCCGATGGCCAGTTGGAGCTGGCTGGCATCAATACGTTTGTCTTCGGGTCGCGCGCCGCACCGGGAAGTTTTGTCGCAGGCGGTGGCGGAATAGTCCTGGGGCCACACGCAAACTGGATCAACTCAATCGTGGGGGATGTCCCCGAACCGGACAGACGTTGGCTATTGGTCGCGGGAGTGTTGACCCTTGTAGGCATGCTCGCGATCCGAGGATGGCGTCGACGCAGGCGTGCGTATTGAAGGCTTTCCTCAGTACGCGCGTTTGTCCCGGAACATAAGCAACATGGTCTTCAAGATGATGACCAGGTCGAGCCGCAGCGACCAGTTGCGCAGATAGGCCAAGTCGTATGCAATGCGCTGCTGCATCTTCTCTACGGTGTCGGTTTCGCCACGAAAGCCATTTACCTGTGCCCATCCGGTAACCCCTGGCTTGACCTTGTGACGGACCATGTAGCCGTCGATCAACTTGCGGTATGTTTCATTGTGAGCTACGGCGTGAGGTCGCGGCCCCACTACGCTCATCCGTCCTTGCAGCACGTTGACGAACTGCGGCAACTCGTCCAGGGAAGTTCTGCGCAGGAATCGACCGAATGGAGTAGTGCGCTGGTCATCCTTGGTCGCCTGTCGAACTACGTCGCCGTCCTCCAGCACTCTCATCGTGCGGAACTTGTAGACGCTTATCTGCTTTCCATCGAGCCCGTAGCGATGCTGCCGGAACAGAACTGGCCCCGGTGAACTGAGTTTCACCCCTGCTGCGATCAGCAGCATGAGCGGAGCGGTCACGATCAGGGCTAACGCCGCGATCGTGAAGTCGCTCATGGTCTTGATGACACCGCTGAATCCATAGAACGGAGTTTCGCAGACCGCTACCACTGGGATCCCATTCAGGGTATCCACCCGTGCCTGAATCAGGTCGAACATGAAAATATCGGGCACGAAATAGATCGATGCGGTGGTGTCGCGCAACTGATTCAGCAGGTTGATGATGCGCGGCTGCGACGCCATTGGCAGCGTGACATAGATCAGATCTACGCCGTTGGCTTTGACGTATTCGGCCAGTGCGGAGAGACTCCCTATGGTAGGTACGCCCGCCATATCCGTGCGCCGCTCCTTTCTCCGGTCGTCGAATACTCCACATAGCTGTATACCCAGGAGTGGAGCAGCTTGGATCTGCTGGGCGAGCTTCGCGCCCAGTTCGCTCGAACCAGCAATGACGGCTCTGCGATGCAGGCCTTCCATCGCCATGACTTTCGGCAGGAGAAGCGGGATCGCGGCGTGGCAAAGAAATACCAGTGCCGGTACGAGCGCAGCCCATGTAAGCACGATTCCCGCGGGGAAGATGCGCAGATACCCGCTCGCGTAGCCGAAGAACAACAGAATCAGTACGACGATGAACCAGTTGAGCAGAACATCTCGCCCTAACCCCAGCAGGCTCCCAGCCGAGTAAACGGCGCCAGGAAAGGTCAGCGAAAAAACGATGAGGGCGAGGATAAGGTATGGCCCCTCGAACGGTTGCTCGAACAGATAGGCGACCGCCAGCAGCGATCCCACCGCAATGATGGCGTCGAGCGAGATGCGCAGGATGGCAGGCGCCGATAGTTGGCGCCTAAGAACCAACGGAGTGGCGTCAGTGGTGGCGAACACGGAGCGGATAGGTGAAGACGTGGTAAACCTCTAGAATTCTAGCGCTGTTTTATTACTGCATTCTAGCAGCCCGCGCCTGGCTGGCTTTCGTCTGACACCCAAAGATCTCGTCCGGGCAGATACTTATGTGGCAAAAAGGACCCACGTACGAACGGACACTATTGGCCACGCATCTGCGCCCGGATCTGAGATCGTTGCTTGGCTGAGACAGGCGGCGCCTACGCTATGCCTCTGCCCTACTCCACGACCTCTGTGAAGCCTGCAAACCGAAAGCAAGAATCAGGCGACCGCCGGGATGCAGCGCTTTCTATGCCGCTGGTGCTTGGCAGCTCCTGCTTCTGTACTGTTACCTTTCTGCCAGGAGTTCGCTTTCGTGCCACCCTCGCAGCGCCAATCGTGCCGCCAGGCTGATCACCGCGAAAATGGCTACGCCCGCTGCGGTGATGAGGAACAAGGCGGCGAACAGTCGCGGAATGTTCAACTGCAGTCCTGCTTGCAGGATCTGATATGCAAGGCCGGAGGCGGTGCCGCCGGTGCCCGCGACGAATTCAGCGACCACTGCACCGATCAGCGCAAGGCCTCCTGACACTCGAAGGCCAGCGAAGAAATAGGGCAGCGCACTGGGAATGCGCAGGCGTATCAGCACCTGCAAGCGCGAGGCGCGATTCAAGTGAAACAGGTCCAGCAGGTTCGGATCGACGCTGCGCAGCCCGATGGAAGTATTGGAGATGACAGGGAACAGTGCGACGATCGCCGCGCAGATCACCAGCGCCGGAGTAGGCTCTTTGACCCAGATGATGATGAGTGGCGCGATGGCGACGATAGGCGTGACTTGCAGTAGCACCGCGTAAGGGAACAGGCTCGTCTCGATCACGCGGCTCTGCACGAATATGAAAGCGATCACGACTCCCAGCACTACAGCAAGCAGCAGCGCAAGCAAAGTGATGCGCAGCGTGACCAGCAGCGACGCAAACAGCAGCCCCCAATCCTGGAGCAGAGTGCGTCCTACCAACAGCGGTGACGGCACCAGGTAGGACGGCACATCGTAAACCGTCACCAGGACATGCCACACGACCAGCACAATCGCGCCGACCAAGGCTGGGGCGGCATACTGCATTGTACGCACGCTCATGGTGCGTGTCGCGCGCCGAGAGGGGACTCGGCTCCAGTGCCAAGCGCCAACAGGGTACTCAGCCGTCGGCACCATGCGGCATACCGCTCACTCATGCGGAATTCATCGGTGCGCGGATGTGGTTCGTCGATGTGCAGTTCTTCGAGGATTCTGCCGGGCCGGCCCGACATGACGGCTACCCTAGTGGAAAGGAACACAGCCTCATAGATGCTATGCGTGACAAACACGACCGTGAGCTCCCGCCGATGCCAAAGCTCGCGCAGTTCGCTGTCCAATCGGCCACGCGAGATTTCGTCGAGCGCGCCAAAGGGCTCGTCCATTAGCAGCAGGCGGGGTTGGGTCACCAGTGCTCGCGCGATAGAGGCGCGCATCTGCATGCCACCGGAAAGTTGCCGCGGGTAGACAGATCCAAACTCGCTCAGCCCGACTAGCTCGAGTGCCGAGTGCACTTGGGCGTCGGCCTGGTTGCGCCCCACCCGCGTGAGGTCCAGCGGCAACCGGACATTACGGTGCACCGACGTCCATGGCATGAGCGTGGGTTGCTGGAACACGAAGGCCAGGCGCCGGTCCGTTCCACGGATGTCATCGGTCGGCCATACCCGCACGGAGCCGGACGTGGGTGCGAGAAGTCCTGCGATCATCCGCAACAGCGTGCTTTTGCCGCAACCGGAAGGACCCAGCAGTGAAACGAACTCACCATTCTGAACTTCGAGTGTGATACTGCGTAACGCTTGTACGCCACCGGCGTAAATTTTTTCGACGGCCTGCGCAGCGACGACGACGGCCTGGGAATTTGCGCGAGTACGGGTCGACATCGCAATATTCTAGCAGTGCCCTCTGTCGCCAATCGTGCGTCGCCGTGCATCTTTCGTGGAAAACGCTCGATTGACACTCTCGCAGGTGCTGGTCATCATATGGCCCGCTGCCGCGCCATGCCTTGCGCCCATAACACTTTCGGGCCGGTATGAAGATTTGGCGAGCAGATGAGTTGCTGCACGGATCCCGCAGCGTAGGCGAACAACAGGGCGCACACCGATGCGCCAGAGACGAAGGGGAGGAGTTCCCGATGCGAACAAAATGGTGCAGTGCCCTGGCAGGCGCGCTGCTGCTGACTCTTGCCATGCCGGCGCACGCCGAACGCACGTTCCGCATGGCCTCGCCTTGGCCCACCACCAGTACGCCGCACGCGGGTGTTGCGCGCTTCGTCCAGGAAGTGGACAAACTCTCCAAGGGCCAGCTCAAGATCCAACTCTATCCCGATGCACAGCTCGGCGACATTCAGGCGGAGGTCACGGGTGTGCAGACGGGCACCATCGACATGGCCTATCTCGGCGTGGGCAATGCGGCGGTGCTCAAGGGCGGTGGTGCACTCAACGTTGTCTACGTGCCCTTTTTGTTCAAGAACAGGCAGGTGGTTCCGGAGATCGTCAACAGTCCACTGTTCCAGGAGTTTTACGACTCACTAGCGAAGGAATCCAATGTGCGGGTCTTCGCTTCCTACGGCTCGCGCCTGCCGCGTGCCTGCAACACTGTGAAGGGACCCATTATCAAGCCGGCGGATCTCAAAGGCTTGAAGATGCGCGTGCCGCCAGTCGAGCTGATGCGCGCCACCTGGGAAAAGCTCGGCACCAAGCCCGTAGTCATGGGTCTTGGCGATATCTATATGGCGCTCTCCCGAGGCCAGATCGACGGCCAGGAGAACGGGATCGACGCAATTGTCGGATACAAATGGTACGAGGTGACGAAGTTCTATTCGCCGCTTGGACAGACTTTTGAAGTCGCCTCCTACTATATCAGCGAGAAGATCTGGCAGACCCTGAGTCCAGCAGAGAAGGATATCCTCGTTCGCGCCGCGAAGCTTGGCGGCGAATCCATGACAAAGGCAGGCGATGACCTGGAAAAGCAAGGCCTCGAGGCCATGAAGCAACATGGAATCACTATCTCCGAGCCTGATATCGAGGCTTTCAAAGAGGCTCTCAAGGATGTCTACAAACCCTATGAGGGCAAGCTGTGGCCTGCGGGGTTGGTGGACAAGATCCGGGCAATGCAGAAGTAACGAATCACCAATCACGAGTCGCGGCAATGTTGAAACTCCTGCATCTCGCTGAGCGAATCTGGGAGTTGTCTATCGCAGTGATGGTCGCGGGGTTGCTCGTGGTAGTGGCTTCTCAGGTGGTGGATCGCCACGTGATCGATCTGTGGACCGACTCTCCCGAAGAGTGGATCAAGATCGGTCTGGTTTGGCTCACGTTCATCGGCTTCGCGCTAGCGATGCGTCACGGCACCGATATTCGCGTGGACCTTGCCGATCATTTCCTTCCACGCAAGCTGCTGCTGGCAGTCAACACCGTATTCGATTCCCTGTTGCTGGTGCTCATCGGGATTCTCTGCTTCAAGACCGCGCAGCTTTGGGATGTCTCCAGAGACCAGGCAATCATCGGTACGAGTGTGTCGGTGGCGCTGCCAACGGCGGGATTGCTGATCGGCCTGATTCTCATGTGGGCGGTCGTGGCAGTGCGGCTGGTGCTGCGTGTCATGCGCCGAGGGAACGTGGATACCCGCGATCCCACCCAGCAGTTCGACTGAACCCCATGCCATTAATTTGTACTCCGACGCCGGCGGCGTCTGCGGCACGGTGACCTCATGTCGAACATTCTCATTCTGCTGTTCATCTCGTTCATTCTGCTGGTCCTGATCGGCGTAGACGTCGGCTGGTCCATGATCCTCTCCGGCTGGTTCGGCATACAGGCGAAGACCGGCCAGCCGGTGGACACCATCATGATTCCGCAGTCGATGATGGCGTACGTCAGCTTTCCCGCGTTGGTGCAGGTAACGCTGTTCATTTTGGCGGGCGACCTCATGAACCGGGGTGGGCTGACGCAACGGTTGATCGACTGGGCACTCACCTTGGTCGGTCACCTGCGCGGCAGCCTCGGGCATGTATCGGTGCTGACCAATCTGGTGATGGCAGGCGTGTCCGGTTCAGCGGTGGCGGATGCAGTAGCGATCGGGAAGCCTCTGATCCCCTCGATGAAGAAAGAGGGCTATGGGGAGGGCTATGCAGGTGCAGTGGTCGCAGCGGGAGCTCTGCTCGGTCCGATCATCCCGCCATCGATTCCGATGGTGGTGTACGCGCAGCTTGCCAACGAATCGGTCGCGAAACTGTTCCTCGCCGGGATCGTGCCGGGTCTCCTGTTCGCTTCCGGATTCTTTGTGATCTGCTCCATCATGGCAGCGCGCCGGAATTATCCGCGCTATGAACGGGTGAACTTCACCGGACGCGCAAAGGCCACCGGTCGTGCCTCATGGGCCTTGATGATGCCGATCATGATCCTGGTCGGCATCCGCTTCGGGGTATTTACCGAAATGGAAGTGGCCGCGGCTGCGGTAATCTACGCGCTCCTGGTGAGCCTGATCATCTATCGCGGGCTGAAGATAAGCGAGCTGCCGAAGATACTTTGGGAGTCTGGCCGCACCAGCGCGGCGATCTTGTTTCTGCTCGCTGCGGCAGGGCCATTCAGCTGGCTGGTGGCGGAAAGCCAAGTCAGCGTAGTCGTCGTCAATGGCATCAAGTCCATCAGCGACAACCCGGTGGTGATTCTGCTGGTAATCAATGCACTGCTGCTGATAGTCGGCAGCATTCTCGAACCGCTTCCGGCAATGGTGATTTTCCTCCCTGCGCTGATTCCTATTGGGCAGCAACTCGGCATAGACCCGATTCATTTCGGTGCGGTGGTGGTAGTCAATCTGATGATCGGTTTGCTGCACCCGCCGGTGGGATTGCTACTGTTCGTCGTCTCCAGCGTCGGCAACTGCAAGATCACAAAAGTGGCATGGGAGGCGCTCCCATTCCTGGCGTGGGCGCTTATCGTGCTGGTGCTGATTATCATTTTTCCCCCGCTGACGACCTGGCTTCCTGGGCGCACATAGCACCAACCTAGGCCGCGGTCCTTCACCTCACGCTGATATGCGTCAGGACAACTTCCGTTATGTGGGTCAGCCAAGCCTTGCGCCGTGACGAAGTCATCAGGTCCACACCGAGGAAACGCGACAAGGTGTAGCGGTTCGCGAGATAGAAATAGCCTAGCGCGGCGATAGTGACATAGATCTGGATGGGATCGACGCCGCGTCGGAACTTACCCAGTGCCGCACCGCGCTCCAGCAGATCGGTCACGATCGACAGCAAAGGGAAGGACAACGCTTTCACCCGCTTGGATTTCTTCACATGCTGGCCGCCGTGAAGATTCTCTGTATTGAGAAGCCGGATGAAGTCGGGGTGATCGAGATAATAGTTCCAGGTGAATGCGACCAATTGGCGCATTCCCTTGACCGGGTCGGTTTCGGTCAGATGCAACTGCTGCTCTGCCTCGCCCAGCCTCTCGTAGACGCCTTCCAGTACAGCGCGAAACAGCCCTTCTTTGCTGCCGAAGTAATAGTAGAGCATGCGGTCGACCGTACCGGCCCGGCCGCTGATGCGCTCCACGCGGGCGCCTCCGTAGCCGTGCGAAGCGAACTCGGCAGTGGCTGCTTCGAGGATGCGACGCTGCATCGCTTCCGGGTCGCGCTTGGGTCGGGCAGCCGCTTTGCGCCTAATCGGTGCAGCGGCTCCGCGCTTGCGCTCCGTACCTGCGCTTCTGGGGCGCAGTGCCATGTCAATCAACGCTCCAGGTACTGCAGTTTGTCCTTCTTGTCCTTCCAATCGTCGGCGTCAGGCGGCGGATCTTTCCTGCTCGTAATGGTGGGAAAAGCCGCGCACAACTCGGCGTTGATCTTGGTGAACTTCTGCTGGTCGCCCGGAAGATCGATATCCGCGTAGATGGCGTTGACTGGGCACTCTGGAATGCAGACGGCGCAGTCGATGCACTCGTCGGGATCGATGATCAGCATGTTGGGCCCTTCGCGGAAACAATCCACCGGGCACACATCTACGCAATCCGTGTACTTGCACTTGATGCAAGATTCGGTGACGACGTGCGTCATGTCAGCTCCTGATATAGCCGCCGGCACGCCGGCGCTGATTTGGCCACCAGGGCGCCGGCGCTGGATATAACCGCCGGCAGGCCCGCGCAAGGGGTTGAATTATGACGCCGCCTAGGATATGTTCACCCAGGCACTCGAGTAAAGTGTTTTCTTCATACGCCGTAAAGAACCACGTAGCGGTGTAGCGAACACTCCACAATCTGCCGCGCGCCGAGATCATGGACGGCGTTGCCCCGGAAGCGGGCGAGTAGAGGACGGATTGCGCGCCACGTCATAGGAGGGGTGTGAATCATTCGGTCTATCTGCGGCCAGCCAAAGTCGAGGACGCGCTGCAGGCACTCGCCTCACGGCCATTCAACGTTGTGGCGGGAGGAACCGACTTTTATCCAGCCCGGGTCGGCCGATGCGTGCGGGAGGATATCCTCGATATCACTGCGCTAGCGCCGCTGAGAGGTATCTCTCGAGACGAGGAAGGTTGGCGCATCGGCGCCCTCGCCACCTGGACTGATTTGATCGATACACCGCTGCCACCGGTGTTCGACGGCGTCAAGGCGGCCGCCCGGGAAGTCGGCGGGCTTCAGATTCAGAACACGGCGACTGTGACCGGCAACCTCTGCAACGCGTCCCCCGCCGCCGACGGAATTCCTCCTCTGATGGCATTGTCCGCACAAGTGGAGCTGAGCTCGATCAAAGCGCAACGGCGGATTGCGCTGACCGACTTCGTGACCGGCAACCGACACACCGCACGCCAGGCCGACGAACTCGTGACTGCGGTGCTCGTACCTCAGCACGGACCGCGTGCGCGTTCGACCTTCCTCAAGCTCGGTACGCGCCGATACCTAGTGATTTCGATTGCGATGGTGGATGTCACGCTCGACGTAAGCGCAGACGGGACAATCGCGCGCGCCTCCGTAGTCGTCGGTGCTTGCGCTCCTGTCGCGCGACATATTCCAACGTTGGAGGCGCGCTTGCTGGGTCGATCGTTATCGAGGGATCTGGGCGATTTGGCTACGCCCACGGATCTCTCGGTCCTGACACCGATTTCCGACATCCGCGCCAGCTCGCGGTATCGATTAGACGCGGCCGTTACGCTCATCCGGCGAGCCCTGCAGGGATTGGCCGATGAATGACCCCGTCCATCGTGGGATGGGGGCAATCGATCAGGGTGCGGCGATGGTCGCCCAGAACATTGCCTTCACCTTGAATCAGGTCGCGTGCACGGTAAACGTAGATCCAGCCATGCGCTTGTCGGACCTGCTGCGAGACCAGCTCGGGCTCACAGGTACCAAGATCGGCTGCAGTGCAGGCGATTGCGGCGCCTGTACCGTGTTGCTGGACGGACACCAGGTATGTTCCTGCCTGGTGGCAGCCGCACAAGCCGAAGGTCGAGGCGTGGTAACAATCGAAGGATTGGCTCAAGGCGGACGGCTGTCCGAGCTGCAACGAGCATTCCTGGCTCACGGAGCGGCGCAGTGTGGCATCTGCACGCCGGGCATGTTGATGGCAGCGACCGACCTGTTGACGCGCAAAAGCGATCCCAGCGAATCCCAAGTGTGCGATGCATTGGGGGGCGTGTTGTGCCGCTGCACCGGCTACCGAAAAATCATCGAGGCGGTGCTCGCCGTCGCGCGCGGGGAATTGGATGCGCCGCAACCGCCAGCGGGTGCCGCCGTAGGATCCAGAATTGCCAAACTGGACGGGCTTGCCAAGGTCACTGGCAGTGAGCGCTACGGTGCGGACGCTGCTCCGGTAGGTGCCTTGTGGTTGCGCGTGGTTCGGTCGCCGCACGAGCGCGCGACTTTCCGGATCGGGGATTTGCAATCATTCAAGCAACGCCATCCGGGATTGCTCGATGTGCTGACGGCTAGCGATGTTCCCGAGAACAGCTTCGGGATTTTTCCGCAGGTGAAAGATCAGCCCGTGCTGGCGGACGGACATGTTCGCTTTCGCGGCGAGGCCGTGATCGCGCTGGTGGGCGAATACGAGAGTGTCATGGCGATCCACGAAGCGGATGTACCCATCGAATGGCAGCCGCAGGAACCAATACTCGACGTGGAAGGGGCGCTGCGCGGAGCCAGGCCGCCGCTGCATGCGCTTGCTCCCGACAACGTTCTGATCCGCGGGCGGGTCGTCAAGGGCAACGTAGACGAGGCGCTGGTACAGGCGCCGCACGTGACCCAGGGAACATTCACCACCAGTCTGGTCGAGCATGCCTATATCGAGCCCGAGGCGGGCTATGCCGAGCGCTTCATGGACGAGCAGGGGCGCGACCGCATCCGTATTTTTGCTTGCACGCAGACGCCCTACATGGACCGCGACGAAGTGGCGCGAATCCTAAAGCTGAACCAAGGACAGGTGCACATCGTGCCATCCGCGATCGGTGGCGGCTTCGGCGGAAAGCTGGATATTGCCATTCAGCCGTTGCTGGCGGTCGCCGCGTGGAAGCTCGATCGCCCGGTGCGCTGCGTGTACACGCGTCCAGAATCCATGCTGTCGACTACCAAGCGCCATCCAGCAAAAATGCACGCGCGCTTTGCTTGCGATGACCAGGGCAGACTGACGGCGACGGACTTTCTCGGTGATTTCAACACCGGCGCTTATGCCTCGTGGGGAAACACCGTCGCGAACCGCGTGCCGATTCACGCTTCAGGCCCTTATTTCGTTCCCAATGTGCGTGCGTTGACGCGAGCGGTGTATACCAATGGGCCGATCGCGGGAGCTTTCCGCGGCTTCGGAGTGCCGCAGTCGACCATCGTGCACGAAGCGCTGCTCGACGATCTGGCCGAACAGATCGGCATGGACCGTCTCGAGTTTCGACTGCTGAACGCAATCCGTGCGGGACAATCGACGGCCACTGGCCAGGTCCTGCGAGCCAGTGCTGGCTTGCACGAGTGTCTGCTACACCTCAAACCGGCCTGGGTGGAGGCATCGAAGCGGGCGGCAGGATTCAATGCCCGCCAGGAAGGGCTCGTGGGCCCGCTACGCGGACCTAGGCGTGGCGCGGGTATCGCCTGCATGTGGTACGGAATCGGCAACACCGTGATTGCCAATCCATCGACTATTCGTGTAGGCCTGCGTGAAAGCGGTCGCGTATTGTTGTACAACGGTGCCGTGGATATTGGACAGGGTTCCAGCACGATCCTGCCGCAGATCTGCGCCGATGCACTCGGGCTGCCAGTGCATCTGTTCGATCAGGTTATGGGCGATACCGATCTGACCGCCGATGCCGGGAAGTCCTCGGCGTCGAGACAGACGTTCGTGTCGGGTAACGCCGCTCGCTTTGCTGGAGAGGCGTTGCGCAAGAAACTCCTGGCGATGTTGGGCGTGCCAGCCGATGCCGAAATCACACTCGATGGCGACGTACTCATGGCGCAGGGCGTGCGCGTCCATCTGTGTTCACTCGCGACCGACGCCGAGGGGAATGTCGCGACCGGTGAGGGTTACTTCGATCCACCGACTACGCCGCTGGACGCGGATGGCCAGGGCGTGCCTTATGCGACGTATGGTTTTGCCGCTCAGTTCGCCGAAGTGGAAGTGGACCTGGAGTTGGGCATCGTAAAAGTGCTGAGTGTGCATGCCGCCCATGACGTCGGTCGCGCAATCAATCCAACGCAAGTGGAAGGCCAGATCCACGGCGGTATCGCTCAAGGACTGGGAATGGCGCTGATGGAGGAATACATCAGCGGCAAGACCGACAATCTGCACGATTATCTGATTCCGACGGCTGGCGATATTCCGCCCATCACGGTGCACATCATCGAGGATGCCGAGCCGCTTGGACCCTATGGAGCAAAAGGTGTCGGCGAGCCCGCGCTCATTCCAACCGCACCCGCTATCCTCAATGCAATCCGTCATGCCACCGGCGTACGCATCACGCATGTTCCCGCCACACCCGATCGCGTGCGTGCGGCGATCCTGGAGCAGTCCAGATGAGTGCTGAGCCGGATGGACGGAATCAGGCGACCGACTGGGGCTATTCCGAAGCTGCCCCGATGGCAACGCCGGAGGTGCCTGCAGAGCGTGCCGCGACTGGCAAGAAAGTGGAGTGCAACGCGTGTCCAGTGCTGTGTCAGATCAGCGAGGGCCGCACGGGCGCGTGCGACCGCTATGGAAATTTCCAGGGTGTATTGACGCGTGTCGATCCGGTGGTTCTGTTCCAGAAAGTCACTACTACGTCCGGCGCGGTCACGGAATTTCTCGACGGTGAGAGCTGGAATGGTGTGCCTGTTGCGGACACACCTGTATTTCTCTCCGGCGTAGGTTCGGGCACGACGTATCCCGACTACAAGCCGGCGCCTTTCATTGTTTCTTCGCAGCACCAGGGTGTCGACATGGTCACGGTCGTGACCGAGGGTATTTTCAGTTATTGCAGCTTCAAAGTAAAAATCGATACCGATCGCTGGCTTGGTCCAGAACAGGCCACGGTACGCGCGAAAGGCGAAGCGGTTGGTCACGTGACGACCGCGGAGTACGGCTCGCAGATGCTTTCGCTGGGCGGTGTGCATCACCTGACCGGAGGCAGCAAGAAAGAAGGACGCGTTACCTGCGATCTGATGATGGCGCTGGGTAACAAGCAAGCCGTCGAGGTGCAGATCGAAGGTGGCGCTGCGCTCACTATCCAGGCAGGCGCCGCGCCAATTGTTAACGGCGTAGAAGAGCGGCGCATGCGCGTTGGGTGCGGCTCGGCAACCATCGGCATTTTCGCTCAGCAGTGGTTCGGTAACGTGGATGAGGTCGTCGTCGTCGACGACCATATCACCGGAATTCTCACCGAGCATCAGGCCGGGCGCTGCTTGGACATGCCACCCTCCGGCATCAAGATCAAGGGGCGCAAGTCCACGCCGGGCCGCTACTTTCAGGTGGCCAATCCGGGTACAGGATGGGGTGGCACTGACATCACCGATCCGCTTTCCATCGTTACGGGCTTCGACCCGAAGATTGCGAAGGCCGGTCAGCGCATTCTGATGGTATCCACCACGGGCGAGGATGCCGCATACTTCGTGCTGGATGACAACCTCAGACCCTTGCCTGCAGAGATGCCGGTGCTGGTGCGCAAGGTGGTGGACCGAGTCGGCGAGAACTGCGAACCTGCGCTCACCACCGTCCTGTTTCTGGCTGGAGCAGGAGGCAGTCTCAGGGCGGGTGTCACCGAGAATCCGGTGCGGTTGACGCGTTCCATCAAGGATCTGCTGGTGGCGGTGACCTGCGGAGGTGCGCCGGTATATGTCTGGCCCGGCGGCGGCATCACGGTCATGGTGGACGTTGCACGCATGCCGGAGAACGCTTTCGGTTGGGTGCCGACACCGGCTATTGTCGCGCCAATCGAGTTCAGCATGCGGCTCAAGGACTACGCCGCGTTGGGCGGGCACATGCAACGCGTGCGCACGGTCGAGGACGTATTGAAGAATGAGCGGGTCCGCCTGATCGGCTGGAATGGGTTGAATCCATGGCCGGTAGCTGCGGGCGAGAGGCGAGAGACGAGGGGCTAGAGGCGATGCCGTACGCCCAAACTGCGCAGCGCACATTCGGCCCTTTCCTATCGCCTTCAGGGATGGGCGCAATTCGTGCGCGTCTTCCCGATGGGCGCTGGCACTTTCAGCACGGGCCGATCGATTTGATCATCGGAATCGATGGCGATGCCACAGCGGTGGAAGTTGCTGGCATGCGTCTGTGGAAGCGCTTTCAGACTGTGCTCACTGAGCTTGTCGGCGAGTTGAAGCTCTTGCGTTCACCTGTGCAGGAAGCTGACGGCGCGACCGGCCGGGTGGCGCGGCGCATGATCAATGCCTGCTGGCCGCATCGGAGCCAATTTATTACGCCGATGGCAGCCGTTGCCGGCGCAGTTGCCGACGAGTTGATCGATGAACTCCGCGGCACGTCGGCGATCCGCCGGGCCTTCGTAAATAATGGTGGTGATATAGCGCTGCATCTTCTGGAAGGTCAGCGCTATCGCGTTGGCCTGGTGTCTAATCCGGGAGAAACCAGGCGGCGCACGACTTCCGGTTTGGATGGCGACTTTGAGATCAGTGCGGATACATCAGTGCGCGGCGTAGCGACGAGTGGTTGGCGTGGACGCAGTTTCAGCCTCGGAATTGCGGACAGCGTGACGGTGCTCGCACGGACGGCGGCCGAAGCGGACGCCTCGGCGACGATGATTGCAAACGCAGTGAATGTGGATGATTTGGCTATCATGCGCGAGCCGGCCTCGCATCTCAAGGACAATACTGACCTCGGCGACCGGCTCGTCACCGTGGAAGTCGGGCCGCTGTCTCAGGCAAAGGCGGAGCAGGCACTGGACGCTGGGCGGTCCCATGCCCTGCACCTGTTGACAGCGGGCATCATCACCGGCGCCGTAATCTGTCTGCAAGGCCGCGTGCGGGTAGTGGGGGACGAGTCCTTGACTCGGAGTGCGCTCGTCTACGTTGAGGTTTAGGGAAGTGGAAACAGTGATTCAGATCCGAGAAGTCTTCACCCAGGTGGAAGAAATCTTCCACGAGTTCGGACCGCCGGCCACGAAGGCGTTGCGCCGCGGGGCGGTGGCGGCAGTATTGACCAATCCGTTCGCGGGCCGCTACGAAGCCAATATCGTTCCGATGATGGAGGCGCTCAATTCCGTCGGATTGGACATGACGAAGCGGCTGATCGCAGCGATGAACGTAGCGGCGAGAGACATCGAAGGGTACGGTAAAGGGGCGATCATCGGGGCAGCCGGCGAGCTGGAACACGGAGCGCTATGGCACGTTCCAGGCGGTTACGCTATGCGCGCGGTGCTTGGCGATGCAAAAGCGATTGTGCCGTCAGCGAAAAAAGTCGGTGCACCAGGTACGAAGTTGGATGTACCCATTACGCACATCAACGCCAGTTATGTGCGCAGCCATTTCGACGCCATGGAAGTCTATGTCCCGGGCGCGCCAACCGCCGACGAGATTGTCTACATCCTTGTCATGACCACCGGGCCGCGCGTGCACGAGCGCGTTGGTGGATTGCGTGCCTCGGAGATCAAGGGCGTCGATGGACTTCGGTAACCTCTATTGGGTAAGGCAAAACTCCCAGCGCAGAGGCGCAGAGGGCGTGGAGTTCGCAGAGGAAAGAGATGGAGGGAATTGTTCAATGGATAACGTTGGTTCATGGAGAGCAGAATACATCGGCGAAGATAGAGATGAATTACTCTGCGACCTCTGTGTCCTCTGCGCCTCCGCGTTGAGATTTTCATGAAAGCCAAGATCAGAAAAATTATCGTCCAAGTGGACGAAATCCGAGTAGAGATGGGACGACCGGTTAATCCCCCGACGCGACGCGCGATAGCTATCGCCGTCATCGAGAATCCGCATGCGGGCCGCTTCGTCGAGGATCTAACCGAGTTGATCGATATCGGTGAAGAGCTTGGAGGGCTTCTCGGTGAGCGTTGCGTGGCTGCGCTGGGGATCGTGTCTGCGCAGGCGGAAAGCTACGGAAAGGCAGCGATCGTCGGCGAGGCGGGTGAGTTGGAGCACGCGGCCGCGATTCTGCATCCGAAGCTCGGCGCGCCATTGCGTAAGGCGGTCGAGAAGGGGGCTGCCTTGGTACCCTCGGCTAAGAAGATGGGCACGCTGGGCACGGTCATCGACGTCCCGCTGGGTCACAAGGATGCTGCCTACGTTCGCAGCCATTTCGACGCCATCGAGGCGAGGGTGAGCGATGCGCCGCGGCCTCGTGAAATCGTTGTTGCCGTCGCCGTGACTGACAGCGGCCGCCCGCTTGCCCGGATCGGTGGCCTGCAAAAGCACGAGATCAAAGGTCAAGACGGACTGCGCTAGTGTTGTGCACTTACATGAGGAAACATGTACCAAACGCTTAGAAGCCTTGCACTCCTCGTTTTGTTTTCGATTGGATTGCCCGTGGTGGCGGCAGATTCGAAGCCTATCCTGATCGGTGAGATCAGCAGCTACTCGACCGTGCCTGCCTTCACCATTCCGTACCGCAACGGATGGGAGATGGCGGTCGACGAGATCAACGCGTCAGGCGGGTTGCTAGGGCGCAAAGTCGAAGTCATCTCGCGCGATGATGGGGGCAAGCCAGATGACGCTACGCGACACGCCATGGAGTTGTTGACCAATCAGAAAGTCGATCTGCTCGCCGGCACCTTTCTTTCGAATGTCGGTCTTGCCGTGAGTGACATCGCGCTGCGCGAGAAAGTGATCTTCGTCGCGGCGGAGCCGCTGACCGATGCACTCGTATGGGACAAAGGTAGTCGCTACACCTTCCGGCTGCGCCCGAGCACGTATATGCAGGCGGCGATGTTGGTCGAGGAGGCTGCCAAACTGCCGGCGAAGCGTTGGGCGACCGTGGCCCCGAACTACGAATATGGTCAGTCGGCTGTGGCGAGCTTCAAGGAATTGCTCAAAGCCAAGCGCCCCGACGTAGAGTTTGTGGCCGAGCAGTGGCCGGCCCTCGGCAAACTCGAAGCCGGATCGACAGTGCAGGCCCTGGCCGCAGCCAAACCCGACGCGATTTTCAATGTTACTTTCGGAGCGGATCTCACAAAGTTCGTGCGGGAAGGCAATTTGCGGGGGCTGTTCGAGAACCGCGCAGTCGTCAGCATGCTCACCGGTGAGCCCGAATATCTGGATCCACTCAAGGACGAAACGCCGCCCGGCTGGATCGTCACGGGGTACCCATGGGATCAGATCAAGAATCCGATGCACGACAAATTCGTCGAGAGCTATCGCAAGCGGTATGGGGACAATCCGCGCCTGGGCTCCGTGGTGGGTTACACCACCTTCATGTCCATTGCCGAAGCCATCCGCAAAGCTGGATCGACCGATTCCGAGAAACTTATCAAGGCTTTTCGCGGTCTCGCTGTTCAGACCGTCTTCGGCCCGATCACCTTCCGTGCATTGGACCAGCAGTCCACCTTCGGCGCGTTCGTTGGCCGCCTCGAGTTGAAGGGTGACAAGGGCGCGATGGTCAACTGGCGCTACGTCGACGGCAGGGACTACATGCCGCCGGATGCGGCGGTGAAGAAACGCAGGCCTGCAGAGGCGATGAGGTAAGGGCGATAGACAAACCGTGACGGGAATGGCGTGACAGACAAAACGTGACAGAAAGGCGTCACAGAATTGCGGCCTCGAATGTATTGCATTGCCTACCCGATGAGACTTTAGCTGTCCGAGAATCCTGCACGCGAGCGCGAGGAGCCGTCACGAATTTCTGTCACGCTGAACCTGTCACGCTTTTTATGTCACGGTTTTCCTGTCACTCCTTCACGCAATGACTCCCTACGTCATCCAAGCCCTGACCGGCCTATCCCATGCGGCCACCTTGTTCCTGGTGGCATGCGGCTTGTCGATTATTTTCGGCGTCACCCGCATCGTGAACTTTGCCCATGGCTCGTTCTACATGCTGGGTGCGTATATGGCCTACAGCTTCAGTCAGATGCTGATGGCCGAGCTCGGCGCGCCGCTGGGTTTCTGGTCGGGCATCGTGTTGGCAGCTCTGGCTGCAGGAATTGTAGGCGTAGTCATGGAGGTGGTGCTCCTGCGTCGGATCTACCGCGCGCCCGAAATGTTCCAGCTATTGGCGACTTTCGGTGTGGTGCTGGTCGTGCAGGACGCGGCGCTGGCAATCTGGGGCCGCGAAGATCTATTCGCCGGGCGAGCACCGGGCCTCAAAGGCACGGTCGAGATTCTGGGCGAGCGCTTCCCGCAATATCATCTGTTCCTGATCTGTCTCAGTCCGATCGTGCTCGGGTCGTTGTGGCTGCTGTTCCATCGCACGCGTTGGGGCGTGCTGGTTCGTGCGGCCACACAGGATCGAGAGATGGCTGGAGCGCTTGGAGTGAATGAGCGCTGGCTGTTCAGCAGCGTGCTCTTCCTGGGTTCGTTGCTGGCCGGGCTCGGCGGTGCATTGCAGATTCCCAAGGAGGCGGTGAACCTGCAGATGGATATTCATGTCATCGCCGAAGCATTCGTGGTAGTGGTCATCGGTGGCATGGGCAGCGTGTCCGGCGCTTTTCTCGCGTCGCTGCTGGTGGGTTTGTTGTCAGCTTTCGGAACTCTTATTTTTCCTCAAACAACGTTAGTTCTGACCTTTCTGGTGATGGCGGCAGTGTTGGTAATCCGCCCATACGGGCTGCTCGGTAAGGCGGAAGCCCAACCACGCGCTGCAGCTCAGGCGGCTGAGATGCCGATCCGACCCGCTAGCCGATCGCTGATACTTGCGACCGCTGCAGGATTGGCCGTTCTCATACTGCTTCCCTGGTTTGGCGGCCAGTACGTGCAGAGCGTCGTCACCGAAATCTTGATCCTCGCCCTCTTCGCGGCGAGCCTGCACTTCATCATGAGTATCGGTGGACTGGTATCTTTCGGGCATGCCGCCTATTTCGGCATCGGTGCGTACGCATGCGCGCTGTTGGTAACGCATCTGTCGGTGCCCATGGAAGGAGGGATGCTGGCGGCACCCGCGGCGGCTGCATGCGTCGCCATTCTGTTCGGCTGGTTCTGTATCCGGCTATCGGGTGTTTACCTTGCGATGCTGACGTTGGCTTTCGCACAAATTCTGTGGTCGATCGCTTTCCAGTCGGCATGGACAGGGGGCGACAACGGCATCCTTGGGGTATGGCCCTCCACATGGCTGGGATCCAAGACGGGCTACTACTATTGGACGCTAGTGCTCGTAGTGGTTTGTTTGCTCCTGTTACGACGTGCAATCTTCTCACCCTTCGGATACGCGTTGCGTGCGGGCCGCGACTCGCCGTTGCGCTCAGACGCCATCGGCATCGACGTGCGGCGGCACCAGTGGGCGGCCTTCACGTTGGCCGGCGCCGCCGCGGGTCTGGCCGGCGCTCTGTATGTCTTCCACAAAGGCAGCGTGTTTCCTACCGTGCTGTCGATTTCGCAGTCCATCGATGCATTGGTAATGGTGTTGCTGGGCGGGGTGCAAACATTGAGCGGCCCGTTAGCAGGGGCGGGCGTGTACAGCGAACTCAAGACCGAACTGATGCGCGCCACAGACTTCTGGCGCGTCGCGGTAGGCGCGTCGATCATCCTGCTGGTTGTTGCCTTTCCGCAAGGGATCGTAGGGTTTATCCGCCAGCGCTTCGACAAGCGTATGGATTGACGTCCGCCGTGCCAAACCCTGCTAACGAATCAAGCGGCACGAACCACGAACCACGAGCCACGAAGCACGACTCGCCAATCACGAATCACGCATCACGAGTCACGCAACCTCTGCTATCCGTTCGCAATCTGTCAAAGGCCTTCGGCGGTGTCCAAGCGGTTCAGGACGTATCCTTCGAGTTGGAGCGCGGTCAACTGCTGGCGCTGATCGGGCCCAATGGAGCGGGCAAGTCCACCTGTTTCAACATGCTCAATGGGCAACTCCGGCCAGACACCGGCAGCATCGCGCTCGAAGGTGTCGACATCACTGGCCGTCCGCCGCGCGAGGTCTGGAAGCGAGGTGTGGGCCGCACATTTCAGATCACCGCCACTTACGGTTCGATGACCGTCCGCGAAAATGTGCAAATGGTATTGCTATCGCGTGCGCGGCGGCTGTTCAGTGTCTGGCCGCGCGCGTCGAATCTCTACCGCGATGAGGCAATGGCGCTGCTGTCGCGCGTCGGAATGGCAGATCAGGCCGAGCGGCCTTGCGGTCTGCTGGCCTACGGTGACGTAAAGCGTGTGGAACTCGCCATGGCGCTCGCGCATGCACCGAAGCTTCTGCTCATGGATGAGCCTACGGCCGGCATGGCGCCCAAGGAGCGCAACGACCTGATGGCCCTTACCGCGGAACTCACGCGAGAGCACGATCTGGGCGTGCTGTTTACCGAACACAGTATGGATGTGGTGTTTACCTATGCGCAGCAGCTGCTGGTCCTGTCCCGCGGACGCTTGGTTGCGAAAGGGCCTCCGGCCGAGGTCCGCGACGACGAGGAAGTACAGCGCATATATCTGGGAACGGGAGCAACTTTCCGTGCTCATGCGGCACTCGGATGACCGGCGATCCTTTGCTGCAGGTCGATCGCCTCAGTGCCTGGTATGGGCGGGCACAGATTCTCTTCGACCTGACGTTGGAGGTGCGGCGTGGAGAGGTGGTCGCGCTCATGGGGCGCAATGGCGCGGGCAAATCCACCACGCTCAAGGCAATCATGGGTTTGGTGGAGCGCACGCAAGGGCAGACCCGCTACAACGGCCAAGAGCTGCTCCAGCTGCAACCATTCGAGATCGCTCGATTGGGATTGGGCTACGTCCCGGAAGACAGGCGTATATTCTCCGACCTCACGGTGATGGAGAATCTCGAGGTGGGCCGCCAGCGGCCGCGCGACGGTGCCCCGGTGTGGTCTCCCGACAAACTGCTCCGCCTGTTCCCCAATCTCGGGGAGATGCCGCATCGGTTGGGTGGCCGCATGAGCGGAGGGGAACAGCAGATGCTGACGGTCGCCCGCACGCTCATGGGCAACCCCGATCTGGTGCTGCTCGACGAGCCATCGGAAGGCATTGCGCCCAGGATAGTGGAAGATATGGCTAACATGATCCTGGAGTTGAAGCGCGAGGGGCTGTCGGTGGTCTTGTCCGAACAGAATCTGCGCTTTGCGGAGCTAGTCAGCGACCGGGCCTACGTGATCGAGAAGGGGCAAATCCGCTACGCAGGCACGATGACCGAGCTCGGACGCAACGATGCGGTGAAGCGCGAGTATTTGTCTATTTGACGGTGAGTGGAGCTTGTCCTGATGAGCCTAACGCGATGTGTGGACGGTAAATCTGGCCGCACGCACAATCCATCAGAAATTTGCTGGAGTACATGAACCATGGCAGTCGACACCGCGAGCATTCCGAAGGGCAAACTGGTCGTACTCAATATCGGCCTGCTGCTTTCGGGTGACATCGACAAGCCCATCCTGGATGCCGACACCGTAGTTGCGGTGGACGGTGTCATCACCGCAGTCGGAAAGCAGAAAGACGTGGACACATCCCAGCCCGATACGCTGATCGATGCGAAGGGCGTGACGCTGTGTCCGGGGTTGATTGACAGCCACGTACATCCGGTCTTTGGCGATTGGACCCCACGTCAGAACCAACTGGGCTGGATCGACTCCACGCTCAACGGCGGCGTAACCACGATGATTTCCGCCGGAGAGGTGCATCTGCCGGGGCGCCCGAAGGACATCGTGGGGCTCAAGGCGTTGGCGATTACCGCTCAGCGCGCGTTCTATAACTTTCGCCCTGGGGGAGTGAAGGTGCTGGCGGGTGCTCCCGTGATCGAGAAAGGCATGACTGAGTCGGATTTTGCCGAATTGGCAGCGGCAGGCGTGACGCTGCTGGGCGAGGTCGGTCTGGGTTCGGTGAAAGCCGGCGCCGAGGCAAAGCAAATGGTCGCGTGGGCGCGCAAATATGGTATTCAAAGCACCATTCACACTGGCGGGCCATCGATACCAGGTTCTGGCTTGATCGATAAGGACGTGGTGTTGGAGGCCGACGCGGATGTGATCGGCCACATCAATGGCGGCCATACTTCGCTCCCCGAGGCGCATGTCTGCGAACTGTGCGAACGCTCGACGCGTGCCATCGAGATCGTACATAACGGGAACGAGAGAACCGCGATCGCAGCGGTGCACACTGCGCGCGATCGCAAGTGCCTGCACCGAGTGATCCTCGGGACCGATGGGCCAGCCGGTTCTGGCGTGCAGCCGCTTGGAATCCTGCGCGTGATATCGCTGCTCTCCGGCCTGGGTGATATTCCCGCCGAGCAGGCTTTTTGTTTTGCCACCGGCAATACCGCCCGTATTCGAGGACTCGACTGCGGGCTCATCAAGACGGGTAGGGCGGCCGACTTCGTTTTCCTCGACCGGGCTCAACATACCGCTGGAAAGGGGCTGCTGGAGAGCGTAGCCCTGGGCGACCTCCCCGGTGTGGGGATGGTGGTGATCGACGGTGTGGTGCGTTGCCAGCGCAGCCGTAACACCCCTCCGGCGACCCAGATTCCGGTCGTCATACAGGAAACGTAGCCAGAAAACGTAACATCAGACGCATCCTCGTGCATCATCGGACATAGGCGGGTTGGGGAGGCGGTGCTACACTTTCGTCCGGGGAGCACAATGTTGCCGGCATTACCAAGACCGTTCGAGTAGATGTCCTGACTAGGAGATAGCAATGAACGAGATGACCAGAAGAAAGTTTCTGATGGGCGCAGGGGCAGGAATCGCGGTGGCGGCCGTCAGCGGTACGGTGTTGCGCAGCGCCTTTGCAGCCGACAAGATCAAAATCACTGACAGCGATGCGCTGCTGGTCATCGACGTACAGAACTGCTTCATCCCGGGCGGCAGTCTGGCGGTTAAAGAGGGCGATGCGATCGTGCCTCTCATCAATACGATCGCCAAGAGCTTTCAGAATGTTGTCCTGACGCAGGACTGGCACACGGCCGATCACGTCTCCTTCGCCTCCCAACACGACGGCAAGAAGCCGTTCGAGACCATCAAGCTGAGCTATGGCACGCAGGTGCTGTGGCCGGACCATTGCGTGCAAGGCACCGATGGCGCTGCAATCCACAAGGACATCAACATTCCTCAGGCGGAACTCATCATCCGAAAGGGCTTCCACAAGAACGTGGACAGCTACTCGGCGTTTCTCGAAGCCGATCGCAAGACCCAGACGGGTCTTGCGGGCTATTTACAGGCGCGCGGCATAAAGCGCGTGTTCGTCTGCGGACTGGCGACGGACTTCTGCGTAGCGTGGTCGGCGCTGGATGCACGCAAGTTCAAGTTCCAGGCTTTCGTGATCGAAGACGCATGCCGTGGGATCGATATCAACGGTTCCATAGCTGCTGCTTGGAAAGACATGGGGAAGGCTGGCGTCAAGCGCATCCAATCGAGCGACATCGCCTGACTCACGACAGAAGAGGCCAGTAAAGGAAAGGGCGAGCCAACTGGCCCGCCCTTCTCATTCTGGATGCTGGATACTTCTCCTTCCTGACCGGTTTCCTCTAGCCTCTAGCCTCAATCGCCCGCGGCATCAGCTTGTCGCGATTTCCTTTGATCGCTGCGAGGGGCAGTTCATGTAAACCTTCTCCCTCGTGCTCGTCGACCCAGCCGAGCAACTCCCGACGCATGCGCGGGTCCCAAAAGCGTTTGATGTGCCCGGCGATGCCTTCCATCGCGGTGGTGCGATCGGGCTCGGCCTCAAAGAAAGCGCCGATCTCGTTGGCCATTTTGATCAGCCGGTGAATGTCCATGAACTAGACCTTCTCGCGCGTCCGGTCGGCCAGGAGCTGCTCTTGTGTACGGGTGAACTCGCCGAATTGTCGCTGCCATTCGGACGGCTGCGTTACCCGGCTCACCTGCACGGCCGTAACTTTGTACTCGGGGCAGTTGGTGGCCCAGTCCGAATTATCGGTAGTGATGACGTTGGCTCCCGAGAAGGGGTGATGGAAGGTCGTGTACACCACACCCGGCTGCATCCGTTCGGTTAGTGTCGCGCGTAGCACGGTCTCCCCGGCCCGACTCTTGATTCCGACCCAGTCGTCCTGTTTGATACCGCGCTGCTCCGCGTCGTGCGGATGAAGGTCGATTCGATCTTCCTCGTGCCAGACCACGTTGGCGGTGCGGCGCGTCTGCGCTCCTACGTTGTACTGGCTAAGGATTCGGCCGGTGGTAAGAATGAGCGGATACTCGCGCGTCGTCCTCTCGTCCGTCGGCACGTACTCGGAGATGACGAAGCGGCCCTTGCCACGGACGAACTGGTCGATGTGCATGACCGGCGTGCCTAATGGTGCCTGCTCGTTGCACGGCCATTGAATACTGCCGAGCCGATCGATCTTGTCGAAGCTCACGCCATGGAAGGTGGGGGTCAGCCGTGCGATCTCGTCCATGATCTGCGACGGGTGCTCGTAGTGCATCGGATAGCCAAGCGCATTGGACAGCGCTACGGTGGCCTCCCAGTCCGCCAAGCCGGCCATCGGCGGCATCACTTTGCGCACGCGCGAGATGCGGCGTTCGGCGTTGGTGAAAGTGCCATCCTTCTCCAGGAACGAGGACCCAGGCAGGAACACGTGCGCGAACTTGGCGGTCTCGTTCAGGAACAGGTCCTGTACCACCAGACACTCGAGTCCTCCCAGGGCGGCCGTTACGTGTTGCGTGTCGGGATCGGATTGGGCCACGTCTTCCCCCTGGACGTACAAGCCCTTGAACGAGCCATCGACCGAGGCATCGAACATGTTGGGGATACGCAGCCCTGGTTCGGACTCGAGCTTCACACCCCACGCTGACTCGAACAATTCCCGCACCGCAGGATCCGACACGTGGCGGTAGCCG
>Ga0207689_10000838_pt1 | contig 29648 bp, 29 predicted proteins | sample KBSMisM52_FD_184312 | JGI IMG/M metagenome (GOLD analysis project Ga0207689, IMG submission 184312) | Miscanthus rhizosphere microbial communities from Kellogg Biological Station, Michigan, USA - KBS Miscanthus M5-2 (SPAdes) (version 2) | ecosystem: Host-associated > Plants > Roots >...
CGGCGCGATACGAAACAGGACATCCAGTTTCGAGAGCGCCTGCGCGTTGACCGAGAGCGCGCCGTATTCGCTCGTTCCCGGCTTGGCCGCCATGCGCTGCGCGACCTCTCGCTGTACGAGAAATACGGCGCGCTGCGGCCGCGGCGGTTCCAGCGCCCGAAATAGAATCGGCGTCGTGATGTAGTACGGGATGTTGCCGACCAACTTGAACGGGCCGCCAGCCACTTCGGCGAAGTTGACGGTGAGAACATCCGCTTGAATCACCGTCACGGACGCGTCGTCGGCATAGCGTTGGCGTAGCCGTTCGGCGAGCGCACGATCGTACTCGATGAGAACGAGTCGGCGCGGCTTTCCGTGGAGTCGCGCCGTGAGACTTCCCCGCCCTGGGCCGATTTCGATCAGCGTGTCGTGGGGCGTCAGCTCGAGCGCGTCGGCGATTCGGTCGAGAATGCGTGGATCGTCGAGGAAGTGCTGGCCCAAGCTTTTTCGCGTCGGCGGCATCCGCCCACCGTCGTCGCGCCGGCGCCCTGACGCCGCCATGGACGAGCCGCTCAGCTCCGCGCGAGGACGATCGTCAAGTCGTCGCGAAGCGGAGCACCTTGAGTGTGCGCGTTCAGCGCCTCGACGATGGCCTCGAGGATCACCTTCGGCTCGGCGTCGAGGTTGTCGCGAATCGTTTGGATGACGCGCTCTTCACCCAGACGCTCGCCGGCGTGGTTGCGCGCGTCGCTCACGCCGTCGGTGAACAGCACGAGCAGATCTTCGTTGCGACGCCACGAACGACGCGCCGTGACGGGCGGCTGCTCGTTCATCCCGAGCGGCGGATCGATGGCCGGAAGCCGCTCGAAACCGCGCTCGCGGTCGACGAGAAATGCGTGGGGGTGTCCGGTATTGGCGTAGTGCAGCTCACCTTCATCCGGATCGATGACGCCGTAGAAGGCCGAGATGAACATCTCGGTCATGGTCAGTTCGTCGCGGAGCGTCGAGACGAGGGCGCCCAACATCTCGCCGGGATCGGCCGTCGTCTGCGAATGAATCGCCGCGGCGCTCATCGTGAGTGCCATGATCAAAGCCGCCTGGTAGCCGTGACCCGAGACGTCGCCGATCATGATGCCGGTGCGCGACCCACCAAGATGGAAGAGGTGGTAGAAGTCGCCGCCGACACTCTCCGCCGGAACGACGCGCGCCGCGACGATCGCGTCGGGGGCAAGGATCGTGTCGCTCGGCAGGAGCTTCATCTGCAGCTCGTGGGCGAGCTGCATCTCGTGTGACAGACGCTGCTGCTCGACCGACGCGCGCACGAGCCGCGTATTCTGGATCGCCGTGCCGATCTGGGTCGCGATGGCGGCGATGAGTTTTAGGTCGCCGGCGGTGAACGGCTGCCCCGAGCGGCGGTCGGAGAGGTTCACGACGCCAAGCGGCTCGGCACCGCGTGGCGCCGGCGCGGTCCACATGATCGGCACGGAGAGCATCGCGCCGCGGCGATAACCCGCTTCCTCGGGACACGGCGACTCTCCCGCCTCGAGCAGCGCGGGATGCTGACTGCGAAAAACCCGTGCGCTGACGCTGCACGGGTCGTCGACGCGGATCGGTGGGACGCTGGTCAGATCCACCCCGAGCGCGGCAACCGCTTGCAACGTGTCTGTCGAACGCTCGTGCACGAGCACTGTCGCCTTGCGCGCGCCGACGGTCTCGGAGACCTCGGTGAGAATCGTCTTCGCCGCTTCGTCGAGCGAGACGGTTCGTCCGAGGATCTCGCTGATCGTGTAGAGGAGATTGATCTCCTCGTAACGCTCGGCGAGCTCGTTCGCCGCGTGCTCGACCTCCAATGCCGATTGCAGATACTGCGTGACGACAGGGAGCAGAAAGCTCATATACGTTCGCAGATCCACACCGCTCGCGGCGCACGGCCCCAGCGCGAGCCAGGCGCGGTGCGGGCCCGCCACGGCGGCGACGATGACGGAACCGCGATCCGTCGACACGTCGACCGGAGTCTCACTTTCCGTCGGAAACTCGGTCAGCTTCGGCGCGCCGGGCGTGCGAGGCTCGGCGATCGGAGAAAGCGCGTCGCCGGCGGACGGCCCGTGTACCCAGAGGGCCGCCTCGCAGCCGGTCGCCTTTCGGAAGGCACTGAGGACTTCCGCGAGGTCGCTCATTCGCGATGCAGAGTCATGCGCACAACGCTGCCGCGCGCCGCTTCGAGCCGCTCGACGCGATCCATGAGCTTTCGCATCAGAAAGAGCCCGCGCCCGTCTTCGCGTCCGAGGTTCTCGGGCGTCGTCGGATCGATCAGCGATGCGTCGAGATCGAAGCCGGGACCTTCGTCGCCCACCTCGACGACCAGACGCTCCGCGCCGACTTCGGCGTGCACGCGCACGTGTTTTCCCGGATCGTCGCCGTTCCCGCGCAGAATCGCGTTGGACAGCGCTTCGGTGAGCGCCACGGGAACGTTGAGCATGAGCTGCCGCTCGCCGTAGGCCATGACGCGACACTCACGGCGAACCAGCTCGACGACTTTTTCGATGTACCGGACGTCGTTCGGGATTTCGACGTCGACGACCCGTACGCGGCCGTCAGGCGAAATCCCGTGGCGTTCAGGTCGTGGCATCCATGAATCCTTGATGGTTCCTCGCTCCGGCGCTTCGCACCTTCGCTCGGAATTCCGCACTTCCGCTCATGAGAGCGGGCACCGGCGGGAAGCGGGTCGAGTCCGCTTTCGCCAGTGCCCGTACCGGATGAATTCCGGGGGCGATGCCAGCATCAAAAGCTTTGCAACGCCCGCTCGCGCGTATCGGCGATTTGGAAAAGCGTGTCGAGCTTCGTCAGCTCGAACAGCGTCTTGAGATCGTCGTTCAAATTGGCGAGGCGGAGCTCTCCGCCCTGCTCGCGGATCTTCTTGGAAAGTGAAACCAGAACGCCGAGACCGGAGCTGTCGATGTACCCCGTCTGCGAAAAATCGATCAAGAATTTCTTTTCCCCGCGCTCGAGCTCATCGAGCACCTTCTGCTTGAGCTCCTGCCGATTGCCGACGATCAGCTGACCTTCTACATCCACCACGACCACCTCCCCTTCCTTCTTCACCGAGAAGCTCATGACGTTCTCTCCTGGCGGTCCTCGTTCGGTGCCGCCGTCGCGTCCATAGACTGGAGCGCGGTGATGGCGGCCACATTGATAATGTCTTCGGCTGTCGCGCCGCGCGAGAGATCACTACACGGCTTGCGGAGCCCCTGCACGATCGGTCCAATCGCTTCTGCACCTGCCAGTCGCTGCACCAGCTTGTAGGCGATGTTGCCGGCGTCCAGCGATGGGAAGACTAACACGTTCGCTCGACCCGCCACGGTGCTATCCGGCGCCTTGCGGGCGGCGACCGCGCTGGCGAGCGCAGCGTCTCCTTGCAATTCTCCGTCCACAGCGAGGTGAGGCGCGCGCCGGCGAACCTCGGCCACGGCGCGGCGGACAAGGTCGACCGACTCGCCGTCGGCGCTCCCCCTCGTGCTGAACGACAGGAATGCCACGATCGGATCGTCACCGACGATCCGCCTCCGGTCCGCGGCCGCGGCCAGCGCAATATCGGCAAGCTGCACGGCGTTGGGATATCGCACGACCGCCGCATCGGTAAACGTCAGCACTTCCGGCGTTGCGCCGCGAAATGGCGGAACGACCATGTAGAAGGAACTGGATACTGTCTGCACACCGGTCGCCGGCCCCACCATCCACAGCGCGGCTCGAAGTACGTCACCCGTGGTATGCACGGCGCCGGCGACGCAACCGTCGGCTTCGCCCGCCGCGACGAGGGCATCGGCGAAGAACAGTGGCGTGTGGAGAAGCGCATTCGCTTCATCTTTTGTGAGGCCCTTTCTTTGCCGCCGCTCGAACAGCGCTTCGGCGGCCGATTCGGTCAGCGGGTCCTCGGCTGGGTCGCGTGTTGCGACGCCAAGCCCGCGCACCGCCGCGAAAGAAGCCGGCGCTCCATGATCGAGAACCACGATCGGCTCGACGATCCGTCGTCGCGCTAGCTCACGCACCGCAGCCCGCGTGCGTTCGTCGGCGCTCTCGGGAAAGACGATGCGACGCACCGACGCGGCCGCACGTGTCTGAAGGCCCGCGAGAAACCTCAACGTGAGTTCGACCGCGCGCGGAGAGCGTCAGCGACCGCCGGGTGGACCAGGTTCGACACGTCGCCGCCGTAGCGCGCGATCTCGCGAACCAGGCTCGCGCTGATGTACGTCGTGTCGAGTGACGGCACCATGAAGACCGTCTCGAGCTTGGGCGAGAGGTGGCGATTCATCAACGCCATCTGATACTCGTACTCGAAGTCGCTCACGGCGCGGAGCCCGCGAATGAGCAGCGTGGCGCCCTCGCGCGCCGCGAAATCCACGAGCAGCCCGCCGAAGCTCTTCACGTCGATACGCGAGTCGCCGCCGACGGCATCGCGAATGAGCCCGACGCGTTCCTCGACGGTGAACAAAGGCTGTTTCGAGGAATTGACCGCGACCGCCACGATCAGACGGTCCACGAACTCGAGGCTGCGCTGGACGAGGTCCTCATGTCCGCGCGTGATCGGGTCGAAGCTGCCGGCGTAGATGGCGATGCGCATGTTGACGCGTTGATCGTGGGAGATCGGCCGACTCACCAGGTCGCCCCTAGTATAGCGACCCCTATTTCGTAGCTCTACGCGTCGAGGCCGAAGAAGGTTATTGCTGCACTACCGTACGCGCGGATGTCGCCCCCGCCGGGGAGCCGCTCCCGCGCGGTGTGCTCGATGCCGAGGATGTGGGCGAACGGCTTCTCGAGCCACGCCTCGGCGACGCGTTCGGCGAGTCCCATCCCGTACGGCGGGTCGGCGAAGGCGACGTCGTACGCGTGGGGTTCGAGCTTCTCGATGAATCGAAGGGCGTCGACGCGATGGAGCGTGATATTGTCCGCCGCGCTCAACCGATCGGCATTCGTCGAGATCGCCGAGAGGCTCCGCGGTGCAATCTCGACGAAGTCGATCGACTCGGCGCCGCGGGAGAGTGCTTCCAATCCGAGCGCCCCCGAGCCGGCGAAGAGATCCAGCACGCGCGCCCCTGGAAGCCACGAATTCACGATGCTCATCCAAGCCTCGCGAACCCGATCGCCGGTCGGCCGTACACGCTCGTCGGCCGGCGCGTCGATACGACGCCCGCGCCATTTCCCGGCGATGATCCGCACTCAGACCCGGAAGTCGGCCAGCCGGCCCTGCAGCCGCGACTCTCCGTTCCATTCATCCCGCTCGAGCCGATACGCGACATCCACTCGCATCCCGACGTCGAGCTCTTTCGCGCGTGGCCCCATGCCCCACCCGACCATGACGAGTGTACGCTGGTCGTCGGAGAAGGCGACTTTCAACCCGTCCTTGCCCACGACGCGCGGAGGCGACGCGACGACGAGTCCGCGCGACACGAGCAACGGCGATGGATTGCCGATGCCGCACGGCTCGATGTAGCGAAGCAACGTCTCAAGCTCCGAATTCGCCTCCGAGAGCGGAAGCTCGAGATCCACGCGCAGCTCCGGGATGAGATCGTCCTCGGTGAGACGTGACGCCGCGACGGCGTTGAAGCGCGCCGCGAAGTCATCGACGCGATCCCGTGCGATGGTGATCCCCGCCGCCGACCGATGGCCGCCGAACCGCTGCAACAGATCGCGGCATTCCGTGAGCGCTCCGTGCAAGTCGAACACGCTGATCGAGCGCCCCGACCCTTTCCCCAGCTCACCATCCAGCGCGATGAGCATCGTCGGCCGGCCGAATTCTTCGACGATGCGCGATGCCACGATGCCGATCACTCCCGGATGCCATCCGTCGCCGGCCAGCGCGATGCCGAACGTCGCCGGAAGATCCATCTCGAGCACGCGCGCGCGTGCCGTCTCCAGGGTCGCACGATCGATCTCCTGACGACGCGCGTTGAGCTCCTCCAACTCGCGCGCGATGGGATTCGCCTCCTCGTCCGACGCGGTCATCATCAGCTCGACGCCGCGCATCGCGCTGCCGAGGCGTCCCGCGGCGTTGAGGCGTGGCGCGAGAATGAATCCGACGCGACCCGCGGTGAGCGACTTTCGATCGAGCCCCGCCGCGCGAATCATGGCGCGCACGCCCGGGCGCTCCGGATTGTTGAGGAGCTTGAGTCCGTAGCGAACGAGGACGCGATTCTCGCCGCGGAGCGGCGCCACGTCGGCGATCGTCGCCAGCGCGACGAGGTCGAGCATCGCGTAGACCGCGCCGTCATTGCCGCCGACGGCACGCGTGAGCGCGAGCGCCAGCTTGAACGCTACGCCAACCGCGGCGAGGTCCTTGTCGACCGAGGGACAGTCGGGACGCTTCGGATTGAGAACGGCGTACGCCGGCGGCAGCGGACCGCCGGGCAAGTGATGATCGGTGACGATCACGTCGATGCCCGATGCCTGCAGCTCGGCGATCGGACCGTGCGCGCTCGTGCCGCAGTCGCAGGTGATCACGAGCTTGGCGCCGCACTCCTTCGCCGCGCGAACGCCAGCGTCGCTGAGATCGTAGCCGTCCTGCAGGCGACGCGGGATGAATGGGACGGCATTGCCGCCGAGGGTGCGCAGCGTGCGCGTCGTCAACGTCGTCGAGCAGATGCCATCGACGTCGTAGTCGCCGTGCACGAAGATCGTCTGGTTCTCGCGCAGCGCGAAGACGATCCGCGCGACCGCGCGGTCGAGATCGGCGAGGCAATTCGGATCATGCAAATGCTCGAGGCGCGGGCGAAGATACGCCTTCGCGTGGTCGGGCTCACCGAAGCCACGACTCGCCAACAATCGGCAGATCGGGCCGGGGAGATGCAGCTCGGCCGCGAGCTGCGCGACCGCGGCCGGACTCGGCTCGCTAGGGAGGATCCATCGGGCGCTCGCCCGAGCGCGAACGGGGGGGGCGGAAGCGGTCACCGCGGAAAGTTATGATCGCGGCGCGCCGCCAACAATCATCAATCCGCCGCGTACAGCATCACGCCGCATCCCTCGCAAATCTCCGTCGCGCCCGTGCCGAGCATTCCGCTGCGACGCTGCAGCGGGATCATCGTGTCGCAATTCCCGCAGCTCGCGCCACGAAGTGGAAAAACCGCATGCACGCGTTTTCGTGATCTGATGCGCTCGTAGCGGGAGAGGAGGCCGCCGGGAACGTCGCGAGCCCGGTCTTGCCGCGCCGCGCGCACCGTGCCGAGCTGCACCTCGATCTCCTGTTGGTCGGCGTTGAGCGATTCGGTTGCGGTGGCCTGGGCCAGCTCCAATTCGCCCGCGATTCGCCGGCAATCCTCGACCTGACGGTTCGCGTCGACCAGTCGCTGCCCGACGGCGGCGAGCTCCCGCTCGCCTTCGTCGATCATTCGCTTTGTCTGCTCGAGCTGCGCGGTGGCGGCCGTGGCCTCGCGCATGGACGTCACCGATGACAGCGTCGCTTCGTTCTTCGCCTGCTGCGCTCGATGCTGCGAGACGCGCGCGGCAATCTCCTGCCGCCTCCGTTCCTCGGCCTCCGCCGCGGCCTCGGCTTTCTTGAGTGCCGCGAGAGCATCGTCGCGCGACTTGGCGAGGGCGTCGAGCCGCGGCTTCAGCGCCGCCAAACGGTGCTCGAGCTGATTGATCGCGACGTCTTCGTCTTGCACGGCGAGCAGGGCCGCAACGTCTGGGTGCACGAAACCTCCAACAGGGTTCAGGGTTGGTTCGAGTTGAACGCCTTCCATCGCGGGCGGCCGAGCGCCCGCAGCTCACCGGCAAGCCGCGTCTTTTCCCGGTTGAGATCGTCCTTTTGTGCATCGTTTGCCAATGGCGCTAACCGGTCGATCTCACCCATTCGGACCGCGATGCCGCGCGCCAGCAGCGAGTTGATGTTCGCGTCGATCGCTTCCTCGATCCGGTCGAACGACACCGGCTCGTCCAACAGCTCCTGCAACACCGCCACACCATCGTCGTCGAGCGTCGCCGCAAGTTCGTCGACCGCCCGATCCGAATCCATCGACAGCTCAGTGAAGATGTCGCGGTACAGCGGATCGGTGAATACGTCCGCTGCGATACGCTCGGCCGTTGCCTCCACGTAACGCCGATACGCGAGGAGGAGTCGAACGAGCTCCCGCTCGGCGCGGACACCGACGGCCCGGCGATCGGCACGCCGTTCGCGACGCCGAACAGCCGGCTCTGGAGCGGCGGGCGGCGCGCCGGTTTCCGCGGGAACCCGGCGCTCACGCGGCGCCACGCTAAGCTCGCGCACGAGCTGATCGCGCGATACGCCCGCGACCTCACTCGTTCGCGAGACATACAGGTCGCGGGTCAGGTGGTCCGCGGTGGCGCGCAAGGTCGGCAGCAGCTTGTCGAGCGCCTGGCGCTTGCGCCGCAGGTCGGCGAACCAACCACCGCGCTCGAGAAGCTGGATCTTGCGGTCATACACGTCGATCGATGCGTCGGCCACCTTCTCGAACGCGTCCGTGCCAAACTTGGCGACGAATGTATCCGGGTCCTCGCCCGACGGCAGCGTGATCACACGCACCGACGAACCGCCCGCGAGCAGAATGTCGCCGGCGCGAAAGGTGGCTTTGAGCCCGGCGCGGTCGCTGTCGTAGAGCAGAAAGACGTTCTTCGTGTACTTGCGAATGAGCGCCGCTTGATCTTCGGTCAGCGCGGTCCCCAGCGGCGCCACGGCTTCGGTGATTCCAGCGAGCATCAATCGGATGACGTCGAAGTACCCTTCCACGATAATCAGGCGGTCGGCCTTCCGAATGGCCTGCTTCGCCCAGTTGAGCCCGTAGAGCAGTTTCCGCTTCGCGAACACCTCCGATTCGGCGGAATTCAGATACTTTGGTTCGCCGTCGCCGAGAACGCGTCCGCCGAAGCCGACCACGTGGCCGGCCCCGTCGAAGATCGGAAACATGAGGCGATGCCGGAACCGGGCGCGCGGCTCGACGCTGCCTTCTCGCGCGACGAGCAGCCCGGCGGCGAGTTGACGATCCGGCGCGAAGCCCAGCGACGCGAGCGAATCGCGTATTGCTTCGCGATCGGCCGGCGCGTACCCGATGCCGAAGCGATCCGCATCTTCGCGTGCGAGGCCACGCGACGTGAGATACTCGCGAGCCGTCTCACCGTCCGGCGACTCCCACAGGCGCCGGCGAAAAAACTCAGCCGCCGCGGCGTTGATCTCCCACAGCGGTTCGCGCGAATCCTTTTCTTCGGTGCGCCGAGCGACCTCGCGGACGTCGACGCCAGCCTTGGCGCCGACGAGCTTGACCGCTTCGACGAAGTCGAGCCCGAGATGCTTCTGAATGAACGTGAACACGTCGCCCGACTCACCGCACACGAAGCATTTGTAACCGCCGCGCAAGGTGACGGAGAAATTGTCGTTCTTGCCGTGATGAAAGGGACACGGCCCGCGGAAGCTGTTGCCGACGCGCTTGAGCTTCACGTACTCGCCGACGATCGAGACGATGTCCGCTTCCTCGCGCACGCGTTCGACGACGTCGTCGGGAATCACGCCAGCTCCGCCACCGTCACGCCGTTACCGCCCTCGTTCCACGCGCCAAGCCGGAACCCTCTCACTCTCGTGTCTTTGCGAAGCATCTCGCCAACGCGGTCGCGCAACGCGCCCGTGCCTTTGCCATGAATGATGCGGAGACTGCGGAGATCGGCGCGCACGGCGGCATCGAGCGCCTGAAGCACCGCCCCTTCCGCTTCGTCCGGCCGCATCCCGCGCAGATCGATCTCCGTCGGAACGTGCACCTCGGGGAGATCTCCTGTCCAGACGATCGCCGTCTCGACGGTGCTTTCCTTGTCGCTCGGGGTCAGCGAACGGCGAGGCACGGTGAGCTTGACCGCGCCCACCGCGACGACCGCGTCGTCGTCGCGCAGCTCCACGACGCGTCCGAGCTTCCCGCCCAGCGTTCCCAACTCGACGGCGGCGCCCACTTCCACGACGCCGTCGCGACGCGGCGCCGGCGTGGCGACTCGGCGTTGCACATTCGCCTCTTCCCGTTCGAGGCGTTCCAATTCGGCGCTCTGCTTTGCGGCCAACTGCTCGGCGTGCTTGCGCGCCTCGCGGGCCGCCTCGTCGGCCGCGTCAGCGCCGGCCTGTTTGAGCTCCTTGATCGTCTTGTCGATTTCGGCGCGCGCGTCGAGCAGGTAACGACGCGCACCGTGCCGGGCGTCGCGTTCAGCGTTGCGCTCGCGCTCCCGGACGTTCCGCTCGCGCTTCGCCAGGTCGGCGATGCGCTGTCGCGCGTCGTCGAGGATGACGTTCGTCTCCTTCTCCCGCTGCGCCAGCTCCTCCTCGCGGCGCTCCAGCCGTTCGACGAGGGCGGCAACGTCGCGCTCATGCTGCGGCAGGCGCTGCTCGGCGCGAACGACGACGTCTTCGGGGAGCCGAAGGCGGCGCGCGATCGAGATTCCGTACGAGCGGCCCGGAATGCCCTTGATGAGCCGGTAGGTCGGCGCGAGCGCCACGGCGTCGAACTGAAGCGAGGCGTTCACGACGCCCGAGACCTGGCCGGCCAGCTGCTTGAGCTCACCGAGGTGGGTGGTGGCGAGCGTCATCGTCGAACGGTGTGTCAGCGTCTCGAGGATCGCCCAGCCGAGCGCCGCCCCTTCCACCGGGTCCGTGCCCGACCCCAGCTCGTCGACCATGACGAGCGAGTCGGGCGTGGCGAGACGAAGAATCTCGCCGAGATTCTTGAGGTGCGCGCTGAACGTCGACAGGCTCGCTTCGATGGACTGCTCGTCTCCGATGTCGGCGAAGGCGTCGTCGTAGATGGGGATGCGACTCTCGGGACCGACCGTCGGCGGAATCCCGCTTTGCGCGAGCGCGGACAGCAATCCCACCGCCTTGAGCAAAACGGTCTTGCCGCCGGTGTTCGGTCCCGAGACGAGGAGCGTTCGCTCTTCCGCCGCCATCGTCAGATCGAACGGCACGACGTCGGCGCCCTGCGCGAGCAGGAGCGGGTGACGGCCATTCCGGATCTCGAAACCCTCACGCGCAGAAACGAGCGCGCACGGCGAACACGCGTACGACTCGGCAAAGCGCGCGCGCGCGTACAGGGTGTCGAGCACCACCAGGACGTCGAGCGACGCACCGAGCGCCTCGCGTTGCGGGCGGAGTGTGTCCGTCAGCTCGCGCAGGATGCGCTCGACTTCTTCGATCTCCTCCGACTCGAGCTCGCGAATACGATTCCCGAATGCCACCGCGGCGGGCGGCTCGACGAAGAGGGTGCCGCCCGTAGCAGATGTGTCGTGCACGATACCGCCGGCAGTGACCTGTCCACCGCGCCGCACGGGGATGACGTATCGCCCATTCCGCATCGTGACGGACATGTCGGCGACGCGATGGTGCGGCTCGAGTCGCTCGATCTCGCGCTCGAGAATGCGAATCAGGTCGGCGTGAGCGGCGCGCAGCTCACGCCGAATGCGGCGCAGCGCGGGCGACGCCTCGTCCTTCACCGTCCCGTCGTCGAGCAACGCCTTGCCGATCGTTTCCTCGAGCGACGGCAAGGCGATCAGTTGCGAGAGGAGCGGATCGAGCAAGGCGCGAATCGCCGCGGCACGGCGCGGGTCGCGGAGGCGCGTTTGCGTTTCGCGCGACGACCGAAGCAGTGTCTGCCCGGCGATCAGCTCCGCGCCCGTCCACATACTGCCCTGCACACGAAGCCGGTTGATCGGACCAGCGAGATCAGGGATCGGGCCGGGGTGCCATGGATTCTCGTCGCGAACCACCGCGCGCATCGCGGCAACGACCGAATGCTCGTGATCGAGCCACGTTCTGTCCGTGGTCGGCAGGACCGCACGCATCCGCGCCGCGCCAAGATCGGACGTGGCAAAGCCGGCCACGACATCGAGGACGCGCGGAAACTCGAGGACGGAAAGGGCGTGGGAGTTCACGGTCTCTCAAAATGATACAACCCGGAAAGCGAAGGGGGTCCGCTCTCCGGGTTGTCGATCAGTTGCGTACCGCCGTTCAGACCCGCTTGGCCAGCTCGTCGCGAACGACTGCGTTGATCGTGCCGCCCTCCGCACGTCCCTTGAAACGCGGCATGACCTTGCCCATGACGGCACCGACGTTCGTGGCGCCCTCGTTGATCGCGGCTTGAACGGCCTCGCGGATCTCGTCCTCGCCCACCGAAGCCGGCAGATACTTGCCGAGTGCTTCCACTTCGGCGCGCTCGGTCGCGGCGAGATCGGCACGGCCGCCCTTGTCGTACATCTCGATCGACTCGCGGCGTTTCTTGATCCCGCGACGCAGGACCTCGGTGACGTCGTCGTCGGTGAGGTCGCGCTTCAGCTCGATCTCACGATTCCGGATGTCTGCGAGCATGGTTCCCAGGAGAAGCACCAGCGGCTTGTCCTGGGATTTGCGGGCGGCGTTCAGATCTTCCTGAAGCCGCGCGGCCAACGGCGCCATTACCCGTGACGGGTGCGACGATTCTTCCGAATCGCGGCGTTCAACTTCCGCTTGCGACGCTCGCTCGGCTTCTCGTAGTGGCGGTGCTTGCGCAGATCCGAGAGGATCCCCGCTTTCTCGCACTTCTTCTTGAAGCGCTTGAGGGCGCGCTCAAAGTTCTCATCGTCGTGGATGATGACTTCCGACAAACTGACTCTCCCCCCTTCGCGGCGTTTGTGCGCCAGATAAGTGTATTGAGCCATTTAACTTATCGGTCCGCGGGAGGGACTGTCAACTGGGCATCGGCGGTGGGCGGTGGGCGGTCGGCGGTGGCACAACGGCGCAGTCGCTTGATAGACGGCGGTCGTTTTGCATCGCCCATCGCCCATCGCCCATCGCCCATCGCCCATCGCCCAGTCGTGCTAGCCTGGCGGCCAGCGCATGTCTCGGCCGCCGATCAGATGCAAATGGATGTGGAAGACGGTCTGGCCGGCATCGGCGTTGGTGTTCACCACCGTTCGATAACCTGAGTCGGCAATCCCCTCCGACTTGGCGATCTGGGCTGCGGCGAGCGAAAGGTGGCCCAGCATCGCCGGATCCTTGGCATCGTTGAGCGACGCTACGTGGTCGCGCGGAACGATGACGACGTGCACCGGCGCCTGCGGATTGATGTCGCGAAAGGCCACGACATGCTCGTTCTCCAGCACGAGCTTGGCCGGGATCTCGTGCGCTATGATCCGGCAGAAGAGGCAGTCACTGGCCACGGGGCGACGCTCCGAGTGAGGGTTGGCTGGCATGAACGGCACGAGCCACGGCAACAGCGGCCGTGGCGGCGGTCTCGAAGCGCAGTGTCGAGGAGCCCAGACTAGCGGGCCGCCAGCCGTCCGTGATGAGACGCGTGAGCTCGTCGCTCTCGATACCGCCCTCTGGCCCGACGAGAATGGCGACGGACGAGTCCCGCGCCGACAACAGGTCGATGATCGGCTCGCCGGCGGCATCCAAAACCAACTTGGTCGCCCCAACGGCGTCGATGTTCGCGGGCGTCGCGTCCGGCAGAAGCCGGGGCAGCCAAGCCCCAACGGATTGCTCGAGCGCGCTGATCATCCTCGCACGCAACTTTTCGGCGAACGCGGGTCCTTCACCGCGCGGAGAGACGCTCGCCGAACGACGAAAGCGAACGCTTTGCCACGAGGTGACGCAGAGCTCGGTCGCCTTCTCCGCCGCCCACAGCATGCGATCGCGGTCGGCAACCGGCGCGCACAGATGAAGCTCCGCCGGCGCCGAAATCCGTTCCACGCGATCGATCCGGACTTCCATCTCACGTTTGCCGAGACGAGCCACTCGACCACTTCCAATGGACCCGGCTCCGTTCGTGACGGTGACCAGGTCGTCAGCGTTGATTCGCCGAACGTTGGCGTGGTGCGCCACCCGATCGCCGAGCGCGATCAGCGCGCCCGGCTCGAGTAGCTGATCGGCATAGAAGCAGACTATTGCGGGGCGATCGTCGCGCTCCACCAGACGTCCTCGCTGTCCTCGTCCACGACGCGCCATTCACTCGACACGGCGGAGAGCATTGCGTCGCGCTCCGTCGACAAGATCCCGCTCAATATCGCATGCCCATTGGTCGCGATCGCGGCGCGCATGGCCGGTAAGAGCTCGAGAAGGACCGAAGAGATGATGTTCGCCGTGATGACATCGACCGGTGCGACGAGTGGCAACAGCGTCGCGGCGTCGCCCTCGATCACCCTGACTCGATCTTCGACGGCGTTTCTCGCGACGTTTTCCGTGGCGTTGCCGATCGCGTCCGGATCGAGCTCGATCGCCGCGACGCGCGAGGCGCCGAGTTTGGCGGCGGCGATCGCGAGCACGGCACTGCCGGCTCCGAGATCGGCGACGACATCTCCCGTTCGAACGATTTTCTGCAGCAGACGAATTACACCGCGCGTCGTGGCGTGGTCGCCCGTGCCGAACGCCATGCCGGGATCGATGACGATGGTCCGACGCGGGTCGAGCTCGCCGGCACGCCAGGGCGGTGCGACGGTCAGCCCGCCGAGCTCCTGAACTCCGAGCGACTGCTTCCACTGTTCGGACCAATCGACGTCCGGCGTCGGCTCCGTTTCGACGCGAACATCCGAGCCGAGCGCGATCATCGCGCACACGACGTCGTTGGCGACAGCTTGCCCGTGCACGTGCGTCACGAACGAATCGACGAGCTCCTGAATGCTCTGGGCGCCGGCGGCGAACAGCGCGGGAGGAACGTCGTCACGGTGCGAGCCGGGGAACACGCGGACAGTGACCCACTCGCTCGGCCCGGTCACGCGCCCAGCGCTTCCTTCATCTTGGCCCAGAATCCACCGCCAGCTCCCTTGCCGCGGCCGTCGGCGGGGACTCCCGGCTGAAGCTCGGCGAGGCGGGCCAGGAGTTGACGCTCTTCGTCCGTCACGCGCTCGGGAGTCCAGAGCTGCACGCGAACGTGCAGATCGCCGGTGCCGTTGGCGTTGACGCGCGGCAGGCCGCGGCCGCGCAAGTGGAAAACGTGGCCGCTTTGCGTTCCGGGAGGAACGGAGAGCGGCACGTGACTCGTCACCGTCGGCACGCTGACCTCGGAGCCGAGGACGAGCTGCGGATAGGTCACGAGGACTTCGGTGTAGAGATCCTCACCGTCACGCTCGAAGCGAGGATCTTCAGCAACCTCGAACAACACATGGACGTCACCGCGCGGTCCGCCGCGGGCGCCGGCGTTGCCGACGCCGCGCAGCGTCATGTATTGGCCCGTCGCCACGCCGGCGGGAATTTGCACGGTGATCTCGCGCTCGCCCCGTATCCGTCCTTCGCCGCGGCAGTTCTTGCACGCCGTCTCCACGATGCGCCCTTCGCCGTGGCATGTCGGGCACGGCACCACGGTAACGAACTGTCCGAAGAACGATCGCTGAGCGCGGCGGACTTCACCCTGACCGCCGCACGTCTGACAGCGCTGCTGCTTGGTCCCGGGCTCGGCGCCGGAGCCTTCGCAATGCCCGCACGGTTCCAGAAGCTTAATGACGATTTTCTTATCGACGCCGCTGGCGACCTCCGCGAGCGTGAGGGCCACGGTCACCTTGACGTCGGCGCCGCCGCGAGAGCCACCGCCGGAACGGCCGCCGAAGAGCTCATCGAGCCCGCCGAAGCCGCCGAAGTCGCGCATGAAGATGCCGAGCGCCTCGGAGAGATCGACGTGGTGGAATCCACCGCCACCACCGCCGCGTAGTCCGGCTTCACCGTATCGGTCGTACACGGCGCGCTTCTGAGGATCGCGCAACACATCGTACGCTTCGGTGATCGACTTGAACCGCTCTTCGGCGTCCTTCGCGCCATTGTTGCGGTCCGGATGATACTTCATCGCCAGCTTGCGATATGCCTTCTTGATGTCGTCGTCGGAGGCCGTTCGCTCGACCTCGAGCACAGAATAGAAGTCCGCCATGTTTTCGCTCAGTCGAGAAGGTCGCTGAGCAGCCGCGACGTGTGGCCCACCAGCGAGATCACTTTGTCATACGGCATTCGCGTCGGTCCAATGACGCCGATCACGCCCGCCAGGGCACCGACCTGATATTCAGCGGTCACGAGAGTGAAATCTTCCAGGCGTGGATCATCGTGCTCCGCTCCGATGGTAATCGAAATGCCCGGCGCCTGAATGCGACGCCGGATCGCCGCACCCAACGCATCCGGCGTTTCGGTGAGGGCCAGGAGCCGACGTAGCCGGTCGGCCGCCGAAAATTCGGGCTGCTCGGCGAGGACCGACGTCGTCCCGAGAACGACTTGCTGGCCATCGCTGGCGGGGAGGGCCGCGTCAAACAGCTGATCGCCTTCCTGCACGAAGATGTTCAGGAGCTCCGCGGCGCTCGCATCGGCGCTGGCATCCCTCAGTCTCGCCGACAGGGACGTCCGAATCTGTCCGATCGTCAGACCGCCCAGTCGCTCGTTGAGCACCGCGGTCACCGATCCCAACGCACTGTCGGCGATGTCCCCCGCCACCTCGACGAACACCGTCCGAACCACGCCGCCCTCGAGCGTCAGTACCATCAACAGACGCTGGGACGAGACCCGTACGAGCTCGAGTCGGCGCAGAACAGCGCGGTCCAACCTCGGCCCGATCGCGACGCCGAGCTCCTGCGTCAGCAAGCCAAGCGTCTGCGCGGCGCGACGAAGAATGCTCTCGATCGGGGACGAGCTGTTTCCGTGCCCCCCTCCCAGCCCTTCGCTCAATCGCACGGTATCCACCGCCGGCAGCGGCGGGCGCGTCAGGAGCGAATCCACGTACGCGCGATACGCCTTGTCGGTTGGCACGCGCCCAGCCGACGTGTGCGGGTGAAAGAGGAAGCCTTTCGCCTCCAGGTCACTCATCGTATTGCGGATGGTGGCCGGGGAGACCCCCAAGCCGAAACGCCGAGACAGCGTTCGGGAACCGGCCGGCTCGGCAGTTTCGACGTAGCTTCGAATCACCGCCTCCAATACGCGGCGCTCGCGCCTGTTGAGCTCCTCAGGTGGCATAAGTTCAAAGCTAGTAACGACTTCGGAAGAGTGTCAAGTCAGCGGCGAGCGCATCGAGCCGAAGCCACCCGCCCGCCGTCAGCCGAACACGCGGCTCGTCGTCGATTGTCGCCCAGCCGGCCTCCGCCCAAATCGAAATACGAGCCAGTTCCTCGTCCGAGACAGAGAGACCGTCCATCGTGCGAAGGCCGAGATACACTCCTTCGGCAATGCGGTTCTCGTCAGAAAGCACCTCCTTACCGGCGACGGGATCGCTGCGGTCGCGCAATGCGGTGAGCCAATCGCCGTACGGCGCGAGGTTCCATCGGCGCGTTTGACCGTCGAACTCATGCGCCGACGGGCCAAGGCCGGCGTAGTGACAACCGCTCCAATACGCCGAATTGTGCCGCGACCGTTTTCCGGGACGCGCGAAGTTCGAAACCTCATAGTGCTCGAACCCGGCGGCGCCGAGCGCGTCGTGCGCATGCAGAAACTCGTGCTCATAAGTCTCTTCCGCCGACTCAGCCAGCTCGCCGCGGGTTCGGCGACGACCGAGGACTGTGTGCGGCTCGACGGTCAGGCCGTACAACGAGATGTGCGACGGTTGGAGGTCGAGCGCCCGCGCCACATCGCGCTCCCAGGAACCTGGTGCTCGCTGCGGAACCGCAAATATCAAATCGAGCGAGATGTTGTCGATCCCGTGAGCGCGCGCCACGTCGACGGCGCGCGCGATCGCGGCCGCGTCGTGCGTCCGGTGCATCCACGCCAGGATGTCGTCGTCGAACGACTGGCCGCCGAGCGAGAGCCGGTTGATCCCGGCGTCGCGCCAGGCGCGAACGCTACTGTCCGAGACGTCTTCCGGGTTCGCCTCGATCGTCACCTCGGCGCCCGCAGACAGCGACAAGTGGCGGCAAGCTGTTTCGAGCAAGCGCGTCATGCCCTCGCCGCCAAGACGCGACGGTGTTCCGCCGCCGAAATAGAGCGTACTGGTTTCGCCATGCTGCCCCGCGGGGAATCGCAGATCGAGCTCGCTTGCGACGCCCGCGATGTACTCGTCCACGGGCACAATACGCCGCACCGCGATCGAAAAATCGCAGTACACGCATCGGCGCGCGCAGAACGGTACGTGGACGTAGACGTGGGCGGGGGGCACGCCGAAGTATAGGCGCGCTCACGGCGTCAGAAGCGCCGAATCTCCCCGGTGAGCGCGCACTCGATCACTCCGCGCAGCTCGAGCGTGGTCACGGTGCTCATGCACTGGGCAACGGGAAGCCCGGTGCGAGTGCAAAGCTCGTCCATAGTCGCGCCGCCCTCGTCCAGCGCGCGCCAGATTCGGATCTCGCTGTCGTTCTCCAGACGAGGCGCGCTGGGAACGGGTGGTGGTGCGAGACCAACGAGCATGAGTGCGTCGGCCACCGCGACGATCGGATGCGCGCCGTCGCGCAGGTATGCGTTGGAGCCTTGGCTCTGTGGCGAGTCGATCGGACCCGGGACGACACCGACGTTGCGACCGAGCTCTATGGCCCGATCGGCGGTGATCAGCGCGCCACTTTTGAACGGCGCCTCGATCACGATCGTCGCCGTCGCGAGCGCGGCGATGATGCGATTGCGTTCGGGGAACGAACCACCGTGGGAGTGCGCCCCCGGTGGGAGCTCGGAGAGGATCGCACCGCGCGACGCGATCTCCGCGTGAAGCGCGACATGCGCGCGCGGATACGCGATATCCGCCCCGGTTCCGAGCACCGCGACCGTGGCGCCGTCCGCATCCAACGCGGCGCGATGCGCAACGGCGTCGATCCCCAGCGCCATCCCGCTGACGACGGTCGCCCCTGCTCGCGCCAAAGCGCCCGCGACCTCCGTCGTCATTCGCCTGCCGTAATTCGTTGCACGCCGTGTCCCGACGACAGCGACGACGACGCGATTCAACAGATCGAGATCGCCGTGCCACCAAAGCCGCTCGGGCGGACGGGGCAGATCGAGCAGCCGCGCCGGATAGTATTCGTCGCCGATTTCGACGATCCGCAGCGGCAAGCGCGAGGAGTCAGGGGAGCGTGACAGAGTCGTCTCGCTTGACCGTCGCCTTTTTGAACTGCAACAGGCGCGACCACCACGCGGCGATCATCGGCTCGAGGCCCGTTCGGCCGGCGGCGCTGATTGCAAAAACACCGAACGCGTCGCCGGCATCGATTGGCGGCGCCGGTTCGTCGCCGAGGAGATCCATTTTCGTGAAAACGACGCAGTGCGGTTTTTGCGCCAATTCGAGTGAGTACGCTTCGACCTCGGCGCGCAACTGATCGTATTCGGCCTGCCAGTCCATTGAATCAACAGGAATCAGAAAAGCGAGAAGACGTGTGCGCTCGATGTGCCGGAGAAATTGCAGGCCGAGGCCTCGCCCTTCGTGCGCCCCTTCGATGATTCCCGGAATGTCGGCGACGACGAACGTTCGGCTATCGGAGAGCTGGACGACGCCGAGGTTCGGGCTCAGCGTCGTGAACGGATAGTCCGCGATCTTGGGACGCGCGGCGGAAACGACCGAGAGCAACGTGGACTTCCCCGCGTTCGGTTGACCGACGAGGCCGACGTCGGCGATGAGCTTGAGCTCGAGCTCGAGGTTGCGGCTCTCGCCGTCTTCGCCCGGCTGGAACTCGCGCGGCGACTGGTGGGTCGCGGTGACGAAATAGCTGTTTCCCTTCCCGCCCCTGCCACCGCGCGCCACGACGACGCGTTCGCCGTCCTCGACGATCTCGCCGATCAGCTCCGACGTTTCGAGATCTCGAATAATGGTGCCGACCGGCACCGGGAGTACGACGTCACCGCCCGACCTGCCGGTCTTGTTGCTCCCCGAGCCATGCTCACCGCTCGGCGCCGACCACGCATCCCGGTAGGTATAGTCGAGCAGCGTCGAGAGGTTGGAATCGCCGGCAATGACGATGTCGCCGCCACGCCCGCCTTCACCGCCGTCGGGACCACCCATCGGCACGAACTTCTCCCGGCGGAACGAGACGATGCCCGAACCGCCGTCACCCGCCTTGACCCGCACGACCACCCGATCGATGAACACTGAGGCTATTTCCCTTGAATCCGCGACCAGAGCAAATGGACGGCGCGCGCATGATCGCGGTCCAGCAGGTCCTCGATCGCGTCGAGCGCCCCGCTCACCGCGGCCGGCGCCGCGCCGGCGTTGAGCGCGCCATGAAGATGTGAGTGCAACTGACGGTCCTGGCTCGACACAGCGCACGCCGCGACGATGCACAGCTCGCGTCGCGCGAGGTCGAGCCCGGCCCGAGAGAGAACCTTGCCGTAGCCGTCCACGATCATCCAGTCGTCGAGATCTGGATGGAGCCGGCGGATGTTGCCGCGAAGCCGTTCGTACATCTCGCCGTACACGATGGCGCACGTTGCTTCTCCTCGCGCCCGCCAATTCTCTCCGGCTGTCGTGCCAGCGGACGCGGGCTCCGGTTGCCACCGCCGCCACTCCCGCATCGCGTTGAGCGCCCGGGGAAAGCCGGCAAACAGGTGAGACTGAAGGATCAATTCCTCTACCCACACTGCCGGAACATCAGCGAGCGTAGCGAACGCGTCACGGATCGCTGGCTCGGTGCCGGCGGAGACGATCGCCGACAGGCGTACGAGCGTCCGCGTTGGCGGGTCGAGGTGGAGCAAGATGTGTGGAACCGGTCCGGCGGCCGTCATCACTTCATTGCGAGGTGACACGAAGTACGGCCGCGCCGATCACGCGACGAGCCGGATCTCGCCGACCACTTCGCCGCGGGTGTTGCGAACCGGACGCCGCAGGAAGTCGTCGAGTCGGGGTGAGAGCGCGGCGGGAAGCACGTCGAACGCCTGCAGCACGCGAATCACGGCCGGAAACTGCGCGCGTTGGGCGCCGTCGTCGACTTTGACCGCGATCCCGAGCCCCTGCTCGGGAACGGCGACGCAGTGCACACCCTCGGCGCCGATCTTCGCGACGGCGCGGCCGTCTGTCTCTTCGATGAGGATCGAGTCGAATCGATCCGTGCCGCCGATGAGAAACGGTCTCGTACGCATGGCGTTGAGCACGCGCGGCGCCGCGTCGTCCGTATCGCCGCGGGCGAAACGCGACCAGGCGCGTGCCATGTTCTCGAGTGGAAGCGCGAACGCGACGACGCCGCATCCGTCCACCGCCTGCCCGATCGACCCCTCGTCGAGGTCGGCCCACGTCGCGACGCTCTTCAGGCAGCAGCGCTGGACCTGGTGATCTCGTCGCTCGTAACCGTAGCTGGGCCAACCCGCCGCCTGCGCGCGCGCCAGCATCGCGGCGTGCTTGCCGGAGCAGTTGTTGTGGAGTCGCGTGAGCCGCGCTCCGGACTCACGCAGCACCTTCATGCCGCGCGCCGACAAGGGGTCGTGAGGCCCGCACGCTAAATCGCCTTCCTCGAGACCAATGTCTCGCAGCATGGCGCCGGCGATCGCGACGTGTTCCGGCTCACCGCCGTGCGACGCGCAGGAAAGGGCGAGTTGGTCGTCGCCCCAGTGCAGGTCGTCGAATGCCCCAGAGTGGAGGAAGGGCAGAACCTGGAACGGCTTGGCGCACGATCGCCAGGATGTCACGAGTCGCGGATCACCCGACACGGCAATGAGCGCGTCGTCCGCGCCGACGATTGCAGCGTGCACCCGATGTCGCGACTCGATCTCGTCACCACGCGTGGCGACGACGTCCAGCTCGATCGTTTTCATGCGTTAGCGCCCGCGGTGTCCACGCTCCACGAAGTCGGTGGTGGCGTGGTCCAACGCCCGAAAGCTAATCGGGCTCGGGGCCGGTCAGCGCTACTTACAGCGGAACACGCAGATGAGACCCTTCGTGTAGCGCCGCGGATCCTTTCGGACGTCGTCGAGGATCGCCCCGAGATCCGTCGTCAACTTATTCAGCCGGTCGTAGAGGGCTGGATCGCTCATGAAGCGCGACAGCGGTCCCTGGCCGTTCGTCAGCACCTTCATGAGCGAATCGCCCGCTTGAGCCATCCCCACGAAATGGACGTACAGCGAGTCGTCGCGCAGCAAGCGACCGATCGTTCCGTCCTTGTTGTTCAGCGCGAGAACGAGAGAATCGGCCGACCCGATGAGCGTAACGAAGCGGTTATACAGCGTGGGATCGTCGAGCAGATGCGCGACCGTGCCATTCGGGTTCTCGAACTTCGTGAGCATCTGATTGGCGCGGGCCATCGTGCCAACGAATTGGTCGTACAACGCGCGATTGGTCACGAGCTGGCCCACAGTGCCTTCGCCGGCGAGGATGCCGCCCGTCAACTTTCGCAGGTCATGGGTGAGGTCGACCATGTCGTTGACCGCGCCGGCCGCCTGCGCCAACACAGCCTCGTAGTCGAGTGAGGGCGCGACGGCGATTGTGTCGCCCTCGCGCAGGACGCCGTAGCGCGGCGTGCCGATCGAGATGTCGATCACCTTGTCGCCGAGCAAACCGAGCGTGCGCACCTTCGCCTTGGAGTCGGCCCGGATCTGGTCGCGCAGCGACGCGTCAATGCCGAGTCGAAGACGCAGATTGCGCGTCGTGTCGTTGTCCACCGGCAGGAACTCGATCGACTTGATCGTCCCGGCGAATTGCCCGGCGACGAGCACCGTTCCACCAGTCATCAGCCCATTCGCGTTGGCGAGATACGCCGTCAACTCGTAGCGCCGGTGAAAGAGGTTCGCGGTTTGCCCCAGCTTGTAGACCGCGACGCCGAGCACACCGAGCGCGGCAAGAATGACAACCCCGACCTTGAGCTGTTCCCACGTGATGACCGACGATCGCTTCATGCCGAGGCCCCACCGAGAAAGTCATTGATGTAACGGTTGTCGCTTCCCGTCATCTCCTCCGGCGTGCCGAAGAACGTGATGTGATGGTCGTAGAGCAACGCGACCTTGCTCGCCATGCGAAATACGGAGCGGATGTCGTGCGAGACGACGACGCTCGTCACATTGAGCTCGTGTTGCAGCTTCAGGATGAGCTTCGTGATCGTCGCCGTCGTCAGCGGATCGAGCCCGGACGTCGGCTCGTCGTAGAGCATGATCTCCGGGTTGTTCGCCATGCCGCGCGCGATGCCGACGCGCTTCCGCATGCCGCCCGACAGCTCGGCGGGAAACTGCTCCATGACCTGGTCGGCATCGAGATCCACGAACTCGAGCTTCTCGCGAACGCGCGTCTCGATCTCGTCGTCGTCCATCTGCGTGTGCTCACGCAACGGGTAGGCGACGTTCTCGAACACACTCATCGAGTCGAAGAGGGCGGCGCCCTGAAAGACCATTCCCATTTTCTGCCGCACCAGGAGCGCCTCGTCGAACGTGAGCGATGTGATGTCTTCGCCGTCGATGCGGACCTGTCCGCGATCGGGCACGAGCAGCCGCAGAATGAGCTTGAGGATCGTGGACTTTCCCGTACCCGATTCGCCGACGATGGCGACCGTTTCGCCGTCGAGTGCATGGAACGACACGTCCTCGAGCACCGGCGTATCGAACGCGAGCGAGACATTATCCACTTCGACAACCGCGCGCGGCGCCGCCGGCTCGCGGGTCTGACGCGGCGTTTCCGGCGCCGGGGTGTCGCCGGCGAGCTCGCGACGAATCGCGGCCCGAACCGACCGGCCCTGATCGGAGCTCCGGCGCGTCGGTTCATCGGCCATAAGTCAACACCGACAACAGGATTTGCGTGATGAAGTAGTCGACAATCAGAATCAGGATGCTCGACGTCACGACCGTACGCGTCGTCGCCTGCCCCACGCCCTCGGTGCCGCCCGTCGTACCCAGGCCGAAGTAGCACGCCGTGATCGAGATGAGCGCGCCGAAGACGAACGGCTTCGAGAGCCCTTGCACGAAATCGTTCGGAATGACGCGGAGCGCGAATCCGTCCGCCGCGATCTGCGTCCATACCGTCCGCCAGTATTGCGTCGTCGGCACGCCGACGACGAACGACGCGATGATGTTGCCGCCGATGATCCCGATGAAGTCATTGATGATCGTCAGCACGGGAAGCATCACCAGTGCCGCCAGGACGCGCGGCGTGACGAGCTTCTTGATCGGGTCCGTGCCGAGCGTATTGAGCGCGTCGATCTGTTCCGTCACGCGCATCGATCCGAGTTGCGCCGCGATCCCCGATCCGACGCGGCCCGCGACCATCAGGCCGGCGAGCACCGGTCCCAGCTCCCGGATCATCGACGCCGAGACCAGGTTGCCGATGTAGATGGTCGCGCCAAAGGTCTTGAGCTGAACAGACGATTGGAGCGCCAGCACCATGCCCGTGAACATCCCGGTGAGCAGGACGATGCCGAGCGACTTGACTCCGATCTCGTCCATCTGCTGCACGACGTCCTGCGCATAGAACGGACGTGCGAAAATGAACCGGAGTGATTTCCCGGCGAGGACGAAGTATTCCTGAAGTGTCAGGACTCTCGACTTGGCGGCGTCGTTGAGCCGTATGAGGAGTTCGGGCAAGCGAGTGCGGTCGAGGGTCTTTCAACCGCCCGGGGGACGGCCACGCGGCGGCGGTCGAGTCCGGAAGGGGCAAAGCTTGTGCCGAAGGCTGCCGTTGCTAGGTTCACCGCCCATGCCCCAGTCCGTTTCGCGAGACCGGATCGCGACGTTGCTCGAGGAGGCGTCCAAGCGCCGGGTGGCGGTCGTCGGTGACGCCATGCTCGACGTGTATCTACATGGCGACGTCGACCGTATCTCGCCCGAGGCCCCAGTGCCGGTCGTTCGCGTTCGCGACCGGCGCCACGCGCTCGGCGGCGCGGGGAACGTCGCGCAAAACGTTCGGGCGGTCGGCGCCCACTGTCGCCTCGTCGCCGCGATCGGCGACGACCTCGGCGGCACGCGCCTTCGGTCGATGCTCGCCAAGATCGATGCGTCGGTCGAATCACTCGTCACCGTGGATCGCCCCACGACGACCAAGACGCGCATCGTCGCCCGATCGCAGCAAGTGGTCCGCGTGGATGAAGAGGAGGACGCGGACCTCGATGGAAGCGAAGTGGAGCGCTTACTGGAGGCGGTGGCGCAAGCCGTCAGCAGCGCGGACGCCCTCGTTCTCGAGGACTACAACAAGGGCGTTCTTGTTCCGCGCGTGATCGAATCGGCGATCGAGGCCGCGCGCGCCAGGGGAATCCCAATCGTCGTCGATCCGAAGTACCGCAACTTCTTCCTGTATCGCGGAGCCACGATCTTCAAGCCGAATCGGCGCGAGCTCGAAGCCGCGTTGGGCGCGGCCGTGGACCTCGAGCATCCGAAGGCGCTGCCCGCGACGTTCGAGCGACTCGGCGTCGACAATCTTTTGCTCACCCTCGGCGAGCGCGGGATGATGTTGATTTCGTCGCACGGCGAGATCATGCACGTGCCGACGGCGGCGCGAGAGGTGTACGACGTCGTCGGTGCCGGTGACACGGTGACGGCCTATCTCGCGGTGATCCTCGCGTCGGGTGGCTCGACTGCCGAAGCCGCGGTCATCGCGAACTACGCGGCGGGGGTCGAAGTCGGGAAGCTCGGCGCGGCAACGGTGTCGCCGCAGGAAGTGCTCGACGCGTTCGACGCGGCCGCGGCAGAGGCGATTGACGCCGGCGCGCGCTGACTTGCGCGGCCGGGCTTAGCTTCCTATCTACGCAGTGCGGGCCCGTAGCTCAGTCGGTTAGAGCAGTGGACTCATAATCCATCGGTCGCAGGTTCGAGCCCTGCCGGGCCCATCGCCGTTTTCGCACCACCGGACATCGATTAGGTTTCGCCCTTCGGGTCGCGTAGCTCAGCTGGTTAGAGCGCCGGTCTCACATACCGGAGGTCCGGGGTTCGAGTCCCTGCGCGACCATTGAACTGCCGAGCCGCCGAGAAGCCGAGGCGCCGAGCAGCAAGGAAAAAGCCCCGCTTAGCGCGGGGCTTTTCCGTTTCGGACGTCGGCTCCGGCGCGACGCAAGCGGCCGGCGAGCGCTTCGTCGACCCGTGCCTGGACGAGGAGATGTTCCCCGTCCATGCGCTGATCGATCACTTCGCCTTCGCGGTGGATCGAAGCGAGAAGCTTCCCGTCCGACGGCGACATCCGGATCTCCGTCACCGGACGGCGCGTCCGGCTGGCGGCAGTCAACGCGCGACGCAGCGGCTCTAGCCCACCCTCAGTCACGGTCGACACGAATACCGACGACGGCACCAGCGCGGCGATCCGTTCCTGCATGGCCAGCAGCGTGTCGTGATCGAGCAAGTCGGTCTTGTTGAAGACGAGGAGCTTCGGCCGGTCGCCCACCTCGAGCTCGTCGAGCACCTGATCGACGACGACGCGCTGCTCTTCCCACGTCGGACTGCTCGCGTCGATCACGTGGAGCAGGAGATCCGCCTCGCGTGTCTCCTCGAGCGTCGCGCGAAACGACGCGACGAGATGGTGCGGCAGCTTGCGAATGAACCCGACGGTGTCCGTGAGCAGCACGTGCGCGTGATCGCCGAGGTCGACGTCGCGCGTCAACGGGTCCAGCGTCGCGAACAGGCGATCTTCGACGAGCACCTCGCGCGCGCCGGACAGCGCACGAAGAATCGACGACTTGCCGGCGTTGGTGTAGCCGACGAGCGATGCCTTGAACTCGTTGGCCCGCGATTGCCGTTGAATGGCGCGGCCGCGCTGCACGTCCTGCAGCCGCTCGCGGAGAATCTTGATGCGATGGTTGATCAGCCGGCGGTCGGTCTCGAGCTGCGTTTCACCGGGGCCGCGCATGCCGATACCGCCGCGGAACTTCTCGAGGTGGGTCCACATGCGCGTGAGGCGCGGCAACATGTACTCGAGCTGCGCCAGCTCCACCTGCATCTTGGCTTCGCTCGTTCGGGCGCGCGTCGCGAAGATGTCGAGGATGAGCTCCGCGCGGTCCATCACGCGGCGCCCGATCGCGTCTTCGATGTTCTTGCCCTGGCTCGGCGAGAGCTCGTCGTCGAAGATGACGAGCGTCGCGCCGGCGTCGCCGACGCGATCGCGAAGCTCATCGATCTTGCCGCTGCCGAGATAGGTCCCAGGGTGTGGACGGTCGATCTGCTGCGTCATCTCGCCGACGACGACCGCGCCGGCCGTGTCGACCAGCTCCTCGAGCTCGCGGAGGTGACCGTCGACGGCGCGGCGCGCGCCCGGGCGTTTCAGGGGAGCGCCGACGAGGAGGGCACGCTCGATCGGCTGCTCGACAAGAATGGGTTCGCGGCTGATGCTCAGAACCCTCGCGTCAACGAATAGGTCAGCGGGCGACTCCAGTTGTCGTAAAGCGGCCGGTCTGAGAATACGGTACCGTGAAGTTGCCGACACTGGACGCGACCGTCACGTCGCCCATGACGTGATAGTCTACCGCACCTGTGCCGAGAATGCTCTTGCCCGCCGTGCCGATCCCGGAGTACGTGAACGATACCGGAATCGTCACGGTCGTCGAGTCACGATCCTGGACGGTAAAACGGCTGTCCAGCGCACCCGTTGCCAGCGTCACGCTGTCACCGGCCAGGGCCACCTTGTACGTCAGACGCGTCGCGTCGAGGCGATAGTGGTTCGGGTTATAGACGCTGAGCAGCACGTCCAAGCTGCCTCCCGTCAGGCCCAAGCCACGCACTTTGACGTCGCGGAGATGCACCACCGGTTGCTCGAACCCGGCGCGTCCGAGTGTCGAACAGGCAACGCCCGCGGTCACTACCGCCGCCGCGGCTACTGCTACTACGAGTTTTCTCATCGTGATTTCCCCCCGTCGATTCCCCGTTGAAACCCCAATCCCCCCGTCACGGCTACTTCTCCTCCGATTTACGCCGCAGCTCCTCCCACCACGCCAGCCGCTTCGCAATCTCCTTCTCGAACCCGAACGGTCCGGGCTCGTAAAAGCGCGTCCCACGCAGCGCGGGCGGCAGGTACTCCTGCGGGATGTATGCCTCCGGCGCGTTGTGCGCGTATTGATACCCCGACCCATACCCCAGTTCCTTCATCAGACCCGTCGGCGCGTTCCGAATGTGCATGGGCACCCCTTCCGCCGGATGCGCACGCGCCGCGTCGAGCGCCGCACTGAGGGCCACCTTTGCACTGTTCGACTTCGGCGCCGTCGCCAGATAGACGATCATCTCAGCGAGCGGAAGATAGCCTTCCGGAGGCCCCAACATGTGATATGCGTCACGCGCTGCCACCGCGAGCTTGAGCGCTTCCGGATCGGCAAGTCCGATATCCTCGGCCGCCATGGCGATCGCGCGACGAAACATGATCATCGGATCGGCGCCGCCTTCGATCATGCGTCCCATCCAATAGAGCGCCCCCTGGGGATCGCTTCCACGCAGGCTTTTGTGGAAGGCGCTGAGCATGTTGTATGTCTCTTCGCCGCCTTTGTCGTAGCGAGCAAAGCGCAGTTGCATCGCGTCGCGAATCCCTTCCACGGTGATTCGGCGGTCAGCGCCGACGTGGTTCGCGGCCGCCTCGAGAATCGTCAGCGCGCGTCTGGCATCTCCGTCCGATTGTTCGGCGAGCAGTTGTTCCGCGTCCGGCTCGAGAACGAGATCGCGATCGCCGAGCCCACGGTCCGCGTCGCTCAGCGCACGAGAGACCAGACCGCGAATGTCGTCGGCGCTGAGCGGCTCGAGCACGAAGACGCGAACCCGCGACAGCAGCGCGCCGTTGATCTCGAACGACGGATTTTCCGTCGTCGCGCCGATGAGCGTGATCGTCCCCGACTCGACGTGCGGAAGAAAGGCGTCTTGCTGCGCTTTGTTGAAGCGGTGGATCTCGTCGGCGAACAAGATCGTCCCGCGACCCATGCGTAGGCGCCCTTCAGCCTCACCGACGATTTCGCGGACGCGTGGCACGCCTTCCGTCACCGCCGAAAAGGGAACGAACTCGCGATCGGTGTAGTGCGCGATCACCCGCGCGATCGTCGTCTTGCCGGTTCCCGGCGGGCCCCAAAAGATCATCGAACCGACGCTTCCCTTCTCGATCGCTTCGCGCAGCGGCTTGCCCGCACTGAGCAGATGTCGCTGTCCCACGACTTCGTCGAGGGTGCGTGGCCGCATCCTCGCCGCGAGCGGTTCGGGAACGGATCGCCCGAACAGCGACCCAGTGCCGCGTCCGCCGGGTCTAGCTTCCTCGTCGCGCCCGCCCCCTCCCCTTCGGCGCTCAGCCACGGTTCACTCCCTTCTCCTCTCAGAGCGACGCGAGTGACCGCGCGGCAAAGTACAGGCCGCAACCGGCAACGAAGCTGAGCGGAATACGAACGCCGGGTCGATCCTGAAGCTCGGGAACCAGGTTCGACGCGCCGACGTAAAGCGTGACGCCGGCCGACACGGCGAGCCCGTACTGCCGCAGGAGCGCGAGATGGTCCGTCAGCAGAACACCGGCGATCGTGCTCAGACCGAGCGCCGCGGCCGCGAGAATGGCCGCCCGACGTCTGGCGCCCGCGGCAAGGAAGAGACTGGAGATCGCGAGGCCTTCGGGAAACTTGTGCAAGAGGACGGCGATGAAAACGAGCAGACCGAGCGAGCTGCTGACGCGCAGTCCGCTGGCGACAGCGACGCCGTCGACGAAGGTGTGCATGAGCAGCCCGACGAGCGCCGACATGCTCACCAGCTCGGACACCGAGTGCGTCTCTTCACCGAAGTGGAAATGACGCCCGATGGTGTGTTGGGTCAGGTGCACCAAAACGTAGGAGGCCAGCGCAACTGCCGGCGCACGTGCGCCGGCGACTTCTATGGACTTCGGAAAGAGGTCGACCACCGATACCGCGATGAGAAAGCCGGCCGCGAACGAGAGCAACGCGTCGAG
>Ga0207689_10000840_pt1 | contig 29578 bp, 32 predicted proteins | sample KBSMisM52_FD_184312 | JGI IMG/M metagenome (GOLD analysis project Ga0207689, IMG submission 184312) | Miscanthus rhizosphere microbial communities from Kellogg Biological Station, Michigan, USA - KBS Miscanthus M5-2 (SPAdes) (version 2) | ecosystem: Host-associated > Plants > Roots >...
CCAGCTCGTTGCCGCGGCCGATCCAGATCCCGAGTTCCAGCTCATAATCCAGCCGCCGGCTGGGACCATATTCCGGTGCGGCGGCATCCGGAGCCTTGCGCTGGCCGCCCGGCCGGATCACCGGCTCGCCCGAGGCGCGCACCGAGCTCGCCCGGCCGTGATAGCCGATCGGCACATATTTGTAGTTCGGAAGCAACGGATCGTCCGGCCGGAACAGCTTGCCGACGTTGGTTGCGTGATGAATGCCGACGTAGAAATCGGTGTAGTCGCCGATCAGGCAGGGCACGTGCATGCGCGCCTCGGTCTGGCCGATCAGCTGGGACTCGACATCGTCGCGATAGCGTTCGTCGGTCAGCAGCTCCTGCAGCCGCTCGCGAAGCTCGCCCTGCGCGACATGGCCCCGCGCCAGCCAGCTGTTGAGCACCGGCTGCGAAAGGTCTCCCCGCCATTCCTCGTCCAGCAGGTCGGCAATCGCCACCAAGTCGAGCACAAAATCGCCGATCGCGACCCCCGCGCGCCTGCGCCGCTGGCCCACCGAAAAGATTCCGAGCGGCAGGTTCTGGATTGGAAAATCGCTGCCCGACGCGCTTTCGACCCAGGTGGCGAGCGCGGGGTCGTTGGTTTGGTCGGTCACGGCAGCCTGGCCTTGGGGAAGCCGGCCCAGGCCTCGTCATAGTCGCTCTGCGCCCGTTCGAGCGCCCATTGCGTTGGACGATAAGGCCAGCAGGTTTCGACCATGAACGCCATCGTGCCTTCGATCCTGGCCGGTTTGAGATCCGCCTCGCTCGCTTTGCGCCAGCTCTCCACGTCCGGGCCGTGCCCGCTCATGAGATTGTGGAGCGAGAGCCCGCCGGGAGCGAAGCCCTCCGCCTTCGCGTCGTACGCCCCCTGGATCAGCCCCATCGCCTCGCTCATCACGTTGCGGTGGAACCACGGCGGGCGGAACGTGTCCTCGGCGACCGCCCAGCGCGGCGGGAAGATCACGAAATCGGCGTTGGCCCGGCCGGGAACGTTACTCGGGCTGGTCAGCACCGTGAAGATCGACGGGTCGGGGTGGTCGAAGCTGACCGTGCCGATTGCGTTGAAGCGTGACAAATCATAACGGCACGGCGCGTAATTGCCGTGCCAGGCAACGACGTCGAGCGGCGAATGATCGAGCGTCGTCGCCCACAAATGGCCGAGACTCTTTTGGACCACCTCGGTCGGTTCGTCCCTGTCCTCGAACCACGCAATCGGTGTCTCGAAGTCGCGAGGGTTGGCGAGGCCGTTCGCTCCGATCGGCCCGAGCTCGGGGAGGCGGAAGGGCAAGCCGTAATTTTCCGCGACATAGCCGCGCGCTTCACCATCCAGCAGCTGCACCCGGAACTTCATTCCGCGCGGGACGACCCCGATTGAGCCCGGAGCGACCTCCATCCGGCCAAGCTCCGTCTGGATGTCGATCGACCCCTGCTGGGGGATGATCACGAGCTCGCCATCGGCATCGACGAAGACGCGGGCGTCCATGTTCCGCGACGCGCGATAGACATGCACCGCGACGCCCTCGAGATCTTCCGGCACCCGCGCATGAAGCATGGTCGCAAGCCCGTCTACGAAGTCGGCTTCCGCCGGCAATTCGGGCGGATCCCAGCGCAGCCGGTTGGGGGCAAGCGGTTCCGCCGAAGCCGGCGCGCCAAACAGCGGCGCTCCCCCGTATCGCGTGAACGGGCGGTGGTCCGCGGTCGGGCGCATCCGGTACAGCCAGCTGCGACGGTTCTCGTGCCGCGGCGAAGTGAAGGAGCTGCCCGAAAGCTGCTCGGCGTAGAGCCCGAAGGCAGGGCGCTGCGGCGAGTTGCGCCCTTTTGGAAGCGCGCCCTCGACCGCTTCGCTTTCGAAGTGGCCGCCGAAACCGGTCATGTAGCCCGTCGTCATGCGCGTCGGTTAAAGCGTCATGCGTGCACAATCAAACGGGCGCGGCTCCTCCAAGGAACCGCGCCCGGCTGCGGACGGGGACTCGCAACCCGCCCGCTCTGATCCCCTCCGATCAGTGGGTGTTGACGTTGACGTCGATCTTGTTGGGGACTTCGATGCTTGTCTTGCTTCCGCCAATTCCGAGTTGGTGGCGGAACATGAACAGAAGCACCAGAACGACAATGATGAGAAGCACGACCGCAAGAACGCCGCCGCCTCCGCCGCCTCCGGTTTCTACGATGGTCGTGTGTTCGCGCTCGGTACTACCGCCGTTATCATCGGCCATGGAAACTCTCCCTGTTTGGCAGGTTGTCTGGCGAAGCGAACGAACTGCCGATGGGGCGGTTCCAGCCATGGGAGCGGGCATGAGAAGGACGGCAACCGCATTTTTCGCCGCACTGGTGGGGCTTGGCGCCTGTAGCCAGGGCACAAATCATCAGCCGCAAGCGAACTTGGAGGAGGCCGATCAAGCGGCCGAGAATTCCGCTTCGGCTCCTGACGCGCCGGCGGCCAACGGGAACAATACCATCTCGAACGCTTCCCTGCCCGAGCCCAAGGGACCGATCGACCCGAAGAGCGTGGAGGCCGCGGGCCAGGTCGTTCAGCACTACGGCGCGCGGATCGAGCGATCCCGGTGGCTCCAGGCCGAGCGGCTGTGGGGCGACATCAATCTCGCCAGGCAGTTCGCGACGGATCTCGGCGCGCGGTTCCGGGAAGTCCATCTCGAGATTGGCGACCTGGGAGACATCGAAGGTGCAGCCGGGTCGATGTACACGGCCGTTCCCGTGGTCTTCTACGGCCAGTCGCGAAAGGGCGAGGCCTTGCGCCTGCCCGCGTCAATCACTCTCAGGCGAGTCAACGACGTGCCCGGCTCCACCGAGCGGCAGCGCCAATGGCACATCGAACGCATCGAGTGGAAAGGCCGGGCCTAAAGCCCGTTCATCGCATTCTCGAACTTCTTCTCGTCATCGACCGTGATCGGCGACCCAGTCACGTCGGTCGGCCCCTCGGCGTTGGCGCTGTTGTTCGTATCCTGGGGAGCCGAGCCCGCGACATCCCAAGCGACCCAAAGGATTCCGGCGGCCCAGATGAGCGCCATCCACCGACTCTTGAAAATCGAGCTCGTCTTCATCGGGATCATGCGGCGAATTGTCGCGCCGCCGCTTTAAGATTCGGTTGCTTCCGAGTGATGCGGCGCTTCGCGATAGTGGAAGCGGTCGCGGATCCGGCTGTTGAAATAGACTCCCCTCGCGAAGGCGGATCGAAAGGTGTTGGCGACCGATTCCGGCACGCCCTCATAGACGTAGCGCCGCCCGCTCACGAACTCGACCCACAGTTCGCCCTTGTCGGAATCATAAGCGAAGCGCCGAATGACCGTTGAGGGCATGGGGCAGAGAAACGCTCGGAGGGCCGGGAATTTCCCTAACGCCGGCCTCCGAACCGAGTGCGCTGCTGCTTGCCGAATCGCCCCTTGCGCGTGCCGGGCTTGCCCTCGGTCGAATGGCCTGGCGGTCGCGGCGCGACCCGTTCGGGGTCCGGAATGCCCAGCTCGTCTTCCTCGAGGCGGCGGATCTCGTCGCGCAGCTGCGCGGCCTCCTCGAACTCGAGATCGGCCGCGGCTTTGCGCATCCGCTCCTCGAGATCGCCGATGTACGCCTTGAGATTGTGGCCGACGAGATGTGGGCGCTCGTCGTCGCCGGTGTCGACGGTGATCCCCTCGCGCGCCGTGACGTGGGCCATGATGTCGTGGATATTGCGCTTGATACTCTCGGGCGTGATTCCGTGCTCGGCGTTATATTCGAGCTGCTTCTCGCGCCGGCGGTTGGTCTCGGCGAGCGCGCGCTCGATCGACCCGGTGACCGTATCGGCGTAGAGGATCACGCGCCCGTCCACGTTGCGCGCGGCGCGACCGATGGTCTGGATCAGCGACGTTTCCGATCGCAGGAAGCCCTCCTTGTCGGCGTCGAGGATCGCGACCAGGCCGCATTCGGGAATGTCGAGCCCCTCGCGCAGGAGGTTGATTCCGACGAGCACGTCATAGACCCCGAGCCTCAGCTCGCGGATCAGCTCGATGCGCTCCAGGGTCTCGACGTCCGAGTGCATGTAGCGGACCTTGAGGCCGGCCTCATGGAGATATTCGGTGAGGTCCTCGGCCATGCGCTTGGTGAGGGTGGTGACGAGCGTCCGATAGCCCTTGCGCGCCGTCTCCTTGGCCTCGTGCACAAGGTCGTCGACCTGATCCTCGACCGGCTTGATCTCGACCGGCGGGTCGATGAGGCCGGTCGGACGGATCACCTGCTCGCTGAACACGCCGCCGGTCTCGTTCATTTCCCACGGGCCGGGGGTCGCGGAAACGAAGGTCGTTTGTGGGCGCATCGCGTCCCATTCGTTGAAGCGCAGCGGGCGGTTATCGATGCAGCTCGGAAGGCGGAAGCCATATTCGGCGAGCGTGATCTTCCGGCGATGATCGCCGCGCGCCATCGCTCCGATCTGCGGCACAGTCTGGTGGCTCTCGTCGATGAACAGCAAGGCGTTGTCGGGGAGATATTCGAAGAGGGTCGGCGGCGGCTCGCCCGGCAGGCGCCCGGTCAGGAAGCGCGAATAATTCTCGATCCCCGCGCAGCTTCCCGTGGCGGCGATCATTTCCAGATCGAAATTGGTGCGCTGCTCCAGCCGCTGCGCCTCCAGCAACTTGCCCTCGATCTGCAATTCCTTGAGCCGCTCACTAAGTTCGAACTTGATCGCCTCGGTCGCCTGCTTGAGCGTCGGGCCCGGCGTCACATAGTGGCTGTTGGCGTAAACCCGGATTTCCTTGAGCGTCGCCGAGGTCTTGCCGGTCAGCGGATCGAATTCGGTTATCTGTTCGATCTCGTCACCGAAGAAGGCGATCCGCCAGGCGCTGTCCTCATAATGCGAGGGGAAGATTTCGAGCGTGTCGCCGCGCACGCGGAAATTGCCGCGCTGGAAGGCCGCATCGTTGCGCTTATACTGGAGCGCGACCAGTTTGCGGATGATCTCGCGCTGGTCGACCGTCTGGCCGGCCTTCAGGTCGAAGATCATCGCCGAATAGGTCTCGACCGAACCGATACCGTACAGGCACGACACCGAAGCCACGATCAGCACGTCGTCGCGCTCCAGCAACGATCGGGTGGCCGAATGGCGCATCCGGTCGATCGCCTCGTTCACCGAGCTTTCCTTCTCGATGTAGGTGTCCGAGCGCGGGACATAGGCCTCGGGCTGGTAATAATCGTAATAGCTGACGAAAAACTCGACCGCATTGTCGGGGAAGAAGCTCTTGAATTCCCCATACAGCTGCGCCGCGAGGATTTTGTTGGGTGCGAGCACCAGCGCCGGGCGCTGCAATTGCTCGACCACCTTGGCCATGGTGAAGGTCTTGCCTGATCCGGTGACGCCCAGCAGCACCTGGTCGCGCTCGCCGTTTTTGGCCTGTTCCACCAGCTCCGCGATCGCGGTCGGCTGGTCGCCCGCGGGCTCATAATCGGCCACCAGATGGAACGCTTTCCCGCCCTGACTCTTCTCGGGCCGTGCGGGCCGATGGGGGATAAAGGTCTCGCCCGTCTCGGGTTCTTCGAGGCTGGTGCGGATCTGGATTGCCATAATGGCTATATGGACGCTGACTGCCTCCGGTTCCAGCCGGACTGCTGTCAGCATCATGTCAGCAGTGAAGGCGGGTGGTTTTGCTGCGCTGCAATGCTATGGGATTGCAGGGTGTTGATTCCAGTGTGGGAGTGTTTCGCGGGATGCCGATCCTCGATCTGAAAAACAGCGGCGGATATCTCCACTTCGATCGCGACCAATGCGTCGCCGAGGGAGAAAAGCGCGCATCGGACTATCAGAATGCGGCGCCCTTCCCCCATATCGTGATGGACGATTTCCTGGACAGGGACGTCCTTCGGGGAATTGTCGATGAATTTCCCGATCGCGAAGGCCGCACTTATTTCGATCGCGCGCAGGAACGCCTTAAATATCAGTTCGACCCGAATACGGTCGAAAGCTTCAAGGTCCGCAACCTGCTGGCGGAACTTAACGGCGAGCCCTTCCTGGCTTTCCTGAGCGCGATGACGGGAATCGATGGGCTGATTTCCGATCCTTATTATGCGGGAGGCGGCCTACACGAAACGCTGTCCGGCGGGCATCTGAGCATCCATGCCGACTTCAACCTGCACGGCAAGATGAAGATCGAGCGGCGGCTGAACCTGCTCGTCTACCTCAACGACGATTGGCCCCAGGAATTTGGCGGTGAGCTGGAGCTGTGGGACAAGAAGATGCGCGGCGCGGCGCAATCGGTGCTTCCCGTGATGGCGCGCGCGGTGGTGTTCAACACCACGTTACAAAGCTTCCATGGCCAGCCCGATCCGGTCCGCTGCCCTCCCGACCGGTCGCGCCGTTCGATCGCCACTTATTATTACACGGCCCTGCCGGCGGACAAGGTGATCAACAAGCGCACGACGACCTTCCAGACGCGGCCGGAAAGCAACGACCGGCCGGACTGGCAGGTTCGTTACCTGCATTTCGTGGAGGATTGGGTTCCGCCGCGCCTGCAGCGTCTGGCCCGCAGGCCGGTGGGGTATTAAAGGCCGCTCACAAGGCCCGGATTGCGGCCATGGCGGCCAGGTTCAACGCCCAGCCGCCCGCCGCCCCCGCGACTATCGCAGCCAGCCCCAGCCCTTCTTCCGTCCAGTTGACCAGCCCTTCGCGGCGCATGCTCCACATGAAGCATAGGAAGTTCGGCACCTCCACCGTGCCGACGATCGCCACCAGCAGCATGATGTTGCCGGTGGCCAAACCGACCGCGCCGCCGATCGCGAGCCACAGGATGGACGCGACATTGCCGATCAGCTGCGCGCCGGTTCGGCCGACCGCGATCAGCGCCTGCTTGGCGGACAGGCCGGGCATCTTGAGCGCGGTCGAGATGAGCAGGAGTTGCAAGAAGGGCGTAACGCCCCGGTAGCGCGCGTCGTACAGGATCTCCACGATCAGCGGCGCGGCGCCGATCAGCACGCCGACGCCTGCCATGTAGACAAGCGCCACCTTGCGCCGGGCGGAATAGACGACCTGGCGCAGCGCAGGGCGATACTCCCGCGCGGCCTTGGAATAGACCGATAGCAGAACGCGGATCGCGTAAGGGCCGGCCAGGCCTCCCGGTGCCGACGAAAGCGTTACCGCGATCGCATACAGGCCGAAGGCGGAGAGCGGCATGATCCGCGCCAGCACGACCTTGTCCGATTGCATGATGGCGAGCGACAATATGCTCGACATCGCGATGTAGCGCGAAAAGCCCCACATTTCGCGCGAGCGGGACATATCGAAATGCCAGCGCCGCCGCGAACCGGGGAACATCACATAAGATAATATCAGCTTCACCACGGCGCCGAGCAGCATCCCGCCGATCATTGCCCAATAACTATGCGTGACCGCGGCGAGAACGACCGAAACCACAAGGGTCGTGATGTTAGCAATCAGCTCCATATTACTGAGCCGCCACAACTTCTGGTGGCGGACAGCCGTCGCGAAAGACAGCGAGGACAATCCATCCAGGATGAAGCTCAAGCTCCATACAGCGACAACCAGCGCCAGCTGCGGCTTGCCGAGAAAGATGGTCATCGGCTTTGCTATGACGATCATCAGGACGCCCAGCGCGACGCCGCGGATCAGGCGAAGCGTCCAGACCTGGTCGAGGAACTTGCGTTCGTCGCCCTCGTGATGCCGCACCAGGAAATCGTAGATGCCGACGTCGCTCAACATCGCGAGCATGTACGCCACCGACGTGATCACGCCGACCACGCCATAGGCACTGGAATCGAGCAGGCGCGTGAGCGTCATGCTGCTGGCGATGCGCAGCACGTTCGTGGCTGCGACGTTGAAAGCGATACTGGCGGTTCCGCCCGTGGCCAATTGGCGCAGGCGGGTCTTGAAAGTGAGGCTTGCCGTCATCGCCCCACCGCATGATTGCCCGGCTGTCATTTGGCAACAGACTCCATTCACAGGGTGGAAAATAGCGGGGCGCTGCGACAATCGGGTTGCGCACGAGCCTGTCAGGCGACAACGAGACATGAAGGAAGATCGATGGCGTTCAATCTCGAAGCCTATTTGGAGCGTATCGGGCTCAAGGAATCGCCACCCGCCACGGCGGAAGGCCTCGCTTTGCTCCAGCGCGCGCATCGCCTCGCAATCCCGTTCGAGAATCTCGACGTCATCCTGAAACGCGGCATCGCGATCGACAGCGCTTCCGTGTTCGACAAGCTCGTGACCGCGCGGCGCGGCGGCTATTGCTTCGAGCAGAACCGCCTGTTCGAGGATGCGCTGATCGCGCTCGGCTTTATCGTGCGCCCGCTGCTGGCGCGCGTCTGGCTGGGCAGCGAAGGGCCGCCTCCCGGCAAGACGCATACGCTCGGTCTGGTCGCGATCGACGGGCAGGACTGGATCGCCGACGCGGGCTTCGGCGGCAGCTACAATCCGCCGATGCCGCTCGTCGACGGCGAGACCGCACCGGTGCCCGATGGCGCCCAATTCCGGCTGATGCGCGATCCGCTCCACGGCTGGATGCTCGAGCGCAACGGCGATCCCGCCACCACCGATGGACGGGGGCCGGGCGAAGGCTGGGTCCCGCAATTCAGCTTCACGCTCGATCCGGTCTTCGCCGCCGACCTGATCCTCTCCAATTACTGGACCTCGAACGCGCCCGAGAGCCGTTTCACCAAGCTGCGCATCGTCAGCGGCATCCTGCCGCACGGCTTCGCCAGCCTGACCGACCGCCAATATCGCCGCCGCAATGGCGAGCAGGAGGCATCGGGCGAGATCGAGGATCCGCGTGTCTATCGCATGCGCCTCAGCCTGCTGTTCGGAATCGACCTCAGCGTCGAGGAGATTGCCCAGCTCGGACTGTTCCAGACCGAGGCCGCATGAGGCAGGCTGCGCCGCTTCGCTCGATTCTGGGTGGGGCGGCCGGCAATCTGGTCGAATGGTTCGACTGGTACGTCTATTCGGCCTTCTCGCTTTACTTCGCCAAGGCCTTCTTCCCCGGCCAGGACCAGACCGCGCAATTCCTCGCCACCAGCGGCATCTTCTGGATCGGCTTCCTGATGCGCCCCATCGGCGGTTGGCTACTCGGACGGATTGGCGACCGCCACGGCCGCCGCACCGCTTTGGCCTGGAGCGTAGCGCCGATGGGCGGCGGCTCGCTGCTGCTCGCGGCGACGCCGGTCTATGCCAGCATCGGCCTCGCCGCGCCCGTCTTGCTGATGCTCGCGCGCATCATCCAGGGGCTGAGCCTTGGTGGCGAATATGGTGCTGCCGCCACCTATCTGTCCGAGATCGCGCCGGAAGGCCGGCGCGGTTTCTGGTCGAGCTTCCAATATGTCACGCTCTATGGCGGACAATTGCTCGCGCTCGCCTTGCTGCTCGGCCTGCAGGCGGGCGGCGCGACCGAGGCGGACCTGGCCGGCTGGGGCTGGCGCCTCGCCTTCGTGCTCGGCGCGGGCCTGTCCTTCGGCATCTACTGGCTCCGCCGCGGCATCGACGAAACCCCGGAATTCCAGGCCGAGGCCGCGCCCGGGCGCCGCGCCGGTGGTGCCGCCGATCTGTGGCGCAATCATCGCCGCGCGGTGCTGATCGCCTTCGGACTGGCGGTGGGCAGCAACGTCGCATTCTATACCTACACCACATATATGCAGAAATATCTTGTGGTTACGTCGGGCCTTTCCAAGACGGTCGCAAGTCAGATCTGCGCGGCCGCGACGATCGTCGCGATCCTGCTCCAGCCGGTGCTCGGCGGCCTCTCCGACCGGATCGGGCGCAAGCCCCTGCTTTATTGGTTCGCGATCGGCGGCATCCTCTTCACCGTGCCGCTGATGACCGCGATCGGCCACACGCATGACCCGCTCCTCGCCTTCGCGCTGGTGCTCGCCGCGCTAATCATCCTCTCCGGCGCGACCGCGACCAACGCCATCGTCAAGGCCGAACTCTTCCCGCCCCACGTCCGCGTCCTCGGCGTCGGCCTGCCTTACGCGATCAGCCAGTCCCTCTTCGGTGGCTCCGCCGAAGCGCTCGCGCTCAAGCTCAAGCAGGCCGGGCATGAGAGCTATTATTTCTGGTACGTCACCGCGATGATCGGCGTGGCGCTGATCGCGACGATCGCGATGCGGCGGTCGCGCAAGGAGGGAGAGCATGGAAGTATCTGATCCCCCACGCGTTGCGGTGTTGGATTTCCCGTTCCCTTGGAGTGCGGGCGCGCCGCTGCCAACCCTGCTGCAGGATGAGAACCATACCTTCCTGCTCTTCCTGACCACCGAAGACGATCACGGTATCGGGTTGGTTGAGTTCGAGCGCTGCTTCGCAACGAGCTTCGGCAGCCCTGGCGACGAAACCTTTCACGGCCACCCGCTCTATTCGGCGGGGCTCAGGCGCTATGAGGCGATGGAAGTCTTCAATTCTCCGTGGATCGCACAGCTCCAGAAAATCGACAGCGTCCACCCGAGACATCACCCGTCCACCTATGCGGATCTCAGGCATTTCGTCTTCGCGTTCCACGACACGACGTTCGAATGCGTAGCAGCCGGGTTCACGGCCACCCGAACTGACGGCCCGCTATCCGATGTCGTGAAGCGCGTTGCGGAGCGCCTATTGTAGCGGCGGCACGTCCCAATTCACGCCGACCTCCATCGCCCGGAATCTATCCGGCGCGATATGGCGCTCAGCCAAAGTCTTCCGCAACAGATCAGGCGGATCGTTGATCCCTTCGCTTGAGAGCTTGAACGTGCCCCAATGCACGGCCAGCGCGTTCTGCGCATGCAGCGTCTGAAAGGCGTCGACCGCCTCGACCGGGCCGATATGGTTGCCGCTCATGATGTCGCGCGGCTGGAAGGCGCCGATCGGGATCAGCGCAAGCCGATAGGGCCCGTCCTTCGCGTCCTCGATCTGCCAGCTGCCGTCGCCCGGCCCGGTATCGCCCGCAAAGAACAGGTTGCCTCCCGGCAAGGTCACCGCGAAGCCCGACCATAAGGCGCGGTTGCGATCCTTCATCCAGCGCGAATCCCAATGGTGGACGCGCTCGACGATCACATCGATGCCCGGCCGCACATGCACGCGTCCGCCCCAGTCGCGCGCCACAGCTTGCGCGCCGGCGTCGCGGATCAACGTGTCGTTGCCGAGGCTGGTGACGATCACCGGATGATCCCGATCCCACAGCCGCTTGAGCGTGGGCAGGTCCATATGATCCCAGTGATCATGGCTTACCAGCACCAGGTCGATATGCGGCAGCGCGTCGAACGCGATGCCGGGCGCGCGCACGCGCTTTGGCCCGAGCAAGCCCCAAGGGCCTGCTTTGTCGGCATAGATCGGATCGGTCAGGATGTTGATCCCACCCGCCTGCACCAGCACGGTCGAATGGCCGATCCATGTGACCACCATCCGCCTGGGATCGGTTACCGCAACAGGATGCCCGGCCGGGGTCGCGACATGCGCAGGCCAGGGCGAGGCCTCGTCCAGCCGATGCAACCGCAGCCAGATCCCACCGATCGAGCGCTTCTGCAGGCCGCCCGTACCCTGTTCGCCGTCGGGATTGAAGAAACGCTGCCCATCAAAATGTGCGCTTACCGGCCCGCGATAATAGATCCGGTCGAGAAAGGGCGGCACCATCACCGGCAGCAGCAGCGCCAGGATCAACACGCCCAGCGCCAGGCGCCAGGTCCAGCTCCAGATGCGCTTTGCGGCGTGCCCCATCGCGGGGTGCCCTAACCCAATAATACGCCTCCGAACAGTGGGCTGATGATATCGATGGCAACATTTGGTGCGCGGTCGGGACCGGCCCGCTGATCGGCGATTGACATCCGTACGAATCATTGTGTAAACACAACATATCTTAGCTGATTCGTGATGATGTTGTGACAAATTTATATAATCGCATCGCCCTCTTTCGCGCCGAGCGCGGCGTCTCGCGCCGCGACCTGGCCGAGGCGGTGGGCGTGAACAACCAGACGATCGGCTATCTCGAGCGCGGCGACTACAAGCCCAGCCTCGAGCTTGCGATGAAGATCGCCGCCTATTTCGGCGTTCCTATCGAACTCCTTTTTTCCTTCACGCCCTTCGAATCCGTCGCCGACACGCTCCGCCGTGCCGCCGCGGTGGGAGAATGACCGCCATGACCCTGCTCGAGAAAATGGACCGCGCCGTCTACGCGACCGGCATCGACCGCATCGTCTTCATGAAGATGAAGCCGCGCACGCTGCGCTGGTCGCCACTGTTGGTGTTCGCGGTGTTGGTTGCGGGCTATACGCTGATGACGCGGGCCGCGCAGTCGCCCAATCGCACCTTCCTGATCGGGTGCGCGCTTTTCTATGCTGCCTTCATGGTCGCGACATTTCTGCGCATCTTCGGTCCGCGCTTCACTGGGACCATGCTCCAACCGCTGGATGAGCGCGAACTGACGGTGAAAGCGCGCGCGCATGCTATTTCCGGGGCGGTACTCGCCACCTTCGCGATGCTCGGCTGCTTTTACATGGCCGTCGCGGGCCTGCCGGGCTTCTGGTACCCGCGCGCGCCTCTCGATTGGATGAATCTCGGTTTCGGGATTCAGGCGACCGGAATACTGCTGCCGACGCTGATCGCGAGCTGGCTGCAGCCCCGCGCGCCCGCCGACGAGGAGGAATGATTTACCAATGATCCTGCTTGCCGACGGCAAGGCCGATCGGGGCGATCATTATCGTCGCCCCGGCGGAGGCCGGGGCCGCTGGAGGCACGGGATCATCCATTGAGCGTCTCGAACAGATCTTTCCAATCGGGATTAGTCTCGGCGATCAACCTCAGCTTCCAGGCTCGCGTCCAGTTCTTCAACGCCTTCTCCCTGACGATCGCTTCTTCGATCGTTGCGTGCGGTTCGATCAGGACAATCCTTCGCAAATCCCATTTGCGGCAGAATGCCGACCCACGCCCCTCCCGATGCGCCAAGGCGCGCTCAGCGATATTGGCGGTCACGCCGATATACAGAATGCCGAAGGGCTTGTTCGTGACGATGTATGTGTAGCCGCCCCGCATTCCCAAATCCGTCGCCCCGGCGGAGGCCGGGGCCGCAAGAGAATAAACGCAACCTTATCCACGCCTCCAGCGGCCCCGGCCTCCGCCGGGGCGACGGGTCAGGCCAGCAACCGCTCTTTGGCAATCTTCTCGCGCCATACGAGCGGCCCAGTATGGTGGACGCTGGTGCCGGTCGCATCGACCGCGACCGTGACCGGCATGTCCTTCACGTCGAACTCGTAGATCGCCTCCATGCCGAGGTCCTCGAACCCGACGACCTTCGCGCCCTTGATCGCGCGCGCGACCAGGTAAGCCGCGCCGCCGACCGCCATCAGGTAAGCCGATTTGGCTTCCTTGATCGCCTCGATCGCGACTGGCCCGCGCTCGGCCTTGCCGACCATCGCCAACAGCCCCTGGTCGAGCATCATCTTGGTGAACTTGTCCATCCGCGTCGCGGTGGTGGGGCCGGCCGGGCCGACCACCTCGTCGCGCACCGGATCGACCGGGCCCACATAATAGATGACGCGGCCGGCAAACTCGACCGGCAGATCTTCGCCCTGCGCGAGCATGTCGGCGATCCGCTTGTGCGCGGCGTCGCGCCCCGTCAGCATCTTGCCGTTGAGCAATAGCCGGTCGCCCGGTTGCCAGCTCGCAACAATATCCGGCGTCAAAGCATTGAGATCGACCCGGATCGACTCCTTCGACGGCGTCCATTGCACCTTGGGCCAATCGTTGAGATCGGGCGTCTCCAGATAGGCCGGGCCCGATCCGTCGAGGTGGAAATGCGCGTGGCGCGTGGCGGCGCAATTGGGGATCATCGCGATCGGCTTGGACGCGGCATGCGTCGGCCAATCCAGGATCTTGACGTCCAATACGGTCGAAAGCCCACCCAGCCCCTGCGCGCCGATACCGAGCGCATTGACCTTCTCGAACAATTCGATCCGCAGTTCCTCAAGTCTGTTCTGAGGACCGCGCTGGCGCAGCTGCGCCATGTCGATATCGCCCATCAGGGATTCCTTGGCGAGCAGCATCGCCTTCTCCGCGGTACCGCCGATGCCAATGCCGAGCATGCCCGGCGGGCACCAGCCCGCGCCCATCTGCGGCACGGTCTCCAGCACCCAGTCGATGATCGAATCGCTGGGATTCATCATCTTGAACTTGGACTTGTTCTCGCTGCCGCCACCCTTGGCCGCGACCGTCACATCGACATGGTTGCCGGGCACCATCTCCACGTGCAGCACGCTCGGGGTATTATCCTTGGTATTGACCCGGCCGAACGCGGGATCGGCCAGGATCGAGGCGCGCAGTTTGTTCTCCGGATGGAGATAGGCGCGGCGCACGCCCTCATCGATAACCTCCTGCAAGCTCTTCGATCCATCCGCGAACCGGCAATCCTGGCCCCATTTCACGAACACCGTGACGATGCCCGTATCCTGGCAGATCGGGCGATGCCCCTCTGCGCACATCCGGCTGTTGGTCAATATCTGCGCGATCGCATCCTTGGCCGCGGGCGACTGCTCCGCCTCATAGGCCTCGCCCAGCGCGCGGATATAATCCATCGGATGGAAGTAGGAGATATACTGGAGCGCGTCGGCGACGCTCTCGATCAGATCGGCTTCGCGGATGATGGTGGTCATGATGCTGCGGCTATAACGGGCGGGCGGGCTGCATCAAGGCCGTCCCCGGCGTGTTACCGGCTTTTCGGAATGCACCCTGCGGATCAAGCCGTCGCCTAACGGTCCACGCGCGCGAGATCCCGATCCATCGCGGCGCCGTCGAACGGGACGACGATGACCTTGCTGCCGTGCCCATTATTCCCCGTCTGGCTTTCCTTGGGCGTGTCGATCACCGCGAAAGTGAGGGCCGTCACGTGGCCATGCTCGATCACTACGGCCGGGCGCTCCAGCTTGTTCCAATGGTTCACCGTGCCGTCCGTGTAGCGAATGAAATCGGATTCGGGCTCGTAAGCCAGGCCCTGAAATCTCCAGCCCGTGATGCCGTCGCGGGAAATCAGATGGTAAGCGCGACGGTCCTCCCAATGATTGACCAGCATGTGATACCAGCCCCCGCTGAACCAGAGCGTGGGGTCCTCCAGCCGGTCGAGCCTTTTCTGGGGAAGCCCGGGCAGGTCGATGAATATGCTTCTGCCCGTCACCTCGTAAGGGCCCAATATTCCCTTTTTGCTCAAAAGAATCTGACCCGATCTTTGTACGATCTCGTAGGCGCCGTCCGGACGGGTTATGATGCTGACATTGGATGCCCGCCAGGGCTTGGGCGTCGCATCCTTCTCCATCATGTCGGTCGCCAGGAATACCGATCGATATTTGCTCTGGTCGACGGCGATGCTGCCGAGAAAACGCCATGGCCCGTCGATCGACGCCGAGACGAAGACGTCGCCATTGCGCGTTTCGCTGACCACGATCGCATAGCGCCCGTCGGGCATCCGTAGCGGCGTGACATTATGCCCCAGGCCGTCGCGATCCGAAGGCCAGTTCAGCCCCACGTCCCGATAAGGGCCGAACAAGGATTTGCTGACGGCCGTCACCGCTTTTGATTGCCACCACGCATTATGTCCGCGCGCCTGGTCCCAACGGCTGGCGAACATCCGATATCGCCCGTCAGACCCTCGGAGGATCGGACCATCCCAATAGTTCCACTGCGTCATCGTGACGTCTTCGAGCCCGTTGCCTGTGTCACGCGGACCAACCTCGGCCGCCCCCCAGGCGGTTCTGCTCAGCGGCTTCACGATCGGCGTAGGCTTGAAATAGGCGATGAACGGCTTTGGACCGAGGACCGGTAACGCTTCTCGCGCGGATCTTGGCGCGCCAGGATCGGGCGAGGCCGCGAGCGGCAGCGGCATCGCGGCGGCCAGCGCGAGCACCATCCCGGCCTTGAATGACCCGGTTCGCGTCCTGTTTCTGCGCGTCGACACCATTTCAGCTCCGGCGATGGCTCGCCCCATCCTTAATACAAAAATGCGCGACGGCGACAGTCGGCCGGGAGGGTAGCATGACTGGCGTATCCCACTGTTTGCAGGGCGAACCCGCGACGCCTTCGCACCCGCAGCGACGCGCGCAAAACTGACTCTTTTCGGCACGTCAACCGAACTTTCTGCCTGACACAAAAATTAAACATCTTGTGCGGGGGAATCGGGAGTGACACTATCCCTTGTGTGTCGGGTCAGGGGGCTCGACGATCGATTGAGAAACGCCGGGGCGATCCCCATATCGCTTCCGGGAGCACCCACCCTGTGGAACACGGGGATGGAACGGCTTCGTGCGGCCTCGATCTCTTGCCCCCGGCCGACGTGCGGCGCATTCGGAATATAGGTTCCGAATCCGTCGAACAGAAACGAGGTCAGGGGACGGTCGATGGAACTTTCGAGCAGCAGCGATCGGGATGTGAACGAGATGGCCAATCTCTTGGATGCCGCCGAAATGACGACCGAAGCGCCCGCCGAGGTGCAGCAGGAAAGCAAGCGTCGCGACACGCCCTTCCCGCTCGATGTCGATCATTCGCGCGATGCTTTGCTTACCGATTTCGGAAAGGACACGCTCAAGGACCGCTATTTGCTCCCGGGCGAAAGCTTCCAGGATTTGTTCGTGCGCGTCGCCTCGGCTTATGCCGACGATCAGGCGCACGCCCAGCGCATCTACGATTATATTTCGAAGCTGTGGTTCATGCCGGCGACGCCGGTCTTGTCCAACGGCGGCACCGGGCGCGGTCTGCCCATATCCTGCTTCCTCAACAGCGTGGACGATAGCCTGCACGGCATCGTCGACACCTGGAACGAGAATGTCTGGCTCGCCTCGCGCGGCGGCGGCATCGGCACCTATTGGGGCTCCGTGCGCGGCATCGGCGAGCCGGTCGGCCTCAACGGCAAGACCAGCGGCATCATCCCCTTCGTGCGCGTGATGGACAGTCTCACGCTCGCGATCAGCCAGGGCTCGCTACGGCGCGGCTCGGCGGCGGTCTATCTCGACGTCAGCCATCCGGAGATCGAGGAATTCCTCGAAATCCGCAAACCCTCGGGCGACTTCAACCGCAAGGCGCTCAACCTCCACCACGGCGTGCTGCTGACCGACGAGTTCATGGAGGCCGTGCGCAACGGCACCAGCTTCGATCTCAAATCGCCCAAGGATCAGTCCAAGCGCGGCGAGGTCGACGCGCGGTCGCTCTTCCAGAAGCTGGTCGAGACCCGTTTGGCCACCGGCGAGCCCTATATCGTGTTCGCCGACACGGTGAACCGCGCCATGCCCAAGCATCATCGCGATGCGGGCCTCAAGGTCTCGACCTCGAACCTCTGCTCCGAAATCACTTTGCCCACCGGCCGCGACCAATATGGCGAAGCCCGCACCGCGGTCTGCTGCCTATCCTCGCTCAGCCTCGAAACCTGGGACGAGTGGAAGGACGAGAAGGGTTTCGTCGAGGACGTGATGCGCTTCCTCGACAATGTCCTGCAGGATTATATCGACCGCGCCGAACCCGGCATGGAGCGCGCCAAATATAGCGCGTCGCGCGAACGTTCGGTCGGCTTGGGCGTGATGGGCTTCCACTCCTTCCTCCAGGCGCGCGGCCTGCCGTTCGAAGGCGCGATGGCCAAATCGTGGAACCTGCGTATCTTCAAGCATATCCAGGCGCAGGTGAACGAGGCCTCGATGCACCTCGCGATGGAGCGCGGGCCCTGCCCCGACGCGGCGGACATGGGCGTGATGGAACGCTTCAGCTGCAAGACCGCGATCGCGCCGACCGCGTCGATCAGCATCATCTGCGGCGGCACCTCCGCCTGCATCGAACCGATCCCGGCCAATATCTACACGCACAAGACCTTGTCGGGCTCGTTCTCGATCAAGAATCCGTATCTCGAGAAGCTCCTGATGGAGAAGTCGAAGAATTCGGACGCGGTGTGGAATTCGATCCTCGAACAGGGCGGCTCGGTCCAGCATCTCGACTTCCTGACCCAGGACGAGAAGGACGTGTACAAGACCAGCTTCGAGATCGACCAGCGCTGGCTGCTCGAACTCGCCGCCGACCGCACGCCTTACATCGACCAGGCGCAGTCGCTGAACCTGTTCATCCCGGCCGATGTCGAGAAATGGGACCTCCTGATGCTCCACTTCCGCGCGTGGGAACTCGGCATCAAATCGCTTTATTATCTGCGGTCCAAGTCGATCCAGCGCGCGGGCTTCGCCGGCGGCGTCGAGGCGGACAATACGCCAGAACTTCGCCAGATCGAGGTCGAAGCGAAGGATTATGACGAGTGTTTGGCCTGCCAGTGAAACCCTTCTCCCTCTGGGAGAAGGTGGCGCGCAGCGCCGGATGAGGGCACGGCCCTGAGCTTCCCTGAGCGGGGAAAAGAAAGGGGCGCCCTCACCGGCGCCCCTTTTGTTTTCTAAAGTCCTCTCCCGCCCTCGAGAGAGGGCTAGAATCCTTCAAATCTCACCGAACCGCCGCGTAAGCCGCCAGGAACACCCGCACCGCCTCGATCACATGTCGACGCAGAGCCGCCGCGTCCGGCACCGCACCATCGCCCAGGAACATCGCCGCGTTCACGGGGCCGCCCATAACCAGCCAGTTGAATTGCGCGGCGGCGATTGCCGGGTCGTCCATGGCGAGGAACCCGCGGCGCGCGAGCCGCTCAAGTGCTGAGGCGATCGCCTGTATCGCGCGGCCCGGACCACTGTCGTAGAGCGCCTGGCCAAGTTCCGGAAAGCGGCTCGACTCGCCGATCACCATGCGGCGGAGCTGCAGCAGGCGCGGAGCGAGCACCACCTTCAACTGACGCAGGCCATAATCCCTAAGGTAATCGGCGACCTCCTCGGCAGTTTCCGGCTCCGGCAGGTTGCCGTGAACCGCATCGCTGGCCGCGTTCGTAAGGCTCGCCACCACCTCGACGAACAAGGCCTCCTTGCTGCCGAAATGCTTGTAGATCGTCTGCTTCGACGCGCTGGAGGCCGCGGCGATCTCGTCCATGCTTGCGCCGAGGAAACCCGCTTTCAGAAAGGATTTGGTCGCCGCGGCAAGGATCGCGCGGCGTTTGTGCTCGCCTCGGCCTCTCGAGGCAGCCAGCGGCTCCGAAGAATCGTTCCAATCACCCATGGCCCATCCAAATCCGCATTGACCGACGGTACTGACCGGTCTAGTTCCGGTCAAACCAGTACTAGACAGTCTAGTACAGAGGAGCTGAGTCATGCATATCCAGTTCGCGGAGCTGCCCGTGGTCGATCAGGATCGCGCGAAGCGTTTCTACGCGGAGAATTTCGGCTGCGAAGCGGTGGCGGATGCACCGATGGCCCCCGACGGATGGCGCTGGATCGAGATGGCGCTCCCCGGTGCGCAGACCACACTTCATTTCATCAGACGCGCGGCCGCGCTTCCCGATGACGTCCCGGCGTTCGTGCTCGTAACGGCGGACGTACCCGCCATCGTGGAAAGCCTGAAATCGCGCGGCGTGACGATCTTGACCGAAGCGCATCGTCCAGCCTGGCAACCGAACCGGGTGGTGGCCGAATTCCAGGATAGCGAAGGTAACCGCATCATGCTGGGAAGCGCATGACACAGGGTCTTTTGCCGACACCGCCTGCCTCTTGCCGATGCGGCAGCGTGCGCATCGAGATTGCGGGCTCCCCCATCGTGAGCGCGATCTGCTGCTGCGAAAGCTGCCGAACCGCCGGCCATGCCCTAGAACGCGTTCCGGATGCGCCGGCGATCGTACGACCGGACGGCGGAACCGAATATTGCCTTTATCGCAAGGACCGGGTGAAGATACTTGCCGGCCCCGAACATCTGCAGGAAACGCGTTTGACGCCAGCTTCGGCGACGCGCCGTGTGGTAGCGGCCTGTTGCGGTACGCCGATGTTCATGGACTTCACCAAGGGCCATTGGGTTTCCGTCTATCGGAACCTTGCCCCCGGAACGCCGCCGCCCGAAATGCGCATCATGACAAAAGACACGCCGGCGGGAATAGGCTTCAACGATGCGATTCCCTCTTATTCGTCCTTCCCGCCGAGGTTCATGATCAGGCTTCTCACCGCCCGCGCACGAATGGGATTCTCGCGCCCCGCGTTACGATGGTGAGGCTTCAAGGCGCGACCTGGCCGCCGCCGGCAAGCCGCGCCTGGCAAGCCGGAAAGGGCGCGCGACCATCCAGGCCGACGAGCGGCCGCGCGCTTTCCTTAATTCGTCTTCAAATGGGAAGCGGGGATTAAGCCTCTTCCTCGAACAGCACCGCATTGGCGCCGGTCGCCGACAGGCGCACCTTGTCGCCCTCGACGTCCGCGACCAGGCCGATCGAGACATAATGATGATGGCCGGAATGGCCGCCTTCCGCGCCGTCGACCTCGGCGCTCGAATCCTTCTTGGTCAGCTTGATGCGATCGCCGTCGACATGGTCGACCGTGCCGACATGCACGCCGTCGGCGCCGATCACTTCCATATGTTCCTTGATCTGGGACAGGTCAGCCATGGTCGTCTCCCTCGCTGGAATATTGCGTACCCGCAACGCACGAACGCCGCCGACGGCTCCCAAAAAATCCGGGTGGGGGAGCGGGCCGGTGCCGCGTCTGTTTCAGCCTTGCCGAAACAGACTCTATTTCCGGCTCTTCCAGGTGAAGATCGAGGACATCGCGTAATTCCACACGGTCGTGACCGCGATCCCCGCGAGCGCCGCGATCTGCCAGTAATTGTGATGCGCGAACAGCCAGCGCGCCACGCCGACATTGGCGAGCGCGCCGGTAAGGCAGACCAGGTTGAAGGTCACCCAGCCGAAGAACAGCCGCCGCCCCTTCAGCCGCTGGTCGCGATAGGTCAGCATATTGTTGAGGAAGAAGTTGTTCGAGGTGGCGACCATCGTCGCGACCAGCTGCGCCAGCCCGAAGCCCTCGCCCAGCCCCGCGAACAGCAGCGTCAGCACCGCGAAATGGACCACCACGCCGAAGCCGCCGACCAGCGCGAAGCTGATGAACCGCACCGGAATCACATGCCCGAACATCTTGTCGAGCAGCAGCTGCAGATATTCCCACAAGACCAGGCTATCGAGCTTGCTCTCGCCATGCTGGCGCGTGCGGAACGTGTAGGGCACCTCCGCCACGCGCATCGGCTCCGGCGTGCTCGCCGCCAGATCGAGCAGGATCTTGAACCCGACCGACGACAAATTGGGCAAGGCGGTCAGCACCGTCTCGCGCCGGACCATGAAGAATCCGCTCATCGGATCGTTGATGTGCGTGCGCGTGAGCCGCCCGGCGAGCCGTGTCGCGAGCTTGCTCGCCCACAGCCGGTGCTTGCTCCAGTCGCCCGTGCCGCCGCCCTCGACATAGCGGCTGCCCACCACCAGATCGACGTCGCCCTGGCGGATCCGCCGGAACATCTGCCCGAGAATCGCCTCGTCATGCTGCATGTCCGAATCCATCACCGCGACATAGGGCGCGGAGCTGCTCATGATCCCTTCGATGCACGCGCTCGACAGGCCGCGCCGGCCATAGCGGTGGACGATGCGCACGCGCGGGTCGCGCTGCGCGATCTCGCGCACCTTGTCTGATGTGCCGTCGGGCGAATTGTCGTCGACGAAGATGATTTCCCAGCGGATGTCGGGCAGCGCCGCCGCCACCGCATCCACCAGAAGCTGGACGTTCGCCGCCTCGCAGAAAGTGGGCGTAACAATGCTGAGTTCGGCAGGCTGGAAGTCTGTCAACGCAAGGTCCGTTCAAAGCTAGCGATATCGGCCCAATAGAGGCCCGGTTGGGTCGTCCGCGCGGTTGCGGTCAAATGGGTGAAGGCGGGCTGATCCGCCGGCGGCGTCAGCGTCGCCGCCTCCGCCCCCACCTGACCCGGTCCCCCGGCCCGCAATGCGCGCAGGTCATGATAGTCGCGCAACGTTATCCGCACCAGAATGATCCGCCGCTTCGCCGCGAGCGCCGCGGGATCGGCCGCGGCGGGGTCGCCGCCCAGGCCGATCTTCTGCAATTCCCCGTCGGGCGCGATCCGCCACTGGTCGAGCGCCTGGTGGTAATAATAATAAGTCGGGAAGAAGCCGTAGCCCCAATCCCCCTCGTAAACGACCGCCGTATCGGCCGGGCTGTCGCCCACCGCGGCGCGGATCGCGCTCGACGGGCCGTGCACGAACCAGCCGGCATGGCGCACGATCATCGCCTCGCCCGATGCCGCGCCCAGCAGCATCAGCAGCGCCAGCCCGCGCGCGATCCGCGTCGTCCATCCCGCTTTGCCTCCCCGCGGCGCGCAGATCGCGCCCAGGAAGGTGGCCAGCACCGGCAGCACCCACAGGCTGTAGGTCGGCTTGAGCGGATTGAAGCCCTTCGCCACGAACGAGGCGAGCAACGTCACCCCGATCCCGCTCACCAGCGCCACCGCCAGCGCCACCGCCGGGTCATGCCGGTGCGCGATCCCTTCGCGGCCGAACCCGCGCGCGATCCGGACCGCGCCGGCTGCCGCCAGCCCCGCCAGCGGCAGCAGGAACAGCACCATCCCGATCGGCGACACCACATTGGCGGCATGCCCCACCAGCCGCAGGAAATAGGCAATGATCGCCTGGCCGCCGCTGCCGACATTCTCGACCCCGCTCATCGCGCTCGCGGTCATGATGAAGGGCGCAAGGCCGGCGCACAGCAGCGCCAGCAGGATCGCCCCGCTTGCGATCCACGCCGCCTCGCGCATCGTCGTCGCGCGCGCCACGAACAGGCCGGTGAACAGGGCCATGCTCGATACCAGCCCGAAGAAATGCGTGTAGGCCGACGCCAGCCCCAGCAGCAGGAACAGGCCGATCGCGCCGGGCGTAAGCCGCCTGGCCTCGATCATCCGGAACAGCATCGCGATCTGCGCGCAGGTGATCGCGAAGAAGATCGGATAGGCGCGCACCTCCACGCCCAGCTCGGTCAGCTTGGGCGACAGCGCCAGCATCAGCCCCGTCACCAGCCCCGCTATCGCGCCATAACGCCGCGCCACCGTCCAGATCGCCGTCGCCAGCCCCGCCGTCGCGAATGCCAGATGGAGCAGCCGGTAGCCGAACGGCGCGACACAGAAACTGCGGTAGCAGGCAGCATCGATCAGGTAGGAGATTGGCGGCATCCGGTCCGCCGGCACGCCGAAGCTCGGTTCGCGCATGCCCGTCAGCCAGGCGAACAGCCGCCCGATCGGCAGCGTCGCCCCCGACAATTGCGTCGATTCGTCGATCCACAGATTCTGCGCCATCGCGAAATGGACCGCACAGGCCAGGAATAGCAGGCAACAGCCCAGCGTGATCAGGGCCGGGGTGCGTCCGCGTGTCCCGTTCATCAAGTCCCCCAAAAACGTTCGAGCGCGGATCGGCCCCGGCCGTAGCAAAGCGGATCGCGGGGGTAAATGCCGCACTGCAGCGCAGAGCGCAGCATACGAGCATGCGAGCCCCCTTCAGGCCGCGCCGACGTCGCGCGGGCGGGACGGTTGATCCTGATGGCCATCACTCTTCCCGTTCGCCCTGAGCCTGTCGAAGGGCTGTCCTTCTTCTCAAAAGAAAGGGCAGGGCTTCGACAAAGCTCAGCCCGAACGGGGGGATATGTGGCGCGCGGTCAGTCTCGCCTCAGGGAAAGCCGGAGTCTTCGGCGAGCCGATTCCCCGTCTCTTTTCAGAGACTCCCACAGGCCCCGCCGAAACGGTGGATAAATCGATAGTCAAGTCTAGACATTGTGCCGAATGAGCGTAGCCTCACCCTATATGTCGGTTTGTTCCCGTTCTGATCTGGCGGGACAAGGCATGAGCAGGGGGCAGGGTCGGGCGCGTGTATATCACCCAATCAGTCGCAATCATGGTGGTGCTGGCGGTCGTGGTGATCGTCGGCACGCTCGCCTCGCGCCGGGATGCGATGGGCGTTCCGTTCCACCGCCGTCCGGCGGCGATTGTGTTCGCTTTGGTGCTGATGGTCATCGCCGGTATGTGCCTCTTCCTGGCGACCCGCCATGGCGTCTGACCGCACCTCGCAAAACCCCGGCCGACTCACAATTCGGCCCCGGAACGCCTATATAAGGCAGGTGATTCTGCTGCTTCTGCCTTTGCTGCTCGCGGGCTGCGCGACGCAGATGGCGGGCACGGTCAAGCCCGAGGCGCCCGGCTTTCTGTTCGGGCTGGTCCAGGGCTTCATCGCGCCCGTGACCTTCATCATCTCGCTCTTCCAGCACGACGTGGCGGTCTATTCCGTGCCCAACAATGGCGCCTGGTACAATTTCGGCTTCGTGCTCGGCATCGGCGGCTTTGCCGGCGGCGCCAGCCAGACGCGGAGGTGATCGGATGACCAGCGGATCGGTATTCCTGGCGATCGGCACGAGCGTCGCCGCGGCGGATCTGGTGATCGCCCAGGTCGCCGCGCGCAAGATCCGCGAACGCGCCGCAATGCCGCCGATCGAGGGCAGCCGGCAGGGTTCTCCTGCTGCGATCGTCGCCATGCTCCGCATCGGCGCGGTCGTCATTTTTCTGTTTTTAGCCGCTTTGGCCTTCGGATTGATCCCGGCGGCAGACATTCAACCGATCAAGCTTCACTAAGGAAGACGCGTCATGTCCCTTCTCCAGGCTTCCCGCTCCTACAAGCCCTTCGAATATCCGTGGGCCTATGAATATTGGAAGCGCCAGCAGCAGCTCCACTGGCTGCCCGAGGAAGTGCCGCTGGGCGAGGATTGCCGCGACTGGGCGCAGAAGCTCTCGGATCACGAGCGCAACCTGCTCACGCAGATCTTCCGCTTCTTCACGCAGGCCGATGTCGAGGTGCAGGATTGCTACCACGAAAAATATGGCCGCGTGTTCAAGCCGACCGAGGTCAAGATGATGCTGACCGCGTTCAGCAACATGGAGACGGTCCACATCGCCGCCTACAGCCATTTGCTCGACACGATCGGCATGCCCGAGACCGAATATTCGGCCTTCCTCCAGTACAAGGAGATGAAGGACAAGCATGATTACCTCAGCACGTTCGGCGTCGATACCGACGAGGATATCGCCAAGACGCTCGCCATGTTCGGCGGCTTCACCGAGGGGCTGCAGCTCTTCGCCAGCTTCGCGATGCTGATGAACTTCCCGCGCTTCAACAAGATGAAGGGCATGGGCCAGATCGTCACCTGGTCGATCCGCGACGAGACGCTTCATTGCGAGGGGATCATCAAGCTGTTCCATGCCTTCTGCAAGGAACGCAACGTGATGACCGCGCAGGTGCGCGACGACATCCTCGACATGTGCCAGAAGACGGTGCGGATCGAGGACGCCTTCATCGATCTCGTGTTCGAGATGGGGCCGGTCAACGGCATGACGCCCAAGGACATCAAGCGCTACGTCCGCTACATCGCCGACTGGCGCCTGGGCCAGCTCGGCCTCAAGCCGATCTACATGATCGAGGATCACCCCCTCCCCTGGCTCGCGCCGCTCCTGAACGGCGTCGAGCACGCCAACTTCTTCGAAACCCGCGCGACCGAATATTCGAAGGCGGCGACGCGTGGCGACTGGAGCGACGTGTGGGACAGCTTCGACGCCCGCAAGAAGGCCAAGAAGACGGCCGAGGTGGCGAACGAGGATGCCGGCAGCGGCGAGGACGGGCTGTTCGGGCATGCCGGGGTGGCGGCGGAGTAGAGTTTGCCAGCGGGCATTTATAGTCGTGACTATATGAACATTAAGTGCCCCCGCTGCCGAAGGTTTAATGCTCCAACCGATCCGTTTTGCCGATGCGGTCTAGATCTACGCGCAGAGCAAGTAAAAGATAAATTCAGTGGGGAATGCTGGTTTTGCACCCAAGATGGTGCACTAACCAAAGAACATGTTATACCACAATGGACGTTCAAACATGCCGGCGTTCTTGATACAAATTTTCAGCACACCATTGGACGTCTTCGCGATCCAAGCGACTTTCAATCGGAGATGGTATACGGTCGAGGCCGCCTTTTTAAACGGAAGACAGCGGGAGGCCAGTGGGCCCCGATTGCTTGCGAGAACTGCAACGGCGGCTGGATGAAGCGTCTTAACGACCAGGCTCAGCCATTGGCTCGCCCCTTTATTTCGGGGCATCATCCTAAGCTTGACGGAATGTCAAGGTATGTACTTGCGCGATGGTTGGGCGTCATAGCTTCCGGATCCGAATATTATGTAGGCCTGAGGAATATTCCTCAGTTTCAACGATCCATGCTCGTAGAAGGGAGCTTATCTCCACAATGGCTTTTCTCGTACGCACGCTGCGGCAGTAGTCGTTTAAATTGTACCCTCCAAGTTAACTCACAACACTGGGAACCTAGGCAATCTGATTCTGAATCATTTCTTGTTTCTTCGTGGATTACCATCGGAAATGCTGTATTTCATGTGTTTGCGGCGGGAGCGCCTTGGGATGTATGGCGTGGAATCGGGTCGTACCCAGAATTCCAGTCGCGGTACGGACTGCGCAGTTTGTGGCCCCAGATGGTAGAACAACCAGCGGCGGTCCCGCATATATTGACTTGGTCAAGAGTACGCCGAGCACAGCAAAAAATAATCGCCGGGAATTTTCGGCCCACCAGAGAACTATTACCGGAAGACCTGACATTCATGCTTTAAAGAAATAGTATAATTCAAGTCGCAAGCGCATAAGGCATAGCCTCGATCTGGATTACCTCATAATTTTTGATATGGATACGACGTTTTATCTAGATATTTCATCAAAATTTCCAACGATTGTATAATTCCGGAAAACAATACCAATTACCCTAGAGCCCAGCGCTCTTGGCCGAGAGCTTCCACAGCCTACTTCAAGATATATGCCCTAAAGCGTCGCTTTACTCGAAATCCGAACGGCTGACTCGCTGCATCGACGCGGTCTATGACAAGTCGCAAGGTCATGGTAATCGATTCAAGTGACAGACAAAGATCCACAGACCCACTTCGCGGTGCGGATCAGCGGCAAGCTCTATAAGTTACTGTCCATCTTGCAGCTCCCTAGTGACGAGCTCATCATCACGACTCACGCCCCTTCGACAGTCTGGGGAGGCGCAACGCCCGAACATAAGAGCGAGGCGATCGTCCACAAGCACACGGTTCATATGAGCAGTCGGAGCAAGGACGGAGGAAAGTTCATTCACCACAGTCAGCTGCTTCGGGAAAAGAACGAGAATGGGAAACACCTTAAGGTTGATCTCGGCTGCTATACGCTAGCAATGAAATCAAAGACCTTCCAACCGATTTATATTCGCGCTGTGGCCCGTATGGATAGAAGGTGGGGACTGGAGCCGAACGGCGGTGACCAAGTTATTTGCGTCGGAGATTTCGATCAGGTCCGTGATAGCTTGATCTACGCGCTCATCGTAAGTGCTGCCGACCAAATGGGTCAGATCCCGAATAGCCTACACTTTGAGGCGTTTCGCGCACCCTTTAGAGCCTTCAACATCGACTTGCTCGTCGCAGGCGCATCTTTCCCCAGTCACTCTGTCGGCTGCTTCGCGCATGTCGTTACGTCCCAACCCCGAGTTCCGTTCGGGCCTGGGGCGCCGCCGCAAGAAACTAAGCCAGTCGATGGCCTGCCACTCGGAGAAGTGCCGGATTGGGCCGAACATCACCTCAATTTGACTGCCGCACGTTACGCCCGAATGATTTCCGACGCGGTAAAGGATGAGCGCACAACTAAGATGTTGGAGCAGGCAGCGGCCACGGGTGTGACAACGTTGGCCAAACTAGCGAAGGAATGGCCCTCCGCTCAAGGCGACCCTGCTAAGGCTTGAAATTCGGAGACGCTAGAAATTCGGGGACACAACACTAATTCTCGCGGGCGGCCGTTCGTGAGTGGTAGCCGGAAAGCCTCCCGCCCGCTAACCTAACACCATGGATGCGACAGGGACCGCTAAGTCGAAACCTTCCGTACGTGAGCGCGCCAAGGCCATCAGAGATTTTCGCTGCAAGAACCTGATCGCGGTGCTTGAATGCCCCACCGATGTGCAAAATATCGGAACGGTCATCCGCAACGTAAACGCCTTGGGCGTCGAGAAGGTCTATGTTGTCGATCCGCGCCGGCTTTTGCCGGATGATTGGCATGAACTGCGTGGGCAGAAAGCCGTTTCGAAAACGTCGGTCTCTGCCGTGAAATGGACCTTCGTACGGCGCTTCGACAGCACGGATGCGTGCTTTGACTATCTGGAAAGCAAGAACTTCCACTCGATCGTCACCTCACCGCACGTGAAGGGCAAGGAGAGCATATTTCTCCACGAGGGCGACTATACGGTCCATCACAAGCTTGCGGTCTGGTTTGGAAGCGAGGCGGTCGGCATCAGCGATCGCGCCGTGGAGCGAAGCGACATGTGCGTCTCCATCCCGATGTTCGGGTTCATCGAAAGCCTGAACCTTGGGACAAGCTCCGGCATCGTCCTCTATGAGGTCGCCAAGCAGAGGCGCGAATATCAAAGCAAGTTTCGTTGGCGCGACCGCAGAGGAAAACGCGAGGTCCCGCTCCCCACAGTCATGGCTGATCCTGACTGATTGTCGGCGAGAAATTCGAGGTCACGGAAAATTCAATTACTGCGACAGTGCATTAACCCTAGTTCAAGCTGCGCCCCGCTTTCGACGGAGGGCAGCAAATCCATACCACATTCATCTCCCACCCGCTAAACCACCACGATGAAACAGCATCTCGCCCTTGCCTTGCTCGCGGCCATCGCTGCCCCCGCTTTTTCCGCGCAGACCGAAGCCCCCAGGCCCAAAGAGGCCAGCATTCCCTTTGTCCGCCATGGCGGCATCTTCGATTGGGAAGTCGTCGATCGCGAGACGGTCTATATCCAGGATCGCGGCCGGCATTGGTATGTCGCCAAACTGATGGCGCCCTGCCAGAATCTGAACTTCGCCACGCGCATCGGCTTCGTGACGGATTCGTCCGACAGGTTCGATCGCTTCTCCTCGATCCTGGCCGAGGGCCGCAAATGCCAGCTCGACAGCCTCACCGCGAGCGGCCCGCCGCCGCGCAAGGCGCACCGCTAAGCAGGCCTCTCCTTCCTTCGCCGCCCCGAATTGCGCCGCCGCAGAAATTCGGGGACACTATACTAATTTCTACGTGCCGGCCGCCGCGTAGCCTGCCTCTCCCGCATCATCACCCACTGTGTCACGCACTACGTCACCCAGCGCGGCAATCGCCGCCAGTCGATCAATAGTGGAGACCTCAGCTGACGATAATATGGTCGGCCGTCTTGGCGACTACCCCATAGACTGGGCCGGATTGCCGCAGGAGGTAGGTGCGCTCGCGCGTCGCGCCACCTCTATGCAGCACTGCCACACGAACCGCGACACTGTCGCCCGCACTCCGGGGCACTTCGACGCGCAGCGTTTCAGCGCAGCCAGCGTCCGCGAGCCGCATTCGGCGGCTCTTCGCGATCGCCCTGAGCGACGCTCGGGTGCGATCCGTCGACCAGAGATCGCCCCTCACCGCCGCGATGGCACCGGATCCATTCGAATCCAGTTCACGCAGAGGGTCGGCGCTGCTTCCTGACGCTGCAATCGAAGGCAACACGTCCAGGCTCACACAAGCGGTGGCCGCATCCAGATCGCTCGCTGCGTAAAGCACGGCGGCTTCGAGCGCGTCTCCAGAAGGGGGCGCTGTCCTCCCTTCAGCCACAGTCGCGAGAAAGGC
>Ga0207689_10000842_pt1 | contig 29533 bp, 23 predicted proteins | sample KBSMisM52_FD_184312 | JGI IMG/M metagenome (GOLD analysis project Ga0207689, IMG submission 184312) | Miscanthus rhizosphere microbial communities from Kellogg Biological Station, Michigan, USA - KBS Miscanthus M5-2 (SPAdes) (version 2) | ecosystem: Host-associated > Plants > Roots >...
AGAACGGCGAGCGCTGCGTCTACCTGTCGATCATGAAGCAGCCCGGCACCAACGTGGTGCAGGTGGTGGACGCGATCAAGGCGCTGCTGCCGGCGATCATGGAGCAGCTCCCCGCGTCGGTGAACCTCGACATCCGCAGCGACCGGTCGATCACCATCAAGGAGTCGGTCCACGACGTCAAGCTGACGCTGCTCGTCACCGTGGGGCTGGTGATCCTGGTGATCTTCCTGTTCCTGCGGAACCTGTCGGCCACCATCATCCCCAGCCTGGCGCTGCCGGGCTCGCTGGTGGGCACCTTCTCGGTGATGTATCTGCTCGGCTACAGCCTCGACAACCTGTCGCTGATGGCGCTCACGCTGTCGGTGGGGTTCGTGGTGGACGACGCCATCGTGATGCTGGAGAACATCGTCCGGCACATGGAGATGGGCAAGCCGCCGATGCAGGCCGCCTACGACGGGTCGCGGGAGGTGGCGTTCACGATTCTCTCGATGACGCTGTCGCTCGTGGCGGTGTTCATTCCGGTGCTGTTCATGGGCGGCATCGTCGGGCGCCTGCTGCACGAGTTCGCGGTCACCATCGCCGCCGCCATTCTGGTGTCGGGTTTCGTGGCCATCAGCCTGACGCCGATGCTGTGCAGCCGCTTCCTCAGGCCGCCGCACGAGCACGGCGCCATCTACAACGCGTTCGAGCGCGTGTTCGACGCCTGGCGGCGGCTCTACGACATCACGCTGGCCGGGACGCTGCGGTTCCGCGCGGTGACCATGCTGGTGTCGATCGGGCTCCTCGGCGCCACGATCTACATGTTCGGCCTGGTCCCCAAGGGGTTCCTGCCGAGCGAGGACCAGGGGCGCTTCAACGTCAACACCGAAGGCGCGCAGGGCATCAGCTTCGACGAGATGGTGCGGCACCAGAAGCAGGTGTCCGACATCGTCCAGAACGATCCGAACGTGCTCGGGGCGAGCTCGAACGTCGGTCCGATCGGCAACAACGCCACCGGCGGTTCCAACCAGGGGCGCATGTTCGTGGAGCTGAAGCCGCGCGAGGAGCGGGCCGAGACCGTCGATCAGGTGATTGCGAAATTGCGGCCGGTGCTGGCGCAGATTCCGGGCATCCGCGTGTTCATGGTCAACCAGCCGCCGATCAACCTGGGCGGCGGCGGTGGCGGCCAGCGCGCGCTCTATCAGTTCACGATGCAGGACACCGACACCGCCGAGCTCTACAAGTGGGCGCCGGTGCTCGAAGCGAAGGTGCGCCAGATGCCAGGCTTCGAGGACGTGAACAGCGACCTGCTGCTGAACAACCCGCAGGTGCAGGTGGAGATGGACCGCGACAAGCTGTCCACGCTCGGCCTCACGGCGACGCAGGTGGAGAACGCGCTCTACAACGCCTACGGCACGCGCCAGGTGTCGCAGATCTACGCGCCGAACAACCAGTACCAGGTCATCCTGCGCGTGGATCCGAAGTTCCAGAACGATCCCGCGGCCATGTCGGCGCTCTACGTCCGGTCCAGCACGGGCCGCCTCATCCCGCTCGAGTCGGTCGCCCGCTTGCGGACCGACGTCGGCCCGACGCAGGTCAACCACTTCGGCCAGCTGCCGTCGGTGACGATCGGCTTCAACCTGCGCCCGGGGTTCGCCCTTGGCGACGCCGTGAACCAGATTCAGACGGCGGCCGCCGAGACACTGCCGTCGTCGGTCACGCTCGCGTTCCAGGGCACGGCGCAGGCCTTCCAGGATTCGTTCCGCGGCCTCGGCCTCGTGCTGCTGATGGCGATCATCGTCATCTACATCGTGCTCGGCGTGCTCTACGAGAGCTTCACGCACCCGCTGACGATTCTCTCGGGCCTCCCGGCCGCGGGTCTCGGCGCGCTGCTGACGCTGATGATCTTCAAAGTCGAGCTGAACCTCTATGCGTTCGTCGGCGTGATCATGCTCGTGGGGCTGGTGAAGAAGAACGGCATCATGATGGTGGACTTCGCCGTCGAGGCCCAGAAGCTCGGGAAGACACCGACCGAGGCGATCCACGAAGCCTGCCTGGTGCGGTTCCGTCCGATCATGATGACGACCATGGCGGCGCTCGTCGGCACGCTGCCGATTGCGATGGGGCTCGGCGCCGGCGCCGAATCGCGGCGGCCGCTCGGTCTGGCGGTGGTCGGCGGCCTCATCGTGTCGCAGCTGCTGACGCTCTACATCACGCCGGTTTACTACACCTACATCGAAGGGCTGCGCCTGCGCCTCGCGCGACGCCGGGAGCCGGCGACACGCCCCGCGCCCGTCGACGCGCATCCCGCGCCGGCACCCGCCGAGGGGATGGCCCGCACGCGCACCGTCTAACGCGGCTCGGACGACGGCGGGACGATGTCCTTGATCCGCATGTAGGTCACCACGTTGCCGTAGTGCTCGTTGTTGTGACCGTAGTTGAGCACCAGGAGGCTCATACGCAGCGACTGCGTACGGCGGCCGTTCTCCTGGGTGATCGTCAGCAGTTCCTGCCCCGAGGCCTCGGTGAGCGCGTCATACACGCCGTCGCAGTAGGCGAGCGCGTCGTTGACGGCCTTCACCAGCGCCGCTTTACTCGGGAGCTTCTCGAGGTCCTGACCGGCGGCGGGATTCTTCTCGCCTTTGGCCTGCGAGCACCACAGGTAGTTGTAGGTCGCGAGATGGCCGATCAGCTGCCCGAACGTGCGGACTTCGGGCTGCGTGCCCGGCCGCATGCCGTAGAGCTCCTCGGGCATCTTTTCGGCGGCGCGGGCGATGTAGTTGCGATTGCCCGTGTAGACGCCGCGCAGCCACGATGACATGGTGGGCGGCGTGGCCTGTGCCGACGCGGCGGTGGCGAACGCGACGGTCAGGACGATGACGGCCAGCGTTGGTCTCATGAGGCGGACTGTATCATCACGGTCGTGACGTTGAACGACGCCGATATCCGCAGACAGCCGGCCGCGCTTGCGGGCATCGTGGCCGATACCACCGCGATGTCCTTCACCATGATCTCGGAACCGAAGGTGGGGGCGCTGCTGGGCGCGCTCGCGGCCTCGAAGCCGGCCGGCCGTCTGCTCGAACTGGGCACCGGCACCGGGCATGGCACCGCGTGGCTGCTCGACGGCATGGATGCCGCCTCCACGCTCGACACCGTCGACACCGACGAGCGCGTGGTAGATGTGGCGCGTAAGCACCTCGGTGGCGACCCGCGCGTGCGGTTCCACGTGCAGGACGGCGCCGAGTTCCTGAACGCGTGCGACCCGGGGCAGTTCGATCTGATCTACGCGGACGCCTGGCCGGGGAAGTTCAGCCATCTCGATGCCGCGCTGGCGCTGCTGCGGCCCGGTGGCATCTACGTCATCGACGATTTGCTGCCACAGCCCAACTGGCCGGAGGGGCACGCGCCCAAAGTGCCGGCGCTCGTCGAGGACATCGAGCGCCGCGGCGAGTTCACCACCGTACGAATGGCGTGGGCGTCTGGACTGATGCTAGTCGTCAGGCGGACCTGAAGGTCCGCCTCTACGCACGAGGGTTCACTTGAGGTCGAAGCTTTTCTCCGTGGTCTGATCGCCAATCGTGGTCCGCACGACGGCGCGGGTGGCGGTCGTCGGCAGATCGAAGACGGCGTTACCGGTCGCCGTCGCCATGGCCGCGATGACCGTGTTCGGGAACTGGAACGGCGGCCGCTGCTCGCCGCCGGCGTCGGCGCGCATCATGATTTGCGTGCTGTGCGCGTCGTAGCGGCCGCGGTTGGCCATGCGCAGCGACAAGTTGAACCGCAGCGCGTTGGCGAAGCGGCGCGTCGACGCGCGCTGCAGCGTCACCGTCACGTCGCCGGCGTCGTGCAGCGGGACCGGGTCGCGAACCACCGCTGCCTGGATAGCCTGCCCCAGCGAGTCGGCGATCTCGGCCTGCTCGTCCACTGGCGGCCGGCCGGTCGGGGTGAAGTCGAGCGGAATTTCCGCCGTTTCCTGGTTGTTCACGATGCGCAGGGTGCCGGCGCGCATCTGAGGCCGCAGGCGAAACGTCACGATGCCGTAGCGCAGCGAGTTGCCGGGGGCCACGGAATTGAGGCCACTGGTCGGGCTGAGCACGTCGCCGCCGGCGTCGAGCCGGAACGAGTCGTCCCAGAACCCGGCGTCGTAGCGGCCTGAATTCATGATGCGGATACGAAGCCGCAACTCGGGCGCGTCGCCGCGCATGACCACGTTGCCCGAGGCCACCGCATAGATGACGTCGCCGAAGGCCGCCTCGGCAATGCGCGGGATGTCGATCGTGTACGGCGATCCGCCGGCGGTCGCGATCGGTGCGCCTCCCGTGCCGCCGCCGGCCGCCGGGGTCTCGACGCTGCCGGCTACCGCCGACACGCCCGTCTCGGGTGACGCACCGTCATCGGGTTTCGGCCGCCTGCCGTTGAAGACCAGCAGCCCGACGATTACGACGGCGAGCGCCGCCGCTACCCACAGCTGGGCGGCCGAGATTGGCGCGTCGGCCCGCGACGGATCGCGCGCGCTCATCGCGCTCTCGATGACGTTCACCAGCCGATCGACGTCGGCGTCCCAGGTCTCGTCGCGCACCGACACCGCATGCCGGCGGGCCAGCGGTTTGAGGTTGTCGGGCAGCTCTTTGGTGGCCGGCATCGCGGCGCCCTCGACGAGCACCGGGACCACGAGCACGTTGGGCCGGGCGAGCGCCGCGGCGATTTCGATGCGGACGAAGTCGAACGGCTCGTCGAGCCGCCGGCTGCCGGCGAGGTCCGTGGCGCCGGCCCACTCGCGCCCGATCACCGCGAGCATCACCGCGCAGTCGGCTAGCCGGGCCTCGATGGCCTGGACGAAATCCTGACCAGGACGGAGGGTATCGACGTCGCGGAATACGCGCGCGGAGCCCAGCTTGCGCTCGAGCGACTCGCGCAGGCGCCCGGCGTAGCCCGCCGCGTCCTCGCGGCGATAGCTGATGAAGGTTCCCGCCATGCGTCCTCTGGGGGGAGGAGGCCGTCCGATTATAGCGGCCGAGTCGCCCGGTCGCCCGTCCCGTTGCACACCTTCGCGGACTCGCCATAAGGTGAATGGATGCGCGACCCGATCATCCGGACCTCCCCGCTCAGCTCACGGTGGCAGACCGCCGACCCTTTCCTGTTCTGTGTCCACCACATCGATCACTACCCGCGGGGCAACGATCGGCTCGGTCCCGACGCGCCGCTGGCCGGTCACGACATCGGCCAGGACTTCGAGGGGAAGGACGGCTGGCGCATGTATCACGGCGACGTGGTGCCCGGCTTCCCGCAGCACCCGCATCGCGGGTTCGAGACCGTCACCATCGTGCGTACCGGCTACATCGACCACTCCGACTCGCTCGGCGCGACGGCCCGCTTCGGAATGGGCGACGTGCAGTGGCTGACGGCGGGGGCCGGCGTCGTGCATTCGGAGATGTTTCCGCTGCTGCACCGCGACCAGCCGAACGAGCTGGAGCTGTTTCAGATCTGGCTGAACCTGCCCGCGCACGACAAGCTGGTGGCGCCCTATTTCACGATGCTCTGGGACCAGGACATCCCGCGGCTGGAGCGGCGGGACGCGAGCGGCCGGGCGGCGACGATTACCGTGATGGCCGGCGCGCTCGACGGGCTGCAGCCGCTGGCGCCGCCGCCCCACTCGTGGGCGGCGCGCCCCGAAGCCGACGTGGCCATCTGGTCGATCGCGCTCGCTGCTGGCGCGTCGTGGACGGTGCCGCCGGCGCGCGACGCCTCCACCGTGCGCACGCTGCACCAGTTCCGCGGCACGGCGCTCGAGGTCGGTGGACGCGTCGTGCCCGGCCCCGCCGCCATTCAGGTGCACGCGGATCAGGCGACGCCGATTCGCGCCGCGGACGGGGCGGCCGAAATCCTGCTGCTCCAGGGTCGTCCGATTGGCGAGCCGGTGGCGCAGCACGGTCCATTCGTGATGAACACGCGCGCGGAACTCGAGCAGGCGTTCCAGGATTACCGGCGCACGCAGTTCGGCGGCTGGCCGTTCCCCGAGAACGCGCCGGTGCATCCGCGCACGCGCGGACGGTTCGCGCGTCATGCCGATGGGCGAGTAGAGGAGGCGGGTGCGTGAGCACGAAGGCTTTGGGCTCTGGGCTTTGGCCTCTAGGCCTGGAAACCTCGCGGTAACAAACACGCTATAAGCGGCGACCCAGCGGGCGTTATGCAGGTCGGCCTATTCAGGTCTCACGACAGCCCGCTGCTCCCATAAGTTCGTGTAACCGCATCACGTTACCGGACCTCTTCGAGGCGCCGGTTTGGCGCTATGCTGCGGGCGTTGCAGGGGCGACCGAGATATGCCGGTCGGCCTAATACTAGTTAGACCGGCCGACAGACTGACGTCTCGTCTGGAGAGATGGACGATCGACGCGGGTTGGACCGGAAACCGTACTTGTCACCGTCTACATATACAAAGGAACACATTGCCGATCACCGCTTTCAGCAGTTTCACCGATGGCCTCGACCCGAGTCGGAGAAGCCGTGAACATTTCATCGCCAACATCGACCTGGAAGACGACCGTCGCTGGGTTCCGTATGCCGAGGGCGTCTGGTTTCAGCCCTGCCATTTCAATGTCACGTCGGGGGGATTCAGCGTGATCCTGAAGGGTCTGCCCGGCGCCAAGCTGGGCACTCACTACCATGTCGGCACGGTGCGTGGCTACACACTCCGTGGTCGCTGGCGGTACCTTGAGCACGACTGGGTCGCCAAGCCTGGAACCTTCATCTATGAACCAGCCGGCGAGGCTCACACCCTCGTTGTCACCGAAGACTCCCCGGAGCCGGCGGTGATCATGTTTGTGGTTGAGGGTGGCCTCATCTATCTGGACCGTCCGGTCAATGGCAGCGTTGCTGCTTACGAGGATGGATTCACCGCTCTCGAGCTGACTCGAAAGTACTATCGTGAGGCTGGTCTCGATGCGCGTGAGCTGGACCTGCTAGTTCGCTAGTTATAGCTGGCGGTCTAACAAGCGCTTGCAGCCGACGGCGCTCGATGGAACCCCGGACGCGCCGCAGCTGAAGCGCAGATGTTAGACCGGAGACCGCACGTTCGCCTCTCGGCCGATAGGGCCTGCCCAACGCCGCAGGGATGATGGCTCGGTGAAGCTATACGAAGGAACCGCGGGTCGCCACGACCACTGTACGCGCCGATGGGAGAGTGGAGGAAGCCGGCGCGACGGCCGCGGCGGGCCAGAGTTAATCGCCGCGACCGTCCTCAACACGGGCTTTCGAACAAGGCTGCTAAGGATGACAACGGCGCTTCGCGCCGGTCCGAACCTCAACTGTGTCTCTTGTCGGCTTTGGGCTTTGGACTTTGGGCTCTAGCCGCCTAAAGCCCAGAGCCCAGAGCCTAGAGCCTTCTCATTTCTTCGTGGCGCTCCAGGCCGTGCCGGTGCCGGTGGTACCCTTCATCGAGTTGCCGTTCACGGTACCGGTGTAGGTCGTCCCGCCGGCCGAGAAGGTGATCGAGTCGCCGGTGAGGCGCCCGTTGGTGAGCGGGTTCGAGCCGAGGGTGCCGCTCAGCACCTGGAACTGCTGGGTGAGCGTGAGCTGGTTCGAGCCGAGCTGCCAGGTGCCCTCCGCCTTCGCGGGCACGATCCACAGGTACGCGGTGCACCACGTCGTGCAGTCGCCTTCCACGGTTGTGGTGGCGTCGGCCTGCCACGCTTCCATCGTGAAGGAGTTCGACACGATGCGCGTGCCCGGCTTCATGTTGAGGATCGTCGGGCGCAGCCGCAGGTTGATCGACGGCAGCAGGAACATGGTGATGACCTGTGCCTTCGAGAAATCGGTCTCGAAGAGGTCGGCCTTCACGAACGTCGCCTTGTCGGCCACGCCGGCGGCCGTCGCGTTGCGCTTCGACAGATCCACCATGTCCGGGTTGTATTCGACGCCCTGCGCCCGCAGCCCGCGCTTGGCGGCGGTGATCACCGTGCGGCCGTCGCCCGACCCGAGATCCATCAGGAAGTCCTGCGGCGTCACCTTCGCGAGGTCGAGCATCTTCTCGACCAGCGCCTGGGGCGTGGGCACCCACACGACGTCCTTGCCGGCCTGTCCAACCGTCGGTTCGAACGGCTTGGCCTGGGCGAGCACCAGAGAAGGCAGCGCGCACAACGCGGTCACGGCCACGGCAACGCGGGCGATACGGGACACGGGCATCACGGTCGTCTCCAATGAAGGCGGTTTCGAAGCGAATACGATGCCCTTTCCGGGCGCGTTTCACCACCGTTTTCTGGTTCTGGGTAGCCGCGATCGCTGCAAACGGCTGAGGTCGTGTGACTTCCGCTTGATTCGACGCCAGTTCTGCAGTTCGATACGGGCCGGTGATCACGTCGGAGGACGTCAAAGCACAAGAACTCTTACACGTGCGGGCGGGCAAGCCGCCCGATGCGCCGCTCGTCGGGCTGGCGCTCTCCGGCGGCGGGATCCGCAGCGCGTGCTTCGGCTTGGGCGTGCTGCAGGCGCTGCAGAAGCTGAAACTCTTTCAGCACCTCGATTACGTGTCCACGGTGTCGGGGGGCGGCTACATCGGCGGCTGGCTGCAGGCGGCCATCGCCAACGGCCGGCCGCGCGCCATCGAGCTTCAGGGCGAGGAGCCGCGCGAAATCCGCTTCCTTCGCGCTTATAGCAACTACCTGACGCCGAAGCTGGGGCTCTTCAGCGGCGACACGTGGGCGGCGGTCGGCAACAGCCTGCGCAATCTGATCCTCAACTTCACCATCCTCAGCCTGTCGCTGCTGGCGCCGCTCTACCTGCCGTGGCTCGCCGCCACCATCTTCTGGACGCTCGTGCCGGACGGGTCGGGCGAGGGGCCGCTCATCGTGGCGGCGGCGGCGTTCTTCGTTCTCACCGTGGCCTCGAGCACGGCCAACACCGCGCGCCCGGTGCGCGTGGAGGGCGGCACGAAAGCCGGGGCCGCCTTTGCCGATCAACGCACCGTTTACGCCACTGTCATCGTGCCGGGGCTGGTGGCCACGTGGCTGGTGAGCACGGTCATGTGGGCGTGGGCGCGCGAGCCCGGTTTCACCCCGGGCGTGGCGGCGGAGGTGGGGGCGTACGCCGCGATCTTCTACGCCGGCATCTGGGCCCTGGGCCTGATCGGCGGCTTCGCGTGGCGCCGGCTCCGGCTTCGCGCCGACGTGGAGTTCGGCAGCCCGGGGGCGGCGCTCGTGCTCGTGGTGACGGGCGGCGCGGCCGGCGCCCTGGGGACGTTCCTGATGGGGCTCGCCACGCATGCGCTGGCGCTCACCTTCAATGGCAGCTCGCAGGTCTGGCTGGCGGGCCTGCTGACGTTTCCCATCGGCGTCGTATGCCTGATGCTGGCCTTCACCGCGCACATCGGGCTGGCCGGGGACGCCATGTCGGACGAGACGCGCGAGTGGTGGGGGCGCGTCGCCGGCGTGCAGCTGCTGATGTCGCTGCTCCTCATCGCCGTCGGGCTCCTGGCGCTGGGCGGCCCGCACATCTACGCGATGGTGCGCACGGACTGGCAGTGGCTCGCCGATCACCAAAGCGCCATCTCCGTGGTCCTGAGCGTGCTGTGGGCAGGGCTCACCGCGGCGGGCGTGTTGGCCGGCCGCTCGCAGAAGACGCCGAGCAATCGCAACCCGCTCCTGGACTGGGCCGGGAAGGTCGCGCCGGTGGCGTTCGTCGTCGGCTACCTGTTCATCCTCGCGGTGTTCATGCACCGCGTCGTGCCACAGTTCGCGATTCCGGCGGGAGGCGGCTCCCACTTCGCGGTCTACTCGCTGTGCAACGTCGAGGCGCGCATGCGGACCGCCGCGGCGCAGACGTCCAGTGGACGGGCGGTCGCCGACGCCGGCGCAGTGGACTCCAGGATCGAGCGAGCGAAGTGGCACATCCCGTGTGAGTCGAACACGGCGGCCGGCGGGACGGGCGATGCCATTGGCGGACTGCTGCTGGTGATTGTCCTGTCTGGTGCGCTGGCGTGGCTCATCTCCTGGCAGGTGAACCTGAACGAGTTCTCGCTGCACACGTTCTATCGCAACCGCCTGGTGCGCTGCTTTCTCGGCGCGTCGCGCAAGCGGACGCCGCATCCCTTCACCGGGTTCGACGACGAGGACGACTTGCCGTTGGCGGCGCTCGCGGCCACCGCGCCGGGCGGGCACATCCGGCCGTACCCGATCTTCAACGCCGCGATCAATCTGGTGGCGGGCAAGAACCTGGCGTGGCAGGAGCGCAAGGCCGCCTCGTTCGTGTTCACGCCCGAGTTCTGCGGCTTCGAGTATCGCGACGACGACGATCCGCCCGCCGAACCGAAAGCCGCCGCCAAGCGCACGGCAGAGGACGAGGCGCTGCAGCAGAAGGCGCACGACACCGGCGTGGTGACGCAGCAGGCCGCGGCCGCGGGCGTGAAGCGCCTGAGCGCGTACGCCAGGACGTCCGAGCATGCCGGCGATCCGCGGTCGCTGACGATGGGGCTCGCGATCGCCACTTCGGGCGCGGCGGCCTCGCCCAACATGGGCTACCACTCGTCGCCGACGCTTGGCTTCCTGATGACGGTGTTCAACGTCCGTCTCGGGTGGTGGCTGCGCAACCCGCGCTTCCGCAACGTGTGGACCGATCAGAAGACCGGCGTGTCGCTTCGCGAGCTGCTCTACGAGCTGCTCGGCATGACGACCGACGACAAGAAGTGGGTGTATCTCTCGGACGGCGGCCACTTCGAGAATCTGGGCGTGTACGAGCTGGTGCGGCGGCGCTGCCGGCTGATCATCGCGTGCGACGCCGGTCAGGACGGCGCGGTGACCTTCGAGGATCTCGGCAACGCCATCGAGCGCTGCCGCGCGGACTTCGGCGTGGACATCGAGATCGATCTCGCCAAGCTGCGCCCCGGCGCCGACCGGCGATCGGAGTGGCACTGCGCCATTGGCACCATCCGCTACGACCGCCTGCCGCCGATCATGCAGGACGATCCGGTGGAAGTGCCGGGCACGCTGCTCTACATCAAGACCTCGCTCACCGGCGACGAGCCGGCGGACATCCTGCGTTACGCCGCCGAGCACCCGGCGTTTCCGCACGAGTCCACCAACGATCAGTTCTTCGACGAGTCGCAGTTCGAGAGCTACCGCGCGCTCGGGTTCCACGCCACCGAGGATGTGTTCATGCGGGCGGTGCGCGCCGAGGAGTGCACCGGCCTCCAGCCGGTGGAGATCTTCACGCTGCTCCGGCAGCGCTGGGGCAAGCCGGCGCCGGCGCCGCTCGACGCGGTGCGGAAGTATTCGGCGGCGCTCGACCGCATCTGGACCGTGCTGCGCTCGTCGACGACGCTCAACTTCCTCGACGGGCAGATGTTTCCCGAGATGCCGGCGCTCATGAACCTGCCGCCGGAGGCGTTGCCCCGCGGCGTGCCGCCGCCCCGGCGTGGCCTGCCCGATGTGAACTACTGGCTGCCGAAGACGGAACCCGAGCGCCGCGAGGGCTTCTACGTCTGCGTGCAGATGCTGCAGCTGATGGAGGACGTGTTCCTCGACTTCGAGCTGGACGAGTACTACGACCACATCGACAACCGCGGCTGGATGAACCTGTTCCAGCACTGGGCCTGGTCGGGCATGCTGTGCGCTACGTGGGCGATGACCGGGTCCACGTTCGATCCGCGCTTTCAGCGCTTCTGCTGGACGCGGCTGGATCTGCGGCCTGGACGCCCGTCGGTGGCCTCGCTGGAGCAGGCTGTCCACCTGCCGGATCCCGATCAGTGGCGTGCGTGGACCAAGGCCTCGGAGGCGCAGGGGGCCGACGTTCCTGAACTGACGGCGCAGATGGAGCAGTGGCAGGCGGACGCGGGGCTGAACTTCTGGGAGGCCGAGCTCGTGTCGAAGTACCTCCGCGCCACGGGCCGGCCGTCGCAGAAGCTGTTTCCCGTCTACCTGACGGTGGAGAGTCCGCGGCGCACCGATGGCAACCCATTCCGCTTCAACGTCGGCTACGTGATTGGCGACGTGGAGGTGCAGGGTGGCGCCGCGCCGGCGTTCACCCTTCTCTACATGCGCATCCAGAACCACTTGCGGAAGATGGGGCTGGCCCGGGACGCGCTGCTGGCGCTCCGTTCTGGCATGGGTGTCACCGTCGACGTCGCCGAGCCGCTCTTCGATCAGAACGAACTGGATCGCAACGCGTCCGACGAAGCCTTGCCGACCGACGAGGCCATCAAGCGCCTGCGCGCGATCATCCGCTCGCTGCCTTAGGTACAATGACGCGCTGATGACCTATACCCCAGTCGAAAGAATGCGCTGGCTACTGGCCGCCGTGGCGCTCATGGCCGCCGTTCCAGGCATTGCCCAGGCGCAGGCCAAGCCGCCGCTCGAGGTAATTCAGCTTCGCGACAACTTCTATGCGATCGTCGGCGCCGGCGCCACCGTGGCCGTGCAGGCCGGGCCCGACGGCGTCATTCTCGTGGACACCGGCTCCGGCGAGCGCTCGGCCGACGTGGTGGCCGAGATACGCAAGATCACATCGCGTCCCATCCGCTACATCATCAACACCAGCGCGCACCGCGACCACGTGGGCGGCAACGACGATCTGTCGAAGGCCGGGCAGTCGGTGATCCCCACCGGAGGGCTCAACGAGATCGGCGCCGCCGGCGGCCGGGCGCCGATCCTGGCCGAAGAGCACGTGCAGGCCGCGATGACCGCGCCGCACGGCGAGCAGGCGCCGTTCCCGATCGGGGCCTGGCCCACCGTCACCTACTCCTCGGACTTGATGGAGACGCAGAAGGATCTCTACTTCAACGGCGAGGCGATCGTCACCACGTATCAGCCGAGCGCTTATTCGGACGGCGACAGCGTGGTGTTCTTCCGCCGCTCCGATGTGGTGGTGGCCGGCGAGGTCTACGACCCGACGCGCTTTCCCCGCATCGATCTCGAGAAGGGTGGCAGCATCCAGGGCGTCATCGACGCGCTCAACCGCATCATCGGCATCACCGTGCCGCCGATTCCGCTGATCTGGCAGGACGGCGGCACCGTCGTGATCGGCGCGCGCGGCACCATCGGCCACGAGGCCGACGTGGTGGACTACCGCGACATGGTCACGATCGTGCGGGACCGCATCCAGGACTTGATCAAGAAGGGTCAGACGTTGGCGCAGATCCGCCAGGCCGATCCCGTGAAGGGCTATCGCCGCCGCTACGGAGCCGACACCGGTCCCTGGACCACCAATCAGTTCATCGAGGCTGTCTACAAGAGCCTCGGAGGCAAGTAGTGCAGACCCTGGGTCGTGTGCTTCGCGCCGGCGCCGTGCTGGGCATGGCCGCCGTGATGTTTTCCACTGTCGCAGCGCAGGGGCGCGGCGGCGCCGCACCGCAGACGCCTGCGGCGCCTGCAGCTCCCGCGCCGCCGCCGACCGGCAAAGCGGGCGCTCCCGTCGATCTCACGGGCACATGGGTGTCGGTGATCACCGAGGACTGGCGCTGGCGGATGGTCACGCCGCCGAAGGGCGACTACGCCAGCCTGCCGATCAACATGGACGCCAAGAAGGCGGCCGACACCTGGGATCCGGCCAAGGACGAAGCGGCCGGCGAGGCGTGCAAGGGCTACGGCGCGCCCGGCCTGATGCGGCAGCCCACGCGGCTCCGGATCACGTGGCAGGACGACAACACGATGAAGGTGGAAGCCGACGCCGGCACGCAGACACGGCTCCTTCACTTCGGCGACTGGAAGGCGCCGGGCGGAGCCGGGACGCTGCAGGGCGACACGACGGCGAGCTGGGAGACCGGCGCCCGCGGCCGCGGCGGCGCGCCGGCCCCGCCGCCGATGTTCGGCAACCTGAAGACCGTGACGAAGAACCTGAAGCCGGGCTACCTGCGGAAGAACGGCGTGCCGTACAGCGACAAGGCCACGCTCACCGAATATTGGGATCTGCTGCGTCAGCCGAACGGCGAGCAGTGGATCGTGATCACGACCGTGGTCGAGGATCCCACCTACCTCGCACGCACGTGGATCACCAGCTTGAACTTCAAGAAGGAAGCGAACGGATCCAAATGGGACCCATCACCATGCACCGCACGCTGACCGCGTTCACGCTCGCATTCACGCTCGCCGGAGCGGGCCAGGCCTCGGCCCAGGCTCTCCAGGCTGCGGCCGCTCTGCAGGGCACCTTCGTCGACCTGTCAGGTACGTGGGCCAACCGGCTGCACGAGGATTTCCTCGAGCGCGCGCCCGGGCCGCAGATCGGCGACTACTCCGGCCTGCCGATCAACGACGAAGCGCGTGCCGTGGCCGACGCCTATCAGGTGTCGATGCAGAACATGCCCGAACGGCAGTGCATCCTCTACACCACGCAGTACATCGTGATGGGGCCGCAGAACCTCCGCATCCAGCAGGAGCTCGACCCGATCTCCGGTGCGGTCGTGGCGTACCACATGAGCGGCACAGTCGATCGCGCCGTGCACGACGTGTTCATGGACGGGCGTCCGCATCCGTCGCCGAACGCGCCGCACAGCGCCGGTGGCTTTTCCACCGGCAAGTGGGAAGGCCGGCTCCTGACGGTGACGACGACGCATCTCAAGAGCGGGCTGGTGTGGCGCAACGGCGTGCCGCACAGCGACCAGGCGACGATGGTGGAGCACTACGCGCGCCACGACAACATGTTGACGGTGACGATGATCCTCACCGACCCGGTCTACTGGGAGGAGCCGTTCATCCGCAGCGCCACGTTCGAGATCGACGCCAACACGCGCGTGCTGCCCGAGCCGTGCGAGCCGCAGGTGGAGATTCCGCGGAGCCCAGGCGAGGTGCCGCACTATCTGCCCGGCGCCAATCCGTACCTGGCCGAGTTCCCGAAGCTGTACAACCTGCCGGCGGAAGCCGCGCGCGGGGGCGCCAAGACCACGTATCCGGAGTATGGAAAGGCGCTGCGCTCGACCTACAAAGCGCCAGACAAGTGCACCGTGAACTGCTGCGCTGGGACCACGCTGGCGATGATGAACAACGCGCAGGCGATGTGCCGTGCCGACGACGCGCCCGCCACACCGCCGGCGGCGACGCCGCCAGCGAATCCCCCGACAACAACACCGCCGGCGCGGCGCGAGTAGCCTGGCACTCTCGTTGCTGCACTCGCGTGCGACTGAGTTGCGTTCTCGCATTTCCTGCGAAAACGCCAAAGGGACCGCTTCGGTAGCGACGCTAGTGGCGATCTTTTTCTGCCCCCCAGCGACCTTGCCGCGGTGCAGGAGGGCAGACGGATGAGACTGAAAACGGCAGCGTGGGTTCTTCCGGCTTTGATGGCGCTGGCTTCACCGGCCATGGCAGCACCGTTCGACGTGACGATTGGCGCCACGGTCACGGCCACGGGCGCAATCGGGAACTCCACGAACGGCGCGTGGGCGGACCCGCCCGCGGCGGCTCTTTCGACCATCACCGACGGTCTTTATGTTGCCGAAGGCACCGACTGGCAGACCGGCACTGTCTGGTGGAATGAAAATGCGAATGCGGCGGGCGCGCCGTCGCCGGCGCTCGACAACATCATCGAGATCGATCTCGGCGGTCTGTTCTCGATTAACTTCCTCTCGATTCAGGCGGACAACAACGACTCCTACGGCATCTGGTTTCGTGACCAGTTCGGGGTGTGGAACGGCTTGGCGACTGCTACTCCGTTCGGCGGTCCAGGGATGCGGGAGCGCGCAGGCGGGTTCGCGCCTTTCCTGGCGAACGCCTTCCGCATCGACGCCTTCGGCGGTGATGGCTACTATTCCTTGTCCGAGTTCCGTGCGGTAGGCGAGTCGGTGCCGGAACCCGCGTCGTTGCTGCTCTTCGGCACGAGCGGCGTGGGCATGTTGCTCGCGAGACGCCGCCGCCAGCGCTAGTTTCGAGGTGTCGTCTTGGGCTCGTTCTTGAACACGAGTAATCGATACTCGCTTCTCTCGAGCTTGATGTAGGCCGTCTTCTTCTCGACCGCGAACGTCACCGGCATGCCAACGGTGACGTTCCGGTCGAACCCGTCGCTCCCGATCGCCACCATGCCCTGCAACTCGTAACGGCGATCATCGGTTTCGATCACGTAGGTGGCGACTTCCGTCATGGGCGGCTTGAAGGGGCCGGGCGGCGATCGGCCGACACGTGAGCGCAGACGCCCAGAACCAGGAGTGCGGTGACGCATGCGCCAAGACTCTTGAACCTGGACATGAGCCTTGAGCCTTGAGCCCTGAGCCTTCTACTTCACCGAACAGTTCTCGCCCAGCTGCCGCCAGCCTTCCACGTCGAGCACGGGCTGCTCGTAGCTGGGCAAGGCGCGTGACGGATCGCCGGTGGGCGCCTGCGGGACGCCGGCACCGATCCGCACGCGGCCGCCGGCGACCCCGATGCCGCCCGGACCTTTGAGCGCGTTCTTGCGAATGAGGCCGGTGACCTCGAGGAGGCGCCCTTCGTGATTCTTGATGTCCTTGACCACGTCCTTCGGCCCGCTCAAGCGGAAGCGGCGTCCGGGCTCGATGTCTCCCTGCGTCGGTTGGTTCTCAGGCGCCTTCATCACGATGAACGCGCTCCCTTTGACACAGCCCGGAATGGCGACGCGCGCCGAGTCGCTCGGCACCGGACGCTCCTGCGCGCACAGAATCCCGGTGACGCAGCTGAACACCGCCGCGAACAGGATGGCGCGCCCGAGCGTCCGTGCCCTCATGACGGCTTCTGATCGGGATACCAGTACTGCTTGTGGCAGTTCTCGCAGGCGGTGTCGATGCCTTCGCCGGCGTCCATCAGCCCCTTCACGTCCTTGGCGTCGATGGCCTTGAGCGCCACCATCGCCGCGTCGTGCAGCCCGTGCGCGTTCTTCACCCAGGCCGCGCGGTCGGCGTCCATCAGCTTCTGCATCTGTTCGGGCGCCAACTCGATGTCGGGGTTCTCCGACTTGTCGCCGGCGGGCGCCATCTTGCGCCCCTCGATGACGAGCAGGTTGGTGGCCTCGACCAGCGCCACGGCACTGCGCCGCACGCCCTTCCAGTCTTCGTCGGTGCGGGGCTGTTTCTCCGTGGTGCCTTCGCGATTGATGGTCGTGGACACCGAGTCCCACAGCACGTCGGCGTTGGGATCGACCAGCGAGTCCATGATCTCCTTGATGGTGCCGGTCACGCGGAAGGCCGGCTCGGAATCTGCCGCCGGCGCGGGCTTCGACGACGAGCAGGCCGCCGCCACGAACAGGACAGCCGCCGCGGCGACGGCATAGGTTCCTCGCATCCCTCCGACCCTCCTCGTGCGGCGATGTGCCGCTCAGATGCCATGCTAGCGACGGCGCCAGCTGGGCTGGTCTGAAGAATTCCTGACTTTCTCTTCAGAGATTCTAGCGCCGCTTCAGGACCACCAGGCTGATGTCGTCGGCTGGCGGGCTGAAGGCGAGCACATCGGCCTTGACGGCCTCGAAAATCTCGCGCGCCGAGCCCAGCTTGGTTTCGCGAATGACGGCTTCGAGCCGACCCGGGAAATACTCCTCGGTTCCGCGGACGTGCTCGGCGAGCCCGTCGGTGTGGAGCAGCAGGATGTCGCCCTCGCCCATGAGCAGCCACTTGTTCATCTCGTAGTGGTCCTTGAACCCGAGGGTGCTCGTGGTGGTACTGCGATCGATGACGTCCCATGACGGCATCATCCCCAGCGGCGGAAACGAGATGCGCAGGTCGGCCCCCACCTCCATGAAGCGGTCGTGGCGCGACGAGAAGACAGCTGGAAACGGCATGGCTGCCGACAGGAACCGGAACGTGGCGTCCTCGGCGATCTCGCCGTAAATCAGCGACACGAACTTGTGCGCGCCCGACGATTGATAGAACCGCGTGTTCAGGTTCTCGAACAGGCGCCGGGTGATGCGGCCGTGGACGTCGAGCTCGTAGATGGCCCCGAGCAGGAACGCCTGGTGCAGCATGGCGGCCAGGAGTGCATCCGTCATCCGGTGGCCCGACACGTCGATCAACGCGATCCCGGCTTTGCGGCGGCACCATTCGAGGTTGTCCACGGCGTCGTACCGCCCCTGCTCACGCGCCAGGGTGATGCGGGCGTCGAGGTCGAAGCGCTGCTTGAAGTCCACGTAGATGAGGTGATCGCCCCCTACCGAGCCGCTGAGTGGCAGCACGCCGCCGAAGATGTCCACGCCGTGGAGCCGTGGCATCTCGCCTGGCGTCGGCAGGATGTAGCGGGCGATGTCGCGGAAGTTGTCGATCTCGCGCGTCAGCTGTTTGAGCTGACGGAGCTGCGCCGACACGTCTTCTGTTTCGTCGATGGGGGACACCTGACTCACCAGCGCGCCGATCAGCGTGCGGCTGTTCGGGGCTGCGGGAACTCGTCGGCCGCGACGCCGACCACGAGCGACGTAGCGGACTGCCGAGGTACGAGATACAGCGGCGCGGGTTCCTGCGCCGGCGCGCCATCCACTGCACCCGCAGGGTGCACTTTCAGGATGCTGCGCAGGTGCGCCGACGAGAGCGCGCGGCCCGTGAGGACCGTCGCCAGCGGGTAGTAGACCAACGCGGCCGCACCGCACGCGGCGAGCAGCGGCCACCCGCTCACGAGCGACGCAACGCCGCCGACCACCCCGACGAAGCCCAGCTCCGCCACGACGGACGCGGCCCGTGCGGCCAGTTGCCTCACGCGCGTGTCGGGCTCGACCGCGAACGAGAGACGCATCGGCTCCTGCGCCGCGGCGATCACTTCGTCGCTGACAGGGGAGCCGTCTTCGGGAAACAGCTTGACGAACTCCGCCACCAGCGGCTCGGCCGGCAGGCCAATCGCGCAGGCGTAGTCGCGGATGTAGGCGCGCCGGAAGAGCCCACGCGGCCACTGTGACGCGTCGCCGCGTTCGAGGGCCGCGAGGAGCGAGAGTTTGATCTTGGTCGATTCGACGATCGACTCGAGCGTAACGCCCCGGCGCTCACGCTGCGTGCGGAGGCGGGACCCGAAAGCATGATGGCTGATCAACAGCCCTCCCGTCCGAAGAAACAGAGACCAGGGGGGGCGCTCACACGACTCTGTCTGGCGCTCAACACGCCAACAGGTTGTGTGATGCGAACGAGCATGGCACAAGATAGACCTTGCGACCGGAGATCGCAAGAGCGAATTCACCGGCGCGCGGATCTTTCTTGCGCTCGCGCTCGCTTACATCTCGCGCGCGAGTACCGGCAGCGTGAGGTTGAAGCGCGTGCCCGACTCGATCGACGTGGCGAGCACCGAGCCGGCATGCAGTTCGGCGATGCGCCGGGCCGACTGCATCAGCGCCAGCGTGCCGGTCGCGGCGTTGGCGATGGGCCACGCGGCCTCGAACGTCCGTTCCACCCAGCTTTCGGGCACCGACAGCGATTCCTGCGACACCGCAAACGTCACACGGCCGTCTTTCACCGACGCGCTGAGCGTCGTGCGGCCGCCTTTTTCGCCGATCAGCCCTACAGTAGCCATGACCAGGCCGGCCAGCGCGCTCGCCAGGAGCTCCTCGTCGCCGCGCACCGCCGCGTCGCGCACGCCGTCGGCGAGCACGTGCACGTCGGTGGCGCGCAGCCGCCGCTCGGCCAGCGTTATTTGCATTGCGCGGTCGATGAGGCCGCGGATCGGCACCTTGAGCCGCGACACCGGGACTTCGTCGCGCAGAACCCGGCTGGCGAGCAGGAGTTGCAGCGCGCGCGCGGCTTCGGCGCGCACCAGGTCCGCCGCCACCGCGACGGTGAGCGGCGACCCCCCCGAAAGCAGGTTGGCCGACGACGCCAGTGCCAGCAGCGACTGCGCCAGGTGGTCAGTGGCGCCGGCGCCACGTTCGACGGGCAGAGGCAGGCGCGCCGGCGCGGCGGCCGCAGTGGGGGCCGCGTCCTGGGCCGGTAGATTGGTGGCTTCGGCGAGCTGGCCCGCCTGCTCCTCGTCCACGCGCTGGACAAGACACGGCACCTCGCGCAGGCCAGCGGTAATGGCCGCGGCCAGCCGCTTGCGGCCGGCGATGAGGCGATAACGCCCGCCGCGGGTCTCCACCAGGATCGGCTGGAGCACGCCGTGCCGCTTGATCGACTCGACGAACGACGCGGCCGGCCGTGGGTCCTCGCCGCGTACCTCGATCGTGCGCGCGTCGATCAGGCGGACCGACGGGCTTGCGGGAGCATCGAGCTCTTCCACGTAGTGCGCGTCGGCGCGCATGCGATACGCCGCCGGCAGACCTTCGCGAATGGCGACGGGGGGACGTTCGGGGGAGGGGACGCTCTCGAGACCGGGTTCGATTTCAGCCATGGGCACCGCGAGAAACTAGCGAGGCTGCGCCTCGGACCGACGAGCAGGAAGGCTCCGCCTCGCTAGAGCAGCGCCTAATTGCCCGCACTCCGTGCGGGCGAGAGTCTCGAAGGGCCATTTCGAAAACTTGACTCATGTGCGATGGATTCCGTCCCCTTCGAGACTCTAGATGAAGGGGGCATGTCACGTCGCGCTAAGAGCGATCCGATTCTGCGCGAACGGTCGAGCCGGTTCCAGCAAAAAGTAGAGCTGTCGATCGAAAAAAGAGGGCGGTCTCAAGACCGCCCTCTACATCGGGCGACTGCCCTTACGGGCGGTCTAAAGACGCCCTCTACTTCAGAGCTTCTTGCGTCACGGGGAACGTCCCCGCGATCGGCACGCCCATCGGGCCGACCGGGATGTAGACAACGGTGTGATTCGGCGAATTCACCATGCTCTTCTGCGATTCGATGGCCTCGTGCTGGATGTACATCGAACTCAGCTGCCCGCGGATGATGCGCATGGCGTTGGCGATGCCCTGCGCCTGCACCTCACGCTTGGTTCGTTCTTTCTGCTCGATTTCAATTTCGGTGTCCTGGCGCTGCAGTTCCTGTGTCGCGGCCAGCTTGCGTGACACCGCCGACGACACTTCCGCGGGATACTGCACGTTGCCGACGACCACGCTGCTGATCACGAAGGGGCTGCCAGCCGTGTAGCTGCGGATGCGCGCCAGGACGGCGTCGCCGATCGGCACCAGCGCCTCCTTGACGTCGAGCCCGTTACGCCGCTGGACCTCGTCGCGCGCGAACGTGCGGAGCGGTTCGCGCACGAAGTTCTGATACGCCACCTTCACGATGGCGTCGGGCGACGACTCGGAGCCGCGGTCGGTGATGGTGGTGCTGAAGCGCTCCATGAAGAGCGGGATGCGCGCGTCGTCCACGCGCCACACGGTGTGAACCTTGAAGCCGATCATCAGGTTGTCGCGGCTCAGCACCGCGTCGTCGCCCACGAAATCGTCGGTGTAGGTGTAGGGCGTGACGCTGACGTTGGTGACGCGGACCAGCCAGCTGCGGCCCGTGGACGTGGGCCCGCGCTGGATGCCGTAGAACGAGGAGCGGCCGAACACCGCGCCCCTCGTGAGGTAGCCGACGTAGCCCGCCGGCGTGTAAGGGTTCGACGAACCCGCCAGCCAGACGACCGCGGCGGCAAAAGCGATCACGACTCCGACCAGGATGAGCAAAGGCTGACGTTCACGAGGCACACGAATACCGGCCACCGACGAGGGAGTGAGCGCAAACACGGCAAGCCTCCAATCGCGCCGCCGGGGTTAGCTGACGGGCTCGAGGTTGGAAGTCCTCGTCAAATGACGTCCGCCGGTCTCAAGACCGGCAGCCACGTATCTGATTCGCCCCAGAAACCTTGGGTCCCCCGTGCCGCCGGTTGCCGGCGGCCTAGGCGTACTTCGACACTACTCCTGTCCCGGGTGGCAATCAACCACCGGCGTTCGATACCGGACATCCCTGTCCCGGCACTGACCACTGTGGCCGCCTGGCGCCACGGATTCAACGACTTACGGGGCCGAGCGATGGCAAGGCCCTTGATCGAGACACGGTGTTCGAGGAGGGCACGATGCGCTTGGCAGAGGACGTTCTGCGAGACGTCAAACACGGTGTTCGTGGCCTGTTGCGCAGTCCAGGTCTTTCGCTTGCGGTCGTCCTGACGCTGGCCCTCGGCATCGGCGCCAACACCGCGGTCTTCTCCGTCGTCGATCAGCTCCTGCTGCGGCCGCTGCCGTACCCGGCCGGCGATCAGCTCGTGATGGTCGAAGAGTCGGTCGGCACGAGCGCCCACGCCGACGTCTCGCCAGCCAACTGGCTGGACTGGCAGCGCGCCAGCCGCACGTTTCGAGGTTTCGCCGCCTGGCAATCGGGACTCTTCACCATGACTGGCGCTGGCGAGCCCCGGCGCGTGTTTGCCCAGCTGGTGTCGGCGGAATTCTTTCCCGTGCTGGGCGTCGCTCCGCTTCTGGGCCGCACGATCTCCGCCGACGAAGACCGTCCCAACGGCCCACGCGCCGCCGTGATCAGCTACCGCACCTGGCAGGAGCAGCTGGGTGGCGATCCTGGCGCCATCGGCCGCAGCGTGCTGCTCGACGACCGCCCGTTCGAGATCGTCGGCGTGATGCCCCCCGGGTTTCGCTTCGTGCAGCAGGACATCGACGTGTGGACGGCATGGCAGCTCGATCGGACCCGTTCGTGGCGGGAGCCGAACGACGGACGCATCCTCCATGTCGTCGGCCGAATCGCGGCCGGCACCAGCATCGCCACCGCCCGATCGGAGATGGAGAGCATCGCCCGGGGGCTTGCCGCGCGGTACACGTTCAACCGGAACACGAGCGTGACCGTGACGCCTCTCCGCGAGGTGCTCACGGGCCAGGTCCGAACGTCGGTGCTCGTGCTCTTCGCCGGCGTCGGCGTGCTGCTCGCCATCGCCTGTTTCAACGTCGCAAGCATGCTCCTGGCGCGATCCGCGTCGCGCCATCGCGAGATCGCCATTCGCGCGTCACTGGGCGCCGGACGCTGGTCGATCGCGCGTGCGCTGCTGGTCGAAAGCCTGCTGCTCGCCGGGGCCGGCGGCGGCCTGGGTCTCCTGCTGGCGCGCGGGAGCCTCGATGCGCTGCTTGCCAGCGCTCCTGCGAACCTGCTCGGCGTCTCCGAGCTGTTCATCGATCGGCGCGTGGTGATGTACGCCGTGGGCGTGTCGCTCGCGACGGGCGCCATCGCCGGCCTCGCGCCGGCGATGCTGTTCGCGCGGCGCGCGCTCGCCGTCGCGACGCGGACGCGCGACTCGCACGCCGGTCATTCGCCGCGTGTGCGACAAGCGCTCGTCGTGGTGCAAGTGGCCATGACCGTGGTCCTGCTCTGCGGCGCCGGTGTCTTCGTTCGCACCCTGATCGCGCTGAATCGCGCCCCGCTGGGATTCGACGCCCACAACCTGCTCACGATGAGAGTGGGGGTGTCGCCGGTGCGCTATCCCGACGATCGCCCGCGTGACTTCTACCGCGACGCGGTGGCGCGCCTTCGCGCGTTGCCGGGCATCGAATCCGCGGCGGTGGCGGCCAGCCTGCCGATGATCGGCAGCCCCCGCGGCGGCACGAGGTTTCGTCAGCTCGGCGAGCCGGAACGGCCGGTTCGCGAGCTGCCTTCCACCGTCGTGCGCATCGTCGCGCCCGGATACTTCGGCACGCTACGCATTCCCGTACTGCGCGGACGCGAGTTCACCGACGCGGACAACGAGAACCCGATGGGCGGATTCGTGGTGAACGAAACGTTTGCCCGGCGCTATCTCCCGGGGCGCGACCCGCTGGGGACGTTCATTTCCGTCCGGATGCAGGACGAGAATCCGTACTTGCCGATCATTGGCGTCGTCGGCGACGTGAGCGAGGGGTCGGTGAGGACCGCGCCGCGGCCGACCGTGTTCTACAGCCATGGCCGCATGCCGTGGGCGACGATGACGCTGTTCGTGCGTGCACGCCAACCGGAGTCGGCTGTCAAAGCGATCACGACGGCGTTGCACGAGCTCGATCCGACGCTGGTGGTGTCGAGCGTCCGGACGATGGACACTGCGCTCGCCGAGAGCCTGGCGCTTGAACGCATCAGCGCCCTCATCTCGACCAGCTTCGCCGTCGGCGGTCTGCTGCTGGCGGCGCTCGGACTCTACGGGTTGCTCGCGTATCTCGTGGCTGAGCGGACGAAGGACATCGGCATTCGCATCGCGCTGGGCGCGCGGCTGGCACGCATCACCGGATCGTTCGTCGCCGGCGGCCTCGCGCTGTTCGCCATCGGCGCCGCCATCGGCATCTCCGGCTCGCTGCTGCTCCTGCGCCCGCTGGGCGCGCTGCTCTTCGGCGTCACGCCGTACGACGCGCCGACGTACGCGATCGTGGTGGTGCTGCTGGGCGCCATCGCGGCGCTCGCGTCCTACCTGCCCGCGCGCCGCGCCGCGCGCATCGAGCCGCTGACGGCGCTGCGGTATGAGTAGGGGCCGCCTTCAGGCGGCCCGTTGTTCAATCGAGCGGCTTTTCCTGGATGGAATCGATCACCAGCACCTTCATCGGCCGTTTGCGCGACTCCAGCTTCAGACCGAGCTGCCGCTCGACGGCGTCGAAGAGCGACAGCGCACCGGTGGGATCGGAAGCACCGGCTCCGGGGTCTCCGCCGGGACCGCCGCCGCGGGCGTTGACCAGCCCGATGCCGCTGAACGACAGCGTGAAATCGTACGACCCGTCCAGCCCGGTTTGATCCTCGATCGGCACGCGGACGTAGCCGCCGGCAATGCGGCGCAGGTCCTCCGCAAACTGCGGCATCGACATGTTTCGCACCGTCACCATGCGGTTGATGATCTGATTGCGCGGATCCCGCTGGCCGGGCGCCGGGCCTTCCCGGAATCCGGTGCGGTTGGCGGGGTCGGCCTTGGCCATCTTGGGATTGGTTGCCAGCAGCGTGTACGCGGTGACCGGCCGGTCTTCGTAGTGTGATTTCAACTGAAAGCGCTCGGTCACGAGCTGGCGCAGCATCGCCTTGAGGTCGTCCACGTCGACGTTGGTGTCCTGCCCGACTCCGCTGATGGCCGTGGACGTCTGCGCGAGGATGCTGTATTTCGTCTCGTTCCACCATTTCGGCGTGTTGGCCACGAGCTCGTCGGTGGTGATGTCCCAGGCGAGCTGCATGATCTGGTTCATCGTGATGCCGTCGCCCTCGATGCGGCCGCCGGGGAGCAGCCGGGTCCGCGGCTGCGTCACTTCGGGTGGACTCAGCTTGATGACGGCGACGTCGAACTCCATCGGCGGCGGCAGCGGAATCGCCGCGGACACGCCGGACGGATTGGGCGTCGGTTCGAGGTTCACGCTGGTGACGACGAACACTTCCGCCGGCGCGCTGCCTTGTTCGAGCTTCAGGCCGAGCTGCCGCTCGATCATCGCGAAGATCGTGATGGCGTCCGCCCCGGCGCGCTGCAGCGCCCCGAACGGCGTGAACGCGACGTCGAAGTCCCAGTAGCCCTGCAGGCCCGTCTGGTTCTGCACCGGCGCGTTGATGTAGCCGCCGGCAATCTGACGCAGCAGCACCGCGAACTGGTCCATCGTCACGCCCTTGCAGGCGCCGATCGTCATCGGGACCGGCGGCGGCTGGGGCTGCGGGGTGCCTTGGCAGCCGGCACCGGGGCCGGTCGCTTCCTTCAGCTTGTGTTTGTCCTTGCCGACCGACAGGACGAAGCCGCTGGTCGGGCGTGTCTCCCGGCGGATGACGAGCTTGAACCGGTCGGCCAACAGGTCCTGCAGCATCAATTTGACGGTGGCCGGCGACGTGCCCTGTGGCGCCTTCGCCGCGATGTCGAAGCGCTGGCGTTCGAGCCACGCGGGGCCGCCGGTAACGAGGTCCGTGTCGCCGACCGAGTAGGCCGTCGCGATGAGGTCGAGCATCGTGGCGTTCCGGAGGTCGTACCGCCCCCCGCGCAGGACGCCGCCCGTCATGGCCGGCTGATTGGTGGTGCCCGTGCGGGCCCGCAGGCTGATGTCGGCGGCGGCGAATTTCGGGGTGTTCGCGGGAGTTTGTGCCAGGGCTGTGCTGGACAGCATCGCGACGGCCAGGAGCGTCAGGGCAGACTTCATGGGTGGCCTCCGGTTTCGCCTCAGTCAGCTGATACGGGCTGGAGCGTGAGCCGGTTCACCTTCGTTTGGCACCTTTCTATCTGATGCCCGCCAAGCCGCGCGGAAGACGTGCGTTCGGGGTCCTGCTGACAGCGGTCTTCTTCACCGCCACGGTGGGGGCGGCCGAGCTGCGGGAGGCGACGGTGAAGGCGTTCGACGCTTACGTGGCGGCCGCCGAGGCGCGGAGCGCCGCTCCGTTCCTGTGGCTCGACTCGCGGCCGGCCGCCGAACGCCAGCGGCTCCTCGGGGACCTGCGCAATGGCGAGCTGGTGATCGAGCGCCTGCGCGCGCGCCCAGGTGGCCGCGACGCCGACGTCCCCGACGGGATGATCCACCACTGGATCGGCACGGTCTTCATTCCGAAGGCGACGGCCGCCACGGCCGTGCGGCTGCTGCAGGACTACGACCGCCATGCCGCCATCTACGCGCCCACCGTGGCCCGCTCGCGGCTGCTGTCGCACAGTGCCAGTAGGGCGCCCCTTTCAGGGATGCCGGGCGACGAGTTCGACTTCTCGCTGCGGTTCGTCATGACGAAGGTCATCACCGTCGTCGTCGATGGCGAGCACCACGCGCGGTTCGTCTGGCTCGGTCCGGGTCGGGCGCGCAGCTGGATTCGCAGCACGCGGCTCGCCGAGGTGTCGGGTGCCGGCACCAGCGCCGAACGCGAAGAGCCGGTGGGGAAGGGAAGCGGCTATCTCTGGCGCCTCAACTCCTACTGGCGGTTCGAAGAGCGCGATGGCGGGGTGTACCTGGAATGCGAGTCGATCTCGCTGACGCGCGACATCCCGTTCGGGCTCGGCTGGGCCGTGGGCCCGTTCGTCACCAGCCTGCCGCGGGAGTCGCTCGAATTCACCCTGCAGACCACTCGGAAGAAGCTGATGATAGGAGGGTGAGCCACGAACGGATGCCGGCGATTCCGGCGGAGCAGATGACGCCAGTGCAACGTGCGGCGGCGGACGAAATCACGGCGGGGCGCCGCGGCGGTGTGGTCGGCCCCTTCATCGCGGCGCTGCGCAGCCCCGAATGCATGCGGCGCCTGCAGCACTTTGGCGCCTACATCCGCTACGACTCCAGCATCGACCCGCGGCTGCGGGAGCTGGTCATCCTGTTGACGGCTCGGCGCTGGGAGCAGGACTACGAGTGGGTCACCCACGAACCGTCGGCGCGCGAGGCGGGTCTGGCTTCCGCCACGATCGAGGCCGTCAGGATGGGGGCCCTGCCCACTTCGTTGCCCGGCGACGAGGCGGTGATCTTCGAGTTGTGCGCGGTGCTGTTCGACGACGGCCGCGTGCCCGATGCGCTCTACGATCGGGCGCGCGCGGTGCTGGGGGAACCGGGCCTGATCGATGTCGTGTGCGCGGTGGGGTATTACTCCACGTTGGCGATGATTATGAACGTCGTCCGCACGGCGCTGCCGGCCGGCAGTCAGCCCGTGCTCTTCACGGCGCAGTAGCGATAGCCGGGCGAATCGGCGCCGTGGGCGCGATCGTCCACGACATCCACCACCGGCGCTCCGAGGCCCGCCAGCAGCTGTTCGACCTCGGCGCGCGGCAGCCCGTGGATCTCCATCCGCGGAAACTCACGAAGCTGCCGGACGGCGCGGATCAGCGAAATGACCGGGCGCGGCATCACGCTCTTCAACCCGCCGCCGGTCACCGTGACGGGCACGGCGTTCTCGCCCGGCAGCTGGAACACGAGGACCCCGCCGGGGGCGAGCACGCGAACGAACTCCGCGAGGTACGAGCGGATGTACCGCGGCGGCATGTGCTGGAGCACCAGCCGCGTGTAGACGAGATCGACGGATCCGGACTCGATCGAGTCCAGCCGGTCTGACGTGTTGACGCGGAACTCGACGCCGCCGAGCCCCGCGTGCAGGTGGCGCGCCTTGTCGATCATCGACGGCGCGATGTCCACGCCGGTCACCCGATCGAAGTAGGCGGCGAGCGCGTGCGTCACCCGCCCCGCGCCGCATCCGAAGTCGAGCGCGTGCCGCCGCGGACCCTTCAGGCCGCGCTCATCGAGATAGGCGATGACGCCCGCGATCTCGTCGCGCCCGGTCTGAAGGAACTCGTCGATCGACCAGCGGTTCCCCTTTTTGTCGGGTGCGGTGAGGATCGCCCAGAGCGGGTCGCTCTTGCCGTACTCGTTCCAGTGGCGGCGAAGGCCACTCAAGCGCATGGCGAACCTGGAGGGGGCAGAGGGGCCCAGCTCCCTAGCTCCCCAGCCCCCACCGTCTTACTTGCCGTCGACCGAAAACGCCAGCAGGACATTGCCCGGCGTGCCGCCTGCCGTCGGGTAGCCCGAGTTCACGTAGACGACGCCATTGGCCACCGTGGGACCGGGCCCGTCGATGGAGCCGCCGCGGCCGAGGACGCCGTTGACCCCTTCGTAGACGTCGATCGTGTTCACGTCCCACACGATCGTGCCGTCGGTCGTGGAGTAGGCGCGCATGTGGCCGTCGACGGATCCCGAGAACACCACGCCGGGGATGGCGCTCACCGCCGCCGACTGCGCCGGGCTGCAGCGTGGACGAGTGCCACAGCTGGCCGGCGGCTGATACCACACCCGTTCGCCGTCGGTCAGGCGCAGCGCGAACATGCCGCCACCCTGCTTGGGATCGGCGTCGGTGCTGTTGCTGTAGGCGAGCATGATGCGGCCGATGTCGGAGTTGGCGACGTAGACGTTCGTGCCGTCGGTGGCCGAACCCCACTGCACGCCGCCCATGGTGCCGCCACGGCCGACGCGCGTCTGCCACACGATGGCGCCGTCGCGATCCGGATCGAGCGCGTGCACGATGCCGGACTTCTGGCCGGCGAGCAGGAGCCGCTTGCCTCCAGGCTGGCTCACGAGAATCGGCGACGAGCCGAAGTCCCAGTCGGGCCCGTTCGAGTCGGCGCAGTTGGTCTTGTCGGGCAGGCGGCAGGCGGCCGTGTAGGCGTCGTTCGCCGTCATCTGGCGGTGCCACAGGATCTTGCCCGTCTCGAGATCCATCGCGATGAAGGCGTCGCTCATCGACGACCCCGGGTCGCTGTAGTTGTTGCCGGTCAGGATGTAGAGCGCGCGCTTCACCGGGTCGACGGCCGGTGTGGCCCACACGGGCGCGCCCGACGGTCCATAGAGCTGCGTGCCGACGGCGTTCTTCTTCGTCGGCTGCGGTGTCTCGGTGATGGTGTAGGTCTTCCACACCTGCTTGCCGGTGGCGGCGTCGAGCGCCACGATGCTGCCGCGGAACTTGCAGCACTCGTAGCTGGGCACGGCGCCCGAGGCCTCTTCACCCGACGCGACCGGCACGTAGAGCTTCCCGTTGTAGAGCGTGGGCGACCCGCTCACCCGCGACACGGGGAAGTCGTCTACGTGCACCTTCCAGATCTGGGCGCCCGTCGTGGCGTCCACGGCGTGCGCGTTGCCGTTCTGATCGCCGAAGAAGGCGGCATAGCGCTGACCGCCGGCCGTCGCGATCTGCCCGACGCTGATCGCCGAGCGCACGCCCGCCCCGGCCTCGTAGTACCAGTGAATGCATCCGGTGGCGGCGTTGAGCGAGTAGACCTTGCCACCCCAGCTGCCGATGAAGATGCGGCCGCCCATGATGGTGCTCTGCGAGTACGACTGCAGGTCGCCGGGGAACGCGAACGCCCATTTCAATTTCAGCTTG
>Ga0207689_10000843_pt1 | contig 29516 bp, 30 predicted proteins | sample KBSMisM52_FD_184312 | JGI IMG/M metagenome (GOLD analysis project Ga0207689, IMG submission 184312) | Miscanthus rhizosphere microbial communities from Kellogg Biological Station, Michigan, USA - KBS Miscanthus M5-2 (SPAdes) (version 2) | ecosystem: Host-associated > Plants > Roots >...
TTGTGGATTATGTGATGAAACTTATGTATAACCACAAGTTGGTAATTTTGCATTTGTGAATTTGAAATTGTTTTACACATATTCACAGACATAATAATAATAGGCTTTTTATAAAAATATAATTGTATTAATACTATTAGTTCTAAGAAGTGGCGATTAAAAATTGTTTTTGAAAAAGAGCTGTAGTTGTTGGAATATTGTCGTCCTAAATTTTTTTTAATGGAAACAGAAATGTTGGATATAGCCAGGGCAGAAGTAGAAAAAACCGGGTTCCTCGATATAGATCTTGATCCGACACTGGATCTGTTTGCCGAAATAGAAAAATTAAAAAAAGAAAAGAATGCCATAGTGTTGGCTCATTACTACCAGGAGCCAGACATACAGGATGTGGCCGATTACATAGGCGACAGCCTCGGATTGGCACAACAGGCAGAAAAAACAAATGCAGACATGATCGTGTTTGCGGGAGTTCATTTCATGGCCGAGACGGCAAAAATTCTAAATCCAACAAAAACAGTAGTGATCCCTGACCTGAAGGCTGGTTGTTCATTGAGCGATAGTTGCCCCCCTCCCTTATTCAAAAAATTCAGGGAGCAACATCCCGATCATGCAGTCGTAAGCTATATCAACTGCAGCGCCGGGATCAAAGCGCTAAGTGACGTGATCTGTACAAGCAGCAATGCAAAGATCATTGTGGAAAGTTTTCCGAAAGAAAAACCCATCATTTTTGCTCCGGATAAAAACCTGGGCAGCTTTATAAACAAAAAAACCGGAAGAAAGATGTTGCTGTGGAATGGGGCCTGTATGGTGCATGAAATTTTTAGCCTCGAAAAAATTACCCGCTTGAAGGTGAGACATCCAAATGCAAAGCTTATTGCTCATCCGGAATGCGAAGACCCCGTATTGAGGATCGCTGATTATATCGGGTCAACAACTGGCCTGTTGAAATTCACAAAATCGGATCCTTCTCAGGAATATATTGTTGCTACCGAGACAGGGATTCTTCACCAGATGGTGAAAGCAAACCCCGACAAAACATTTATACCTGCTCCGCCCGATAATTCCTGCGCCTGCAATGATTGTCCGCATATGAAGCGAAATACCCTGGAAAAGCTTTATCTGTGTATGAAATATGAAACTCCTGAAATTACCATGGAAGAAAGTTTAAGGGTAGCTGCAAAAAAACCGATAGACCGTATGCTGGAGATCAGCGCCGCGGCTGGATTATAGTTTTTATATTAAGAGGATTTTTCATTGTAAAAATTAAGAGAATAATAATATTTTTAGAAATTGCGATAATTACATTTGTAATCTTAATGCCCTTTACATTTTCACATCCAGCAATTGTTTTACCATTAACCAAAGCAAGACTCAAACTTTCTGCCACCGGACTTATCGTTGGCAGCACCATTCCCGATTTTGAGTATTTTATACGAATGAGAAACGTAAGCCTGTACAGTCATACGCTAACCGGCATTTTTTGGTTTGATGTACCGCTGGCGCTCCTTGTGTGTTTCGTGTATCATTTGATTGTTCGGAATCCCTTGTTTAATAACCTGCCTTCCTTTCTGAAGGATCGTTTCTCTTCTTATAGAGACTTTAATTGGCCCCGATATTTTTTTAAAAATTGGGCGATGGTCGTTGTTTCTATTATTATTGGTGCTACTTCGCACATACTATGGGATGGAGTAACTCATCATACCATTTTCTATGTAAACCAGGCAGATTTGTCGACCATGATGACAATTGGAAAAATAAAACTGGCGGGATACAAATTTCTCCAGCTGGCAAGCACGATTGCAGGAGGACTTGCTGTTATTTATTCCATTTTTGCTTTACGAAGAATTGACCAGCCAAAAACAAAAATTGATTACAGGTATTGGACCATTGTTTGGTTTATTACTTTTTTAGTTGTGTTTCTGAGATTTGCAAAAAATGGATTTCAACTTTATTACGAAAATCCGGATCGGGTAATAATAGTAACCTTTATTTCCAGCCTGATGATCGGTCTCATTGTAACACCGATGCTTCTAAACCAAAAACAATTACCAGCCACAAAAATCTCTATGAAAAAGAAAGAAGAGGTGGACACATTATAATTCGTCGACAGCAGTTCATTAATTATTTTGCTTATGCCTAGGCTCAGTGCAGGGATATTGGTTTACCGTGTAAAGAATAAGAATGTCGAAGTTTTTCTTTGTCATCCCGGAGGACCCTTTTATAAAATCAAAGACAATGCAGTCTGGACAATTCCAAAAGGAGAATTTGAGGAAAACGAAGAGGCTTTTGCAGCGGCAAAAAGAGAATTTGAGGAAGAAACCGGGCAGAAAATAGAAGGAGATTTTATCTCAATGAAACCCATAAGATATAAGGATGGCAGAAAGATTGTTTACACATGGGCCGTTAAAGGCGATGTTGATGCAAGCAGGATTAAGAGTAATACATTTCCACTCGAATGGCCCCCAAAATCAGGAAAATTCATTGAGGTGCCGGAAGTTGACAAGGCTGACTGGTTTACCATTGATGCGGCAAAACAAAAAATACTTCCTTCCCTGTCTTCTTTGCTTGACGATCTCGTCGAAAACATTATTAACTAATCCTGGTTATTCCTTTCCTGTTATTTCACCCAGCATCATTTCATGTAGTTCGTTTTTTCTTGTGACGGGGTTAATAAATTTTAAATTCAGTTTCGTTATTCCGAAATCGGAGACACTATATATCAATCCAATTTTGTAGCCGGACCGACGGATATCCACTGAATCATTTTTGTCGAACAAAAGCCAGATCGGGTTTTTTCCTTTTTGAAAAATTGAATCATTAAATTGTTGTCTTTCTGTCGCTGTATAGAAATTGAACGACGAACTGTAATTGTCTTTCCAGAAATAAACGTTTACGGGGTCAACATTCCCTTTTATCTTTTTCGCGAGCTCATTCCCGCCCTGGTATTTTAAGAGTTGCGGATAAAAATTTGTATTCAGTAAAAAAAAGGAAACTACCATCGAGGCTACAGAGACGCATACGGTTTTTGGCAGGTTAGAAAGTTGCTGATTTTTTAAAAAATAGAAAACAACCGCAAGCAACAGGATAATAATAATAATAATAAAGTTATTTTTTACGGGGAAGGCCCAAACATTGAGAATGGTGACCAGCAGCAACATTAAAAGACAAACCGTTACCTGGACAACAAAAAGAACCTTTGACCTTAAAGAGTTGACCAGGATCCATGATCCGGTCATTACGGCGGTGGCCGGAAATATGATGTTTATATAGTGGGGAAGCTTGAAACCGGAGAAGGTCAGCACCATGGCGATCGTTAGAAAGGTTGCAGGGCTGAGCCATTCGTTTTTTCGTTTAAAAAAATATTTCAGGCGTCCAAAGACAGCAATGTAGGCAAGAATGCTCCAGGGAACAAAAGCCCAAAGGAAAGAATGGAAGAAGAAGAAATAATCATTTTTTGCGTCGCTTCCAAAACTGTCGCCTTTAAACCTCTCAACGGTTTGCCCGAACAAAATAAATTTTATGCCATTGATGTGATCTTTTCCTCGCACAATTGTCTCTGGGTGCAAATTATATTGAAGGTAAAAGCAATAAACAACTGGAAAAATAAATGCTGCAAACGCAATCAAAACAATAAGCCATTTCCAATTCAAAAAGACCTTCCAATTCCTGAGATAAATGACGTAAAATAACAAGCCGACCAGTGGAGTAAAGACGGCGATGTGCCCCTTTGTATCAAAACCAAGAGCCAGGCCTGCCGCAAGTCCGAGGGCATTGGAGGTTCTTTTGTGCTGAAGAAATTGCACTCCCTGCCATGTGGCAAAGGCTACGCAGGAAGTAAGAATGGCATCCATTCTTACATCATTGTTGGCCAGGATGAATGCAAACGCAGAAGAAATGATCAATGCGGCAAGCCGGCCCACTTCTTTATTGTACAATGATCGTCCTAACTGGTAGACAGAGTAAACACAAAGAATCGTGAAAAGAAAAGACGGTAAGCGGTATGCAAAACTCGTAATTCCGAAAATTTTGTAGCTCAAAGCGCATAGCCAGAAAAGCAAGTGAGGTTTATCCAAATAGTCCTGCCCTGCGTCGATGAGATTGACATAGTCACGGTTCAGATACATATGCATGGCAATGTTCGCGTGATGAGCGGAATCATTGTCCATCAATGGCACAAACAGGCCAGTTATGTAGACCAGGCCAAGGAGCGAAAAAAGAAAAATGTAAATGCGCCGCGAGAGATTAAACGTATCCAAACAAGAGAATTTGCAGCAAAGTAAAAGTGTTTTTATTTACAACGAAGCCAGCAGCTCGTTTACTTTATCTTTTATAAGGTCCCTTACCTCCCTGAAGTTACCTTCATCCATTTCTTTGGGATCCGGTATCTCCCAATCGATAAACTTTTTTGCAGGCATCCAGGGACAGGCATCGCCACAACCCATTGTAACCACTACGTCAAAAGGTGCAAACTGTTTTATTTCATTTAGTGATTTTGAATGATGCTTCGTCAAATCATACCCCATCTCTTTCATTGCTGCAACGGCCTTCATATTTATCTTACCGGAAGGCTTTGACCCGGCACTATATACTTCGACCTCGTCACCAACCATCCGGGCAAAAGCTTCAGCCATCTGAGAACGATTACTATTTTCTATACAAACAAATAAGATCTTCGTTTTCATAAGAGAAGTTTTCTCAACACGCTTGCTGTGGAGGGGCAAACAGAGGTAAACTCGGTTGTATTTTTTATTTCGATGGGCAATTCTTTCCGATCAATTGTCTTATAACCCAGTTTAGTAAAAAAATCTTCTGCCGTAGTTGTTAGCAAGTAGAGGCGATTAATCCCTTTTCCCTTTGTAATCTTCTCAAGTTCCTCAACAATAAACTTTCCCAATCCAACTTTCTGCACATTCTTTTTTACGCTGACGCTACGAAGCAAAGCGCAATCTTTAAAAAATTCAAGGCCGCCGGTACCGATAACTTCGTCATTATCTAAACAGGCAAAAAGAGATTTGCTTTCGTCAAGATCAACTACGGGTAGATCATTTGCCGCCAGTAATGCCAGAATAGCTGGCCTTAACGCCGGCGCGCCCGGAACCATTTTATAGTGTGTCAATGAATGCATGATAGCATTAAAGAGAGGCCGTTCTTTTGAAACGGCCCCGTTCGATTTTAGCAGCAACGGAAATCAATGATTTCGCTGCAACATCCGCCGTCATTTGTGCAACAACCCGGATCTTTTTGGTTTGTGTTCATGGCTTTACTTTTTATGGTTAAAAAATCTTGATCTCAGCAACATTTTGCATTTACTTCTTTTAGCCTTTCAAAAAGAGAATTAAAATCGTGATTGAATTTCTCAAACGCCTTCCAGTTGATACAATAGCAGCTTCTTGGCCCGTCAACTTCACCGGTAACAAGGCCAGCACTTTTCAACTCTTTCAAATGCTGACTGACAGTGCTTTGAGCCAACGGCAACACCTCAACGATTTCGTTACACATACATTCGTTTTTTTTCGCCAGTACATTCAAAATTGCAATACGTGCCGGGTGACTTACAGCCTTAGCAAATGCTGCCAGAGATTGTTCTTTTAAGCCAAATTCTTCTTTCTTGTGAAAGGCCATTTTATGATCTATTATCGCAAATATACGATAATAAATACATCTTCATGATTTTTTTTAAACTTAGCTAACGGCCGTCCGATTTTTTACAAGGGAGATAATAATTCCGCTAAAGATGATACAGCAAATTCCTGCCCATGAGATAATATCCGGGAAAGCATCGCCCAGGGCCATGCCAATGAAAACGGAGAAAATGATGTTGGCATAACCAAAGACCGAAACAATTCCTGCCTTGTCTGCGCCATAAGCTTTGGTGACAAAATATTGTCCAAATAAAGCAGCAAGACCAAGGCCGGTAATGTAAAACCACTCTTTTCCTTTCGGCCACCGCCATTGAATAAAAAAGAAATCGTCGTGACGGATTTGTGCCAAAGAGCCGGTGATCATGAATAAACAAGGGAGCAATACCCCGCAAAAAATAAATGAAGAAACAATAACCCTTGGGTCGTAATAGGGTGCCAGTTTCCCCAGCGTTATATACGCGATAGCAGAAACAATTCCTGAAAGCAAACCTACAGCATGATAATACCAATGAAATTGCATGGTGGGCTTATATACTAGCAACATTCCAAGAAAACCGATGATCACCGAGAGCAATACAAAGGGCCCATGATATTCCCGAAAAAGCAAAAATGAAAACAAGGCAATAAAAACGGCGGAAGAAAGATTATATGTCATTGCTGTGCTCAGCGGCAAATGCAAAATACAATACAGCAAAGTGTACAACGCAACGGTCCCCATAAATCCCCTGAAAATAAGCCAGTGAAGTTTTCCACCCTTGCTAATCGGAGGTTTAGCAATAAAAGCTGCAATTAGACCGATCGCTCCTACCAGGTTACGAAAGAATACAAGTTGCCCGGTATTAAAACTTCCTTTCAACAATTTAGCAGAGCCGCCCATTAATGAAAAACCAAGCGCAGCCAACAACATATAAAAGATCCCCTTGTATCTGTTGTTTACGTTCATGAGATGGTCGCCAGCCGTTCAACGGCTGCCTCCAGGGTTTCTTCTTTTTTTGCGAAACAAAAGCGAACTACTTTATTGTCGGTCCCTGCCCTGTAAAAGACGGAAACAGGTATCGTGGTTACCCCGTATTGCTTCGTAATGCGAATACAAAAATCTTTGTCGGCTTCGTCGCTGATATTGCCGTAGGTTCCGCAAATAAAGTAACTACCGTGACTGTTCAACAATTTGAATTTTGTTGCCTGCATTAACTTTATGAAATAGTCCCTTTTCCGCTGCATAAAGGAAGATAGGGGCAAATAGGCATCTTTATTTGACAAGAATTTCGCCAATCCAACCTGCATAGGTGAATTGCATGAAAAACAATTGAACTGGTGCACTTTCCTAAACTCCTTCGTCAATTCGGGGGATGAAACGCAATAGCCTAACTTCCAACCGGTACAGTGGAAAACTTTTCCAAATGAGAAACAAACAAAACTTTTTTCCAACAGGTCAGGGTATCGAAGAATTGACTGATGCGGAACGTCATCAAAGATCAAATGCTCATACACCTCATCGCTGCAGATAAAAATATTTTTGTCCCTGACAATTGAACGAAGCTCATTTATATCATCTGCAGATAAAACAGCACCCGTTGGGTTGTGAGGAGAATTGAGAAGGATCATTCTTGTTTTCCGAGAGATCTTCTGGCGTACTTTATTCCAATCGATCTTGTATTCCGGAAATTCCAGATCAATTAAGACGGGGACAGCACCATTGACCTCAACAGTTGGAATATAACTATCGTAAGCAGGCTCGAAGACGATCACTTCGTCGCCGGGTTGCAGGATAGTGGTTAACGCCGTATAAATTGCATAGGTGCCTCCAGGGGTAATTGTAATTTGTGTATCAGGATTTACGGCAGTCTTGTATAAAAATTTAATTTTTTCCGATAGGGCTTCCCGCAAAGGCAGATGCCCCTGCATCGGAACATATTGGTTGAATCCATTTTTCATGGCTTCATGAACAAGTGAGATCAGGTCTTCGCTCATATTATAATCAGGAAAGCCCTGCCCCAGGTTAACAGCATTATATTCTGTTGCCAGGGCACTCATCACGGTAAAAATAGTGGTGCCTACATTGGGAAGTTTGGAATGAATATGCAAAAGAAGAGGAATTAAAAGTTTATACCCAAAGATATCCCTTTGGGAAAAGCTAAAAAAGCAATCAAATTTAGACGATATTATTTTCCAGATCGCTTCTTTACAATTTGAGGGGCTTTGTGAGCGATCAATTGATAAGAATGATCAATCCAGCCATCTACCACGACGGTATTCCAATGTTTTTTATTCATGTGATAGCCGGGTTGCACACAATCATACTGTTCCCTTAATTCGATTGCCAGGTCAGGATCGCATTTTACATTAAAGCTTAGTTTTTCTTCGCTGAGACCTGTTATAAGGAAGATTTTGCCGTTCACTTTATAAACAAGAGTGTTTGGCCCGAATGGAAGGGTTTCTTCAACGCCGGGTTTACCCAGGCAATATTCACGAAGCGTTTCAATATCCATTTCTCCTAGATCATGGTTCCAATAATATAGCAGTGGCTTCGATCTCGACCAGGTAATCGGGTTCTATCAATGCCTTCACTTCGATCATGCTGGTGCAGGGTTTAATCGCGCAAAAAAACTCCCCATGGGCCTTTCCATATTCTTCCCAACGTGAAATGTCGGTAACAAACATCCTTGTTCGGACGACGTCGTTTAATGAGGCACCGGCTTGCTGCAATACCTTTTCTATTTTTTGAATAGCGAATTTGGTTTGTTCGTAGGCACTGGTCCCGCCAACTGGCTTTCCGCTCTGATCAACTGCAACAGTACCCGTCACCTCAATAACATTTCCGACTTTCACAGCGCGGCTATAGCCAACAATTTCTTCCCATTTTGCACCGGAACAATAGTTTGTACGTGTCATAATTATAATATTACGATTTTAATTTTTTATTTCTACGTTTTCTGGTTTGATCAGCGATTCATCGTTCATTCTTAAAAAAATCTGCGCGACCGTTACCACGTCTTTCTGGCAGTAGGTAGCAATACGATCAAGATTTTTTTCTTTCCAGTATACCTCGTGAACCTTACTGCCGTCGATATCATCCTTTGATGTACTAACGCCCAATGTATATGCAAGAAGATTTAGTGAGGTATAACTTTTATAATCGCCAAACTTCCAAAGCTCCAACGTGTCGAGATGAGGTACATCCCAGGGTTTTCTTCCATGAAGTTTCAGGATCTCCGGAATAGGCAAATGGTTTACAATAAGCCTGCGGCAGAGATAAGGAAAATCAAACTCCTTTCCGTTGTGTGCGCAAAGAAATTTATTACCATCGCTACACCACCTGTTTAGCATTTCTGAAAACTGGTGCAGCAGCAACTTTTCATCATGGCCACAAAAAGATTTCAGGATCAATTTTTTTTCCTGTCCCGTTCCCTGCATTACACCGCAACTTATGCAAATGACTTTTCCAAATTCTGCATAGATACCAGCGCGTGAATAAATGCTTTGCGAAGTTTCGCTTTCTTTATTGCGTATGAGGTATGACGCTTTTAGATCCCATAGAGTCTTCCATTCATCCGGCATGCTTTCATGACCGTCATGTTGTGGAACAGTCTCAATATCCAGGAAAAGAATATTGTGAAGTTGAATTGACATAGAATAATATGCGAATTATTCTAAAGATAAGTAAACCAGACTTCATTCGCACATGATCAAAGGTACTTATCACCCACGGCTTTCTTCACCTCTGCTAAATAATCCTTTATTTCCTGTTCTTTTTCTTTCTTACAGATGAGTAAAACATCTTTGGTGTCAACCACAATAAAATTTTCAAGGCCCTGCAGCACGATGAGTTTTGTATCGGAGACGTGCACCATACATTTGCTGGCATCTATAGAAATTACTTTTTTGCCGGCTATTGCATTGTCGGAAGGATCTTTGGCCATATTTTCCCAGGCGCTGTTCCATGTACCAAGATCACTCCAGCCAAATGAAGCGGGGATCACATATACATTATCGGCCTTTTCCATAATGCCGAAATCAATGGAAATATTGGAGCATTGGGGATAGATTTCATTGATGGCAGCGGCTTCATCTTTTGTGTTGAATTTGTCTTTCTCGGCGACAAAGACCTCGTACATTTCCGGTAAATATTTTTCAAATGCCGTCAGAATGTTTTTCACCTTCCAGAAAAATATACCCGCGTTCCATAAAAAATCACCGCTGGCAATAAAAGTTTTTGCCAATTCAAGATTGGGCTTTTCGGTAAAAGTTTTTACTTTAAAAATTTCCGGCGCTGCTTCGACCGTATCATGTTGTATATAGCCATACCCGGTATTCGGCTGAGTTGGCGTTATCCCCAGTGTTACAAAAGCATTCAGGTGATCGACGAAATTTAAAGCACGCTGTGTTGTTTTGACAAACTCATCAACTTCCAGTATCAGGTGATCGGAAGGAGCCGCCACCATACACGCTTTCTGATCCTTTTTTATAAGTTTGAACGAGATATAGGCAAGACAGGGTGCTGTGTTCTTACGAAAAGGCTCACTCAGAATATTTTCATCGGCGATTTGTGGCAACTGTTTTTTTACAAGTGGTAAATATTCACTTGACGTAACAACGTAAATATTTTCTTCGGGCACTACCCTGGCATATCTTTCAAAAGTCTGTTGAATAAGAGTCTTTCCCGTTCCAAGTATATCCAAAAATTGTTTTGGATAATTGGCCCGGCTCATCGGCCAAAACCTGCTTCCAATTCCTCCCGCCATAATGGCTACATAATGATGTTTATTCATATCCTGAGCTGTAAATTAGTTTTAGATGAATCCCTCTTTCAAAAGGTCGTGCAGATGCACCATCCCCAGGTATTTTCCATCTCTTACAACAACTATTTGAGAAATTTCGTGCTTGCGCATTATATCCAAAGCGTTTACTGCTAATTCATCGGGATCAATGGTTTTCGGATGTGGGCTCATTATATCTTCAGCCCGTAAGTTTTGAGATACATGATCCTTTTCAAGCATTCTTCTGAGATCGCCGTCCGTAATAACTCCTTGTAAATTTTGTTGAGTATCGATTACCGCTGTCGCTCCCATCCTCTTTTTTGTGATCTCGACGATCACTTCTTTTAATGATTGGTTGGGAAATACGGCTGGCTTTTCATTATCAGCGTAGATATCTGAAATGCGCAGGTACAATTTTTTTCCGAGCATTCCACCCGGATGCAATTTTGCAAAATCATCTGAACCGAAACCTTTTAACTCGATCAGGCAAGCAGCGATGGCATCTCCCATTACCAACTGTGCCGTCGTACTTGTCGTCGGCGCAAGATTATTGGGACAGGCCTCCTGGTCGACGGTAGTATTGAGAATAATGTTTGACTGTTTTGCAAGATAGGAATCAATGTTCCCCACCATTGCGATTAAGATGTTTCCAAAATTTCTGATAAGGGGAACCAATACTTTTATTTCCGGGCTGCTTCCGCTTTTACTGATGATCATTACAATATCGTCCTGCTGAACCATTCCCAGGTCACCATGTATGGCATCGGCAGCATGCATGAATATGGAAGGGGTTCCTGTGGAATTTAAGGTAGCCACAATTTTTTGTGCGATCACTGCACTTTTACCGATACCGCTTATTACCAGTCGGCCCTTACAATTTATTATGGCCTTAACTGCTGTTTCAAAATCATTATCAATAAATGAACTGAGACCCTGAATGGATTGGGCTTCCATTTGTATCGTTTGGAGGGCTGTTTGTATAATGGAAGACTGCATTCGTTTGATGTTCGCTGATTGAGCCGGGTTAATGAGGCCGCAAATTTATAGTATTTTTAAACGGAATTGACCTTACGCAAACGATGTAGTTGGAATTTTAACCTTTAAGGGATGGATAAATAGCGGATGCATTGTAAATTCGCATTCTTGCCGACTGCTCTTAGCCGGGACCGAATATTGTGCGAAAGATTCTTTCAAAAATCACTTCAAACACTATCCACCCGTTAATTTGGGCGAAATGAATCATTGGGGTTTAGCGAGGCCAGGCCCAATGTGTAAAAGTTCAATTTTGCTTGTAATGCGATCGGCTAAAAATTCAGTACCTTAATTAAAAGCCCTTTGGGGCATGGAGCACCAGATAAGATGGCGACAACTACTGCAAAAAAACCCGCGGGAAAGAAAATTGAGAAACTTCCTGCACAACCAGAGAAAAAAAAGCTAGACCTGCATAAGGCTCTCCAGGAGTATTTTGGGTTTAATAAATTTAAAGGTAATCAGGAAAAGATCATTGAATCCGTATTGGCAGGCCACGACACTTTTGTAATAATGCCAACGGGGGGTGGTAAGTCTCTGTGTTATCAGCTTCCGGCACTTGTTAGTGATGGGCTCGCAATCATTGTAAGTCCCTTGATCGCTTTAATGAAAAACCAGGTCGACCTTGTCCGAAGCTATAGCAGCAAGGATGACGTGGCGCATTTTCTTAATTCAACGTTGACAAAAAAAGAGATCAGGGAAATACATGACGACCTGCAAACCGGGAAGACAAAAATGCTATATGTTGCCCCGGAGACCCTCACTAAGCAGGAAAATCTTGACATCTTCAGTGATTTGAAAATATCATTTTTTGCTGTAGATGAAGCTCACTGCATTTCGGAATGGGGACACGATTTCAGACCCGAGTATAGAAGGCTTCGGGAAATGATGATCCAGATAAATCCCGATGTTCCCGTGATTGCCCTGACAGCTACGGCTACGCCAAAAGTGCAGAGCGATATCATCAAGAACCTTGACCTGCGTGATCCTAAAATTTATACTGCTTCATTCAACAGGCCCAATCTTTACTACGAAGTACAACCAAAGATCAAGAAGGAGCAAACATTAAAAAGCCTCGTCAGATTCATCAGTCAGAATAAGGGGAAAAGCGGAATTATCTACACAACGAATAGAAAAACAACGGAAGAGTTAGCAGAGCTTCTTCAAAAAAATGATATTAAAGCTGTTGCCTATCATGCGGGCATTGATAGCAAGATAAGAACCGAAAGACAAGATCAATTCCTAAATGAAGATGTGCAGGTCATTGTTGCCACCATTGCATTTGGTATGGGAATAGACAAGCCGGATATCAGGTTTGTGATTCATTATAATATTCCCAAAAGTGTCGAAAACTATTACCAGGAAACCGGTCGTGCCGGAAGGGATGGCATGGAGGGGAAATGCATCTTATATTATTCTCATAAGGACGTTTCGAAGTTAGAGCATTTGATGAGAGACAAACCGCTTAGTGAACGGGAAGTGGGAGCACAATTGATCAACGAAACGGTTGCCTTCGCTGAATCGGGGGTTTGCCGGAGAAAAGTTTTGTTGGGCTATTTTGGTGAGGAGTATGGGAAAGAAAATTGCGGCAATTGCGATAACTGTAAGCATCCAAAGGAAAAGGTAGAAGCAAAGGATAATACGATAGCAGCGTTAAGAACAATCAAGGCTTTGGATGAACGATTTGCTACTGACTACGTTGTGAATATCATTAATGGAAAGCTTACACCACAGATTCAAATGTTTCGCCATGATGGCTTGAGTGTTTTTGCCCGCGGAAATGACCAGCCGCGACATTTTTGGAATTCACTGATCAGGCAAATGTTATTGGAAAACTTGCTGAGCAAGGATATTGAAGAATATGGCGTACTCAAGATGACAAAAAAGGGTGACGAGTTTCTAAAGAAGCCAAAATCCTTTAAGATCATACTGAATAATCTTTTCGAAGAGGCCAATGAAGATGACGATGAGAGTGGTGAAGGGGCCACGGGTGCAGCGGCAGATGAAAAATTGTTTGACATGCTGAAAGAGGTTCGTCAAAAAGAGGCAAAGAAAAAGGGATTGCCGCCTTTTGTGATCTTCCTCGAATCTTCTTTACAGGACATGGCGACGCTGTTCCCGACAAATACGACTGAGCTCGAAAAATGCCAGGGAGTAAGTAAAGGAAAGGCCCTGCGCTATGGGAAGCCTTTTGTTGAGCTGATCGCAAAGTATGTAGAAGAAAACGGTATCGAAAGGCCGGATGATTTTGTGATGAAGAGTGTCGTAAATAAAAGCGGTCTTAAGGTGTACATTATTCAACAAACAGATAAAAAAATTCCGCTCGACACCATAGCAAAAAATAAGGATATGAGGCTTGATGATCTGCTGGAAGAAATGGAAACCATCACCGCCAGCGGTACAAAGCTAAATCTCGATTATGCGATCAATCAAATGATCGACGAGAATGAGCAGGAGGAGGTCCTGGAATATTTTAAAGGTTGCGAGACATCTTCCTTACAGGTTGCCCAGGAAGAACTATCTGATCTGGAATTAAGCTGGGAGCAATTAAAAATTATGCGAATAAAATTCCTCGCTCAGTACGGCATGTAATTCGTTCTTAATCTCGGATTTTAGATTTTAGATTGTTTGATCAATCCTCTATATTTGCACCCCGATTTTGATGTGCATCCAAAATCGAAAAATCAGAAAAGGTGCGGTAGCTCAGTTGGTAGAGCAAAGGACTGAAAATCCTTGTGTCGGCGGTTCGATTCCGCCCCACACCACGGAGAGTCTTGTAGTTCGTTGAACGGCAAGACTTTTGTTTTTTGGGTACACTTTGGGGTACGTACAGCCATCGAAATAGTTTTTATGAAATATTTTTTGTCTCTGTCCTGCAAGGGTAGAATTAAATCCGTGGATCAATTGTACGACAACAAATGACGCCTACCCTTTTTTACTGTCAAACGATTACATGGTGCCGTAAAAATCGGCATGTCCCATCAGCCCGGTTAGTAGTATCTTAAAGGGAAAATCAAAAAGGAACAACTAGATCAATCATACAGGAACGAATAATACAAGAAGCAAAGAGATTTTTTATTCATACAAATGAAAGGAGTAAAATCATTACTTACTAACTTGGTTTTGAAAATGAAGCATATTTTAGTAGGTTCTTTAAAAATAGAAAAGGTCTCAGTCCGAAAGAATTCACAAAAAGAAATGTGCGTGAATTATGACTGGTGTATTTTTTAGGCAGTGTTACACTTTACTTTTGCATTATTATTAATTTAAAATATCGAACAATGCAAGCGCAAATAATCACTTATCAATTAAAGGATATTTCTCAAGCGGAATACCTTAAGCAAATGGTGGAACCAGATGCACCAATTTTAGCGAAAGTAAAAGGTCTTATTTCAAAAGTTTGGCTCGCAGATATAGAAAAAAATACTTTTGGCGGTTTCTATTTATGGGAAAACAAAACGGCAATGGAAGATTTTATGAAATCTGACCTGGTAAAAGCAGTTGTGAGCAGACCGTTCGTAAAGAATGTTTCTTCGGTTGACTATGAAGTAAATCAGAGTGCTTCATTGATTACTCGGGGACTAAAATAGGTAGCCGAAGCTTCTTCAATATTGACCTTGATATTTTTTTAAATGCTTGGCTGTCTCATGATTTCGGTGTTTTGTAATATACCCGGTCGTTTATCCGCGCTCTATGAGATTTATAAGCACGCCAATATTCCAGTCGGTTGCAATAGAGGAACATTGCAACGATGGGCCAATGAAGGAGAGCCGAAAGCATATCCAACACTTTACACACGTAATGCATCGACCCCAACAAGTTTGGGGGTTTTGAATTTTATGATGTGTGCCCAATAGGTGACCTAAATGATGAGAAACCCAAGCGGTTAAAGCGAGGGTAAATTCGTGTCGCACAGTTTTTCATCGAGCCTTAGCACCTCATTGAAGAAAAAGCCTGGGGTAATCCAATCGATCGTTATACAGCATTTATTGATCTTTTTACTATCTTTTCATTATGCAACCTGTTTCCACCAACTACCCCTATACAAATACTACGAATATTCTGTCTATTCAGATGATGAGAGGAATAGCCTGTATTATAGTTGTATTGTTTCACATATCTGTTAAAGGGGCACAATATGGTAATGGGGCGTTACAAGGATTTTCAATTGGAGGTGCAGGAGTTGATATGTTTTTCATCATATCAGGCTACATTATGTGCGTTTCCACCGTTGACCGTCATTTGAACTTTTTCCAATTTAGTCTCCTGCGAATAAAAAGGATCATACCACTTTACTGGCTTACTACTACGGCCGCATTGGTAATATATCTTTACAATCCTCATATAGTTAATACGTCCGGAGGAGAAACCAGTATTTGGGCTTCCTATACCTTAATTCCCAACGGGAAAAAATATCTTAATTCAATTGGGTGGACACTCAGTTATGAATTTTTCTTCTATATAATTTTCGCTTTGTTTATAAATCGGGGAACATATAAGGCTGCAGTGATGTCTTCAATCACCCTATTGATATTGGTTGTAATTGGACTGTTTGCAAATAACGATAGACCGGTATTAAATTTTTCAACTCATATCTTATACATAGAATTTGTGATTGGGATGTGTTGCTTTTATTTGATTAATAAGAAAATAGTGCGGCTTGATCCTAAATTAGGGGTGGCATTGACTATTGTAGGAACTGCTATCCTTGGCCTCGAACTCTTTTTCAATATGCCTGTTCAGGATGAATGGAGAGGGCTAACCTGGGGAATCCCGATGCTGCTCATATTTGTTGGATTATTGTCCTTTGAGGAATTTATTCAGCGAAGCAATACTCTGATAAGGAATCTATTTCTGGAAATAGGAAATTCATCATATTCTTTGTATTTAATTCATCCTTTTACTCTAAGCGGAACTGCCATGTGTCTAAAAGCACTAAACATGACATCTAATCCATATTTTTTCGCTGCCATTCTTTTTGTGGTTTCAGTTAGCCTGGGCCATTTGGTTTATTTGTATGTAGAAAAACCCTTAATTGCGTTAATGAAAAGAAAACCTGCATTGCAGTCCATTCCGAAACAGCAACCAATACAGTAAGTGTGCCTGGCATTGCAACCCTTGGGCTCTGCACAATGGCTGGATGAAGGAGAATCATTTCCGCCTTTTTCTCACTTTGCAAGGTGTAACAGAAAGCAGATCCCTCTCCTCCTACGATTGCAATGGAGAGATGGACACGATGAACCATCATGATTTGCTACTGAGCGTCTTTTTATCGGCTAATGCGTGGGCGCCGGTGTGTGTATGCCCTCTGCAATTTCTTCGATCATTTTTTTGTTAAACGCTTCAAGATCTTTCGGGCTTCTGCTTGTTACAAGGCCATTGTCAACAATTACTTCCTTGTCATGCCAGTTTGCACCTGCATTTTTGAGATCAGTTTGAACTGATGGGTATGATGTTACGGCACGTCCTTCAAGTAAACCTGTCTCAATCAAAAGCTGCGGTCCGTGACAGATTGCTGCAACCGGTTTTCCGGTCTCAAGAAAATCCTTTGCGAAGTCAACAGCGTCTTTGTTTTGTCTTAATTGGTCCGGATTCAAAACACCGCCCGGAAGAATTAGCGCGTCGTAATCGTTAATGCGTGCGTCAGAGATATTTTTATCAACAGGAAGCTCTATACTCCAGTGATCGTGGTTCCAGCCTTTCACTTTTTGCTTTTGCGGAGATATGATGTGCACGGTTGCGCCAGCTTCCTCAAGGGCTTTTTTGGGACTCGTTAATTCGAGTTCTTCAAAGCCATTCTCAGTGAGGATAGCGACGGTCTTTCCTTTCAACTTTTCCATGATTCAATGATTTAAATAAAGAAAGAATAAATTCATTAACGTCGCAACAAAAACCAGACCTGCGGAAATGTTGGCGAATGACTTTTAATAGTTGGTAGACCCGAGCGTCAAAGAACACCCATTGTATTGGTAAAAAACCAGAGAAAACTGTTGGTTTTCCTATAAAATGAAGATAGTTAGGGAATAATTTCATGTAAGCGCGAAGGAAAGAAACGGTATTCTTTATTCAACATTGAGGTAAAATTACCTCATCTAAAAAATTAAAATTATGTACGCATTTAAAAACAGAATTCAGTTGATCGGAAATTTAGGTGGTAAGCCTGAAATTAAAAAAACGGAGAATGGCAAAAAGCTAGCACAATTCAGCCTGGCAACCAGTGAAAGTTTTCGCAATTCAAAAGGTGAGTCAATTAAGGAAACACAATGGCATCGTGTTGTAGCCTGGGGTAAGGTAGCTGAGGTCGCCGAAAAATTTCTAGACAAGGGAAAAGCTGTTGCCATTGAAGGAAAACTTGTTAGTCGAACTTACAATGATAAAGATGGAAATAAAAAATACATCTCCGAGGTTCAGGTGAACGAGATATTGCTTTTAGGAGCAAAGTAGTTTTCTAAACTGACGGCTCGACCCGCCATTTTCTAAATTTGTGGGCGTTACGTAATGGGGATGAGATTCCGAGAACTTATCTTCCCATGTATACCATCAGAATTTGCACATCACTTGGATTTATTCCCGAAATGCGACTAGCTTGGCCAAGAGTTCTCGGTTTTATTTTCGTCAGTTTTTCCCTGGCTTCGTTGCCCAGGGCGTTGATCTTTTTGAAATCAAAATTCTCTGGTATTTCGAGTTCCTCCAATTGGTTCATTTTTCTTACCAGTTCTTTTTCTTTCTCAATGTAAACTTCGTATTTGATCTGGATTGACGCTTGTTCGATAATCTCTTCCGTAAATGAATCTAGACCTAGTCGGAGTCGTGGCAAATTAGCTGCAAGATTCTTTAATTCGATGTCGGGACGAAGTAATATTTTTTCAGCCCGTTGTTTTTCAGAGATTGTAGCAGAGTCAATGGAAGTTAGATAACTGTTTATTTCGGTTGGCTCAACCACATGTTCCTTCAAAATATCTTTTATTTTTTTTACCCCTTCCCTTTTTCTAATGACTTTATTCATTCGATCCTGTGAAGCAAGGCCTAACCGATAACTTGATTCTGTTAACCTTAAATCAGCATTATCCTGGCGTAAGAGAGTTCTGAACTCAGCTCTGGATGTAAACATTCTGTAGGGCTCCTTGGTACCTTTGCTGATCAGATCGTCAATCAAAACGCCGATGTAAGCTTCATTTCTTTTTAGGATGAAGGGAGCGAGTCCGCGGATTTTCTGGTGTGCATTTATTCCCGCCATCAGGCCCTGACAAGCCGCTTCCTCGTAGCCAGTTGTCCCATTGATCTGGCCCGCGAAGAACAGATTTTCAACATACTTTGTTTCAAGCGAATACTTCAGTTGTGTAGGTGGAAAGTAATCATATTCAATGGCATAGCCCGGTCTAAAGATCCTAACATTTTCAAAACCAGGGACCATACGAAGTGCTTCGTATTGAGTTTCCTCGGGAAGAGAAGTAGAGAACCCATTGACATAAATTTCAACCGTATTCCATCCTTCAGGTTCTATGAATAATTGATGCCTTTCCCGATCTGCAAATCGATTTATTTTATCTTCGATACTAGGACAGTATCGTGGCCCCACTCCATCAATCCTTCCCATAAACATTGGACTTTTGTCAAATCCTGTCTTTAGCGTTTCATGCACTCTTTTATCGGTATATGTTATCCAGCAGCTTTTTTGAGTGAAAGGTTTAGGAGTATCCAAAAAGGAGAATCCTATAATTTCATCGTCTCCTTTTTGCTCTTCCATTTTACTGTAATCTAAACTTCTTCCATCAACTCTTGGGGGTGTGCCTGTTTTGAGACGATCACTTTCAAACCCAAGTGATACAAGCTGCTCGGTTATTCCCGACGAAGATTTCTCGGCTATTCTGCCCCCACCAAAATTTTTCTCCCCAATATGGATCACTCCATTCAGAAAGGTTCCATTCGTAAGTATAACTCCCTTGGACTCTATCTCATGCCCCAGACCTGTTAGTACGCCACTAACTCGATGGCCTTTAACCAATATCCCTTTGACTATATCCTGGTAAAAATCAATATTTGGTGTTTTTTCGAGTTGTTCTCTCCATTTTATAGAAAATAGAACCCGATCGGTTTGGGACCTGGGACTCCACATCGCGGGGCCTTTCGACTTGTTTAGCATTCGGAATTGAATCATTGACAGGTCAGAGACCAATCCTGAATATCCTCCCAAAGCATCAATTTCACGGAGTATTTGCCCTTTTGCAATTCCACCCATAGCAGGATTGCAACTCATTTGGGCCATTGTCTGCATATTCATAGTAATAAGTAAGACCTTAGACCCCATGTTTGCAGCCGCAGCAGCAGCCTCGCATCCGGCGTGCCCAGCTCCAACAACGATTATATCGTACTTTGGAAACATGCCGCAAAGATAGTTTGAGGAGACGTAGGACTTATTGTTTCACGTGGAACGACTAAAATAAAGAGTCGTATAAAAATCCTCCATTTTTCTCATAAGTTTTTTTTGCTGCTCAGTCTTGTCATTGTAGCCGCACAAGTGCAGCAATCCATGAAACATGACTCGATGAAGCTCTTCTTTAATGGGTATTTGTAAGTTTTTTGCGTTCTCCTTAATTCTGGCGACGCTTATATAAATATCAGCAAGGATTTCTTTTGGCGAGGAGGAAAGATCAAAGGTCACCACATCCGTATAAAAATTATGACCCAAATATTTGCGATTTATGCGCAGGAGAGCCTGGTCACTGCAAAAAATATAATTCAGATTGTTAAGCTTCCTTTTTTCCTTGATGATCAGGTTGTTGATAAAACCCTTTAGATTCCCCCTCTCTTTTAGCGTAAGGTGGACGTTTTCAAAATAGAAATGGACAGTGTTTATTGCCATGGATTTCTAACCATATTTTCAAAATTCGTAACTAATTTAATTTTTACTGGAATAGTTTTGCAAGGAGGTTAAAATGATAAAACTTTCAAAATTAAAGCCGGGACAAAGAGCGATCATTAAAAATTTCACAAAGGCCGAAACATACCTCAAATTAATGGAAATGGGATGTGTGCCAGGCGAAAACGTTCTCGTAGACCAGGTCGCTCCTTTTGGTGACCCTATCTCAATAAAGGTGTCAGGTTATCTATTAAGTCTGCGCCTCAACGAAGCGGAAGACATTGAGGTCGAGTTAATAGACTGAGTATCAACTTTTTAAATGAAAATTGGTTTATTTTTTGGCTCCTTTAATCCTATTCATACAGGGCATTTAATAATTGCAAATCACATTTTGAATGAAACCGCAGTTGACAAAATCTGGCTTGTGGTTTCTCCGGTTAATCCCTTCAAAATAAATTCTGATCTGCTAGACGAAGGGGCACGGTTATCTCTTGTGGACAATGCAATAAAAAATGATGAGAGAATTGCGGCTTCTGACGCCGAATTTAAATTGTCCAGGCCCTCTTTTACTATAAATACTCTTTTATTTCTCAGGAATGATCATCCCGATCATGAGTTTTCTATTATTATGGGGAGTGATAATTTTCGTGACCTGGATAAATGGAAAAATTATGAAGATATCACTTCGAACTACAGAATATTAATTTATTCAAGGGCTGGATTTGAAGTAAAAAATAAATTCAATGCCGAAATAGAGGTACTAAACGCTCCTTTATTGAATATCTCTTCTACTGCAATTCGCAAACTGATCAGGGAAGAAAAGTCGATTCGATATTTGGTGCCCGAACCGGTGAGAAAAGAAATTGAAGAGAAGGGATATTATAAAAAATAGCCTAACGCCAAACAAAGCATTACAATAATTGGAGATGGAATTCTTGTGTAACTCAACAACAGGAAGGTGCCCAAAATAGTTGCAACATTTATAACGCTTACTGTCTTCACCTGTATGATGGAAATGTCCTTCATGATGTAAAGGGTAGCCGCAATGAGGATACCCACTACTGCCGCATTAATTCCTTCGATCGATCTATAGACGGCAGCATACTTTTTTAGGTAGCTCCAGATAGGAAAAAAGAAAAGTACCAATAGGGCGCTTGGTAAAAAGATTGAAATAGTTCCGATGATACAACCCAATAATTGCATCGCTGTCCTCTCCTGCGATGTTGTACCCATATCTTTCAAAGCCAAACCCCCGGCAAAACTTGCGATGGAAAAAACAGGACCCGGAATAGCACGAACAATCCCCATTCCATTATACATATCATCTTTGTCGATCGTAATTACATTTTCGTCCTTTCTCTTTTCTTTGACTGCAACTGAGCGGATACAGAATTGTTCATACATCATTGGCATCAAGACCTGTCCTCCTCCAAATACCAGGCTCCCCATCCTGTAGATGTTTTCAAACAAGTTGATCGGCTTTCGGTTCGGCCAATCATTTTTTTTTGCCTTGGAACTAACAACTCCCGCGGTTATAAAAATAATTGCAAATAGCCAGATATTCCACCATTTGATCTTCCTTGGTTTCTCCTCAATTTGCGGAATACGTTTTTTACTAAGGTTTGTGCTGATCCCACCCAAGACAATCAATAAAGGAAATACCCATGGTTGGTTGAATAAAAGGTAAGTGGTGGCAGCACTAACCAGCATGATAACCCAGGTAATGGTGTTTTTTATGGAGATACCAAAAGAAACGACTGCGGCATACACTAAAAAACCAACGGCCATGGGTGGAATGAACTTGAAAATATGCTCTAAGTCTTTTTTATCAACATATTCAATGAGAAATGAAAATGCGCCCATCAAGATAGATGCCGGCAGGATCCAGATAATAAGAGTTAAAACAGCCAGCCACACTCCTCCTCTTTTGTATCCTATCAATGTAATAGTTTGGGTTGATGAAGCTCCGGGCAAAAGTTGACAGAAGCCGTTATACTCGAGCAGCTCTTCTTTCGTCACATACGGTCTTTCATGAACAAAGGTTTTCATCATCATGGCAATATGAGCCTGTGGTCCACCGAAGGCCGTTATGCTTTGTAAAAAAACAGATTTTAAGAAATGAACGTGGCGAAGGATCACCATCATTAAATATAAAAAATTTCAGAATAGAGAAAATGATTATTTTATAAACTGTTATTGAGTAATATTGATCAAAAATAAAAAATGAAGTATTTGTTGCCTGCATTAATACTTTTTATATCCACACAATGCTATTCACAACAAGACAATAAAAAATTGCAAAAGGAAATTTCAGAAGTGATCAAAGGATATAACGGCGACCTTGGTATTTACATAAAAGGACTTAAAAATGGAAAAATCGTTTTCATTAATGCCGATACCATATTTCCCACTGCCAGCATCGTTAAGGTATCCATTTTGGTTGGCATTATGGATAAGATAAGACGAAGTGAATTGTTTTATGATTCAGCTTTAGTATACAAGGATTCATTGTTGTATGAAGGGGAAGACATCCTTGGATCTTTTAAAAACGACGAAAAGATTTTATTGAAAAAGGTGATTATGTTGATGCTGACCACCAGCGATAATACTGCGAGTCTTTGGTTGCAAAGTCTTGCAGGAAAAGGGACACGTGTTAACGAAATATTAGACAGCCTTGGGTTCAAATACACAAGGATAAATTCCCGTACTCCCGGCAGGGAAAATAATAGAAGTGTGTGTGGATGGGGTCAGACAACGCCCGCGGAAATGGGAAGGCTATTTGAGATGATTTATTATAACCAAATATTTTCGGCGGCTGAGTGTGAAAGAATGAAACGTTGCCTGGGACGAAACTATTGGGACGAGGATGAAGCAATCTCGCAAATCCCTCCAACTATTGAGGTATTCAGCAAAAACGGCTGTGTCGATGAATCAAGAAGCGAAGTATTGCTGGTGAACGCTCCCCATAATCCTTATATCTTCTGCATTTTTACAAAGAACAATAAAGACACAAGCTGGACTCACAATAATGAAGCATGGACACTGGCGAGAAAAATATCAAAACTTTTGTGGAATTATTTTGAGCCGAAAGAGAAATGGAACTCTGCTCTAACGCCCGATTAATTTTCAAATAAGGCTACAACTTAAGCAGGCAACATTATTTGATTCTATCGAGCGTTATTTTAACAGTTGGTAAGCGAACAAGCTCATTATGTAAGCGAGCCCAGTCATGTAGATCAATTGAACCACAGGCCATTTCCAGCTTCTTGTTTCACGTCGAACCACTGCCAGGGTGCTCATGCATTGCATTGCGAATAAATAAAAGATCATCAAAGAGACACCTGTAGCGAGTGTATATAGAGGAGTTCCATCCCCTTTTTTTGCAGCCTTCATCTTGTCCTGGAGTTTAAGACTATTTTGATCGTCTTCCCCAACACTATAAAGTGTCGCCATGGTACCTACAAATACTTCCCGCGCCGCAAAAGACGTAATCAGCGCAATTCCGATCTTCCAATCATAACCCAGTGGTGTAATGGCCGGCTCAATCGATTTGCCCAGGATGCCGGCGTAAGAATTTTCAAGCCTCGCAGCGTGGTATTCTTTATTGAGCTCACTGAGATTTGCGTTAGAAGGAGACCTTAGTCCCTCATATTGGGAATCAACTGCCGCCATTCGCTTTCCCGGTCCATAAGAACTCAGTGCCCAAAGGATCAAGCTAATGATCATGATAACGCGGCCTGCCTCAAAAACAAAAACCTTTGCTTTATTGATCATGGTGTGTATGACGTTCTTCCACCTTGGAGATCGATAAGCGGGTAGCTCGAGAATAAAAAAACTTTTTTCTTTCAGCTTAATAAAATGTTTGGCAACAAAAGAAACGGTCAAAGCCATTACAAGGCCTAATAAGTAAAGTCCCATCATCACAAAAGCCTGCAATCCCAAAAAACCAAACAAATAAGTTCTTGGAATTACAAGCCCAATTAAGATGGTATACACTGGTAACCTTGCTGAGCAGCTCATCAGTGGAGTTATCAAGATTGTCAGAAGCCGCTCTTTTCTATTTTCAATATTTCTTGCGCTCATGATAGCCGGAACTGCGCAGGCAAAACCGCTGATCATCGGCATTACGCTTTTGCCGTTTAAACCAACCCCGCGCATCAGACGATCAGTAAGAAAACTGATCCTTGCCATATAACCGGTATCCTCCAGCAAAGTGACCAATCCAAACAATATCATTATCTGCGGAACAAAAACAAGGATGCCACTTAAACCGGCAAGTATTCCTTGTGTCAATAAATTGCTCCACCATGCTTCAGGTAAAACAGACGAAAGAGAGGAATTCAGTTTTGCGAAACCTGAATCGATCCAGTCCATGGGATACTGTGCTAGCCAAAACACACTTTGAAAAAGCAGAAATAGAACGGCCAGTAAAATAAAGTAACCCCATCTGCGATGAAGCAGTATATCGTCTAATCTTTCAGTAAATAAAGTTTTTTGTAAAGGGTCAGGCTCCGATACTGCCACCTGCATAATGCGCTTGATGCGGCTATATCGTTGTAATATCTCTTCAGCCTGCGTTTTGGTGGGATTAAAATTATACTTCCTTTCAATACCCTCAATAGTATCCTGCAGCTCCGTGTTGAGATCAAATGACTCATGATTCATCAGGTAATGGATAGCTGTATAATCGCTCAATGCAGGAAAGACTTTTTGAACCTCCTCTATCGGTTGTACAGCAAGCCGCTTGTTTTCTATGAAATCGCGGGCAGGAGCCTGGTAAAGTTGATGAGCCGTTTGCTCAATGATTTTTTTTAATTGGGGAATGCCTTTTTCCTTCCTCGGATTTACGGCTACTATAGGAACACCTAACTCTCGCTCCAGTTCAGCGATATCAATTTTAATTCCCTTCTGTTTTGCCAGGTCCATCATCGTTAGCGCAATCACCATCGGAACCTTTAGGTCGATGATCTGTGTGCAAAAAAGCAAATTGCGTTTGAGATTGCTTGCATCAGCTACGACAATAATAATATCAGCCTTGATTTCCTTGTCCTGGTTTAGTAAGACCCTATAGCTTACCCATTCATCAAGTCGCCGGGGATAAAGGCTATATGTGCCTGGAAGATCAATTACATAGGCTTCAACCCCCTCTGAAATGGTAGTTGTTCCTGTTTTTTTGTCTACCGTCACCCCGGGGAAATTTCCCACTTTTTGATTCATCCCTGTCAGGCAATTGAATAGAGAAGTTTTTCCGCTGTTGGGATTACCGACCAATGCAATATGTAGCCTTTTATTCTTCAAGGTAGCCTTAACTCGCAAAAATAATTTGAATGCCTGAAGTGGGTTTACGAAATGCGATTTTAATGATTGTTAAAGTGTCAACCAATTCTTAAAGCTTACAAATTTTTAACCTCAGGATTTCGAATCATCGGGAAATAAGATTTGTATCAATAACTTTGTCACCTAATCCTAACACAACTCATATGCGTTCTCACTACTGGGGGTTTCTCTTGATCCTGGTTTTATTTGGTCAGGGCGGTATTTCACAGAAAATAAAAAAATCAGATCAACTTACTCTTACTAATCTTCAAAACCATATTCATTTCCTGGCAGACGATAGATTGGAGGGAAGAAGAGCTGGAACTAAAGGCGAGGAGTTGGCGATGGATTATATAAGTGATCAGTTCAAGCAAATAGGACTGCGCCCCAAAGGAACGGAAGGCTATTATCAGAATTTTGATATTAATGAAGGAAAACAGGTAAACCCCGAAACGCATTTCGTCATTAATGATAAAGAATTGAAACTTAACGAAGATTATTTTCCTTTTGTCTATAGTCCTGATATAACTATTGAGGCCTTGCCAGCTATTGCCTTACAAGAGCCAGGATTGCCATGGTTTATCGATTTGAAAGATGCGATGGATGAAAACGCGAGCAATCCTCATTTTGATCTGCCAGACTATATTCATCGGCAGGCAATAGATCTGCAAAAGAAGGGCGCCGCTGCATTAATATTTTATAATAATTCAGCAAAGGATGATGAATTGAAATTTGAAGGAAAGGATAAAGCTGAGAAAACCGGCATACCGGTCATTTATGTGACGAAGTCCGCAGCAAAAAAATATTTGAATGATGCTTCGGCCTCAGTTGATATGAAGCTCAAGGTGAGTATTGGTGAAAAGAAGAGAATCGGTCACAATGTGATCGGATATATCGATGAAGGCGCACCTAATACCATTGTTCTCGGGGCTCATTTCGACCATCTTGGTTATGGTGAAGACGGTAGTTCCATGTTGCGGACAAAAGAGCATTTGATTCACAATGGAGCTGACGATAATGCAAGTGGCACTGCTGCGCTGATCGAGTTGGCAAGGCTTTTAAAAAACTCAAAACTCGACAAGAATAATTATTTATTCATTGCTTTTTCCGGCGAAGAGTTGGGGTTATTTGGTTCTAAATACTTTGTAGAGAATCCCACCCTTAGCCTGAGCAATATAAACTACATGATCAATATGGACATGGTAGGAAGGTTGAACGATAGTAGCCGGGTCCTAACGATTGGTGGTTATGGAACTTCACCTGAGTGGTCATCCCTGATAAACACAAAAACTAAAAAATCTCCATTTGTCATCAAACTGGATTCGAGCGGTACAGGCCCAAGTGATCACACTTCCTTTTACAGAAAGGATATCCCGGTGTTATTTTTCTTTACCGGGCTGCATGCAGACTATCACAAACCAACCGACGATTTTGACAAGATCAATTATAAAGGAGAACTTGAGGTCGTAAATTATATCTATTCGATTATCGAAAAGGAAAACAAGGCAAAGCAGAAACTGGCGTTTACAAAGACCAGGGAAATTCAATCAACATCTTCTACAAGGTTCAGTGTGACCCTTGGTATTATGCCTGACTATACTTTTTCAGGAACGGGTGTACGGGTGGATGGCGTAAGTGACGGACGACCGGCCCAAAAGGCGGGATTACAGACCGGGGATGTGATAACTCAATTGGGCGACCACAACGTTAGCTCATTAGAAAACTATATGGAAGCACTTGGAAAGTTCAAGAAAGGTGATACGACAACAGTAAGGTTTGTGAGGGGAAAGGATAACAAACAAACACAGGTACAATTTTGAAGTACCAGGTCTAAAAGTATTATGAAGTTAGTTTTAGACAATAAAAATCTCACAGAGGATTTTTTTGAAGACACAAAGCTGCTCGGAATTATGGCCCCTATCAAGGATTACCAGCTTTGCTGGCATTTGAACAGCATAATGGGGATGGATTTTCGCATTAACAATGACATAGAAATACAACTTACCAAGAAGAAAAGAAATTATTTTTTTGCAGTGTACGAATTTTGTGAACCGACTGGTTCACTTTTTCATTACGTGTATAATAACCGTTTCGATGGAGAATACCTGCTTCCCGAATTCAAGCACCTTGATTTTTTGTGGCTGATGAAGGGCGATATCGTCAATGAAGAAACTCTTCAACAAACGATCGGCGGTATAAAAGAAATAAATGGCGTGCAACTTGTAATAGAACTGACAAATGAAAAGATCAGAAATAAAGAACACCTGGTTTTTTAGAAATGACTTATGGAATTTTTAAACTTCTGAAACTTTATTTATGTGGCAGGAAAAAAATAATCAGCTGTATCGGAAATTTCAATTCAAAGACTTCAGCGAAGCTTTTGCCTTTATGACACGTGTCGCGCTTGAGGCAGAAAAAATGGATCACCATCCTTTGTGGACTAACGTGTATAACACTGTTGAAATATGGCTTTCCACACATAGTGCCGGTGATGTGGTAACGAATAAGGACAAGCAATTGGCTGAAAAAATAGATGACCTGGTCCTGGGATTTTAACGCTTGATAACCTTCATTCCCCCGCCAAGGCCTGTTTTTGACAAACTGTAGGTAAAACTCAGCAAAAAGAAACGGCGCAAGCTATTCACGCGACTGTCTTCAATATAATTTTGATTCGAATTGTGGTTAATGTGCACATTCTTATTTAGAATATCATTCACCGCGAACTTTAATTCTCCGCGGTTAAAATGGAGCATTTGCTTACTGATACTTGCGTTCCATAACGGAACCGTTGTATTAAACCCCGACATATAATTATAGATCGAGTAGTTAAGGTCAGAGGAAATAAAAAAACCTTTTGGTAATTGCCAGTCTATTGCACCGGAGTATTCCTGGTTGATAAATGTTGAATTTCTTGCTGACTCAATTGAGTAGCCGGACCTTGAATAGTTAAGGCCGCTGGTTAGGGAAAGGTTTAATTTTTCTGTAGCGCTCATTTCCAACCGTACTTGTGGTCCAAGGGTTATTGTGTTGATCTTATTTACCTGAATTTTATTCACCGCGTCTCCGACCAGTTGCTTGCCTTTGTCATAGGCAATATTTGAACTGATATCCAGAGAGCCTTTTAAAAAACGGACGGGAAACCCCCAACTCACCGTTCCATTCAAATTGTAGACACCATTTACATTTACCGGCCTGACTGAATCTACGCCAAGCTCATTTATCTTATCGTAGCTCACAATTTTATTGTTCGTTTGTTGCGCGGTGAGAAAGATGAAGAAGTTCCTGTTCTTATATGGATTTACAAAGGAAGCATTGACCCGTAGTGTACTCATATATTCCTGTTTCAAGTTGGGGTTGCCAAGTTTAATATACAAAGGGTTACTATTATCAGGTACCGGCTGTAGTTGACTAACGGTTGGTTGATTGGTGCTTGAGCTGTAATTGACAAGAATATTTTTAAGTTTTGAAAAATAATATTGAAACCTTGCGTTTGGTAAAAGATCCGAAAAACGCTTTCTTAACGTAGAATCTTTTAAGCTACCGATGACCTTGCCTTCGAGGTCTGATTGTTGCCAGGAGAGACCGACTGAATAATTGTATGTTTTTGCCTGTTTGCGAAAACGCAGGCCGGTATTTACATAGTCATAAAAATTTTTGTAATCGTTTGTAAGCCCGGGATTGATGAGATCATATTTTCCATTTCCCTTGTTATAATCGTAAGTGGTCTTAGATGATGTACTGATAGTATTTGACTTTCCAATACTGAATTCAAGCAATGATTTTTTAAAAACAGGCTCTGTATAAACAGCCTTTGCATTATAGCCCTTCAGATCACTTTCTGTATTATTTATTTGATTAATAGAATCGAAATTTCTCTGTGAGCTATTTGGATCAAAGAAACTTGTAATTGAC
>Ga0207689_10000844_pt1 | contig 29448 bp, 22 predicted proteins | sample KBSMisM52_FD_184312 | JGI IMG/M metagenome (GOLD analysis project Ga0207689, IMG submission 184312) | Miscanthus rhizosphere microbial communities from Kellogg Biological Station, Michigan, USA - KBS Miscanthus M5-2 (SPAdes) (version 2) | ecosystem: Host-associated > Plants > Roots >...
AAGAGCCGGAAGTTCCTATGTCGTTGGAGGGTCCGGAACGGGTTGAGGGAGTCGGGCACGCGATAAAACTACGGGGGTCACGCTTCCCCGAGATGGCCTCTCCAAGCGCCGGATAGTATTCTTCCAGGAGGGAGGCCGGCCATGCGGTTCCACACGTACACCAAGTTCAGTCCCGAGCTCGCCGACGCCATCGATCTCCAGGCGCTGCTCGACAAGCTCGCCGATTTCCTGCTGCAGTCGGGCTTTGCCGGCGACAATCAGTCGTACTACGGGTGGGACGCGGGCGACGAGAGCAACCACTCGCTCGACGCCCTGAAGCAGGCGATCCTCGACGCGCTGATGGAGAGCGGCCAGTTCACCCCCGAGATGCTCGACGCGCTCCGGGGTGGCGAAGACGAGGAGGGACAGGCCAAGCTCGCGCAGCTCCTCGACCAGCTGGTGCAGCGGCTGATGGAGGAAGGCTATCTCAAGATCGAGAACGCGCCGCAGATGCCCGCCGGGCACCAGCCTGTCACAGGGCCGGGGAGCCTCGCCAAGGCTGCCGCGCGCGACGTGCAGTTCAATCTCACCGAGAAGGGCATCGACTTCCTCGGTTATAAGACTTTACGAAACCTCCTCGGCTCGCTGGGCAAGTCGAGCTTTGGCAGCCATGACACCGCGTACCTCGCTACCGGCATCGAGTCCGACGGGTGGAGCAAGTCCTACGAGTTCGGCGACGTCCTCAACATCGACGTCAACGAGACGCTCAAGAACGCGATGGCGCGTACCGGCGACATCAAAGTCCCGATGGATCTCGAGTACAGCGACCTGATGGTGCGGCAAGCCGAGTATCGATCTTCGTGCGCCACCGTGCTGATGCTCGACTGCTCGCACTCGATGATCCTCTACGGCGAGGATCGGTTCACGCCGGCGAAGAAGGTCGCGCTGGCGCTAACGCACCTCATTCGCACGCAGTTCCCCGGCGATACGCTCAAGGTCGTGCTCTTTCATGACTCGGCAGAAGAGATTCCGCTCGCCACGCTCGCCACGGCGCAGGTCGGACCGTATCACACGAATACGGCTGAAGGGTTGAAGCTCGCGCGACGGCTGCTGCTCGCCCAGAAGAAGGACATGCGGCAGATCATCATGATCACCGACGGCAAGCCGAGCGCGCTGACCATGCCGAACGGCCAGATCTACAAGAACTCGTTCGGCCTCGACACGACGGTCATCGCGCAGACGATTCGTGAAGTGGCGAGCTGCCGGCGGGCGGGGATCATGATCAACACCTTCATGCTCGCGCGCGACCGTACGCTCGTCGAATTCGTGAAGCGCGTGTCGGAGATCAGCCGCGGCAAGGCGTACTTCACGTCGACGATGACGTTAGGGCAGTTCATCCTCATGGATTTTCTCAAGAGGAAGACGCGAAAGGTCAGCTGAACCCGGTTGTCATCCTGAGGAGCGAAGCGACGAAGGATCTATTGTCCCTAACTCATTACCAGACCGGGATAGTAGATCCTTCGCTGCGCTCAGGATGACAGCGTTATATCTCGCGGCGCAGGACTCGCTCGAGCATTGCGACGTCAATGTTCCCGCCGCAGAAGATGATGCCGACGTTCTTTCCCTCGAGTCGGTCGGCCAACTTCGGAAGCGCGGCGAAACCCATCGCGCCCGCGCCTTCGACGAGGTTGTGCGTGGTCGCGACGATCGTGCGAAGGGCTTCCGCGATCTCGGAATCGGTGACCGTCACGAAGCCGGCGAGGCCCGACTGGAGCGCGGGGAACGTCAGGTCGTAGGTCGTTCGAGTCGCGACGCCCTCGGCGAAAGTGTCGGCGCGTTGCGTCGTCAAACGCGTTCGCGAATGCCAGGAGTCGTGGATCGCTGACGCGCCCGCGGCTTGAACGCCAAAAACCTCGAGCTGCGGGGCGAGCGTGCGCGCGACCGTCATCGCTCCGACCGCCTGGGAGCCGCCGCCCGTCGCTATGACCAATGCGTCGATGTCCGGACACCGCTCGAGTATCTCGAGCGTCATCGTGCCCGCTCCAGCGACGATTCGCGGATCGTTGGTCGAATGCGCGACGACTCGCCCTTCGGCTTCAGCGATTCGCAGCATCACCTGCACCGAGTCGTCGTAGTCGCGGCCTTCCTCGACGACGGTGGCACCCAGCGCGCGCATCGCCGCGTTCTTGCCGGGATTGTTGCCGGCCGGAACGCAGATGGTCGCCGACGCCCCGACGAGCCTCGCGCCGTAGGCAATTCCCTGCCCGTGGTTGCCTGTCGACGCGGCGACGACGCCGCGACGTCGTTCATCAACGCCTAGTGCCGTCATGAACGACAGACCGTTCCGGATCTTGAACGAACACGTCGGCTGATGATTCTCGTGCTTGACGTACAGGCGGATGTCGCGTCCGACGAGTTGCGCCAGCTGCGGATACTCGCGGAGCGGCGTCGGCGAGAGATGCGGCGCGATGCGGGAGCGCGCGGCTTCGACGTCGTCGAATGAGATCGGCCAGGCGTGTGTCGGCTGTGACTCTACAGCGGTCATGTAGGCAAAGCGGTAGAAATGAGAAGCGCGGTGAACGCTACGACGATGGCGCCCGCGAGCAGTTCGACGATCGCGCTGCGACGGAAACGAGTCCGTGTGTCATCCACCCATTCTACGTTGACGACGCGGCGCCAGTGGTACAATCCGAAAAGTAAAACCACGACGACGAAGAACAGCTTTCGGAGGAGCATGTTGCCATACGGCGTCGTCCACAGGTCGCTGAGCGCGTGCAGGCGTAACCAGGCCGCGACCACAGCGCTGATCACAACCAGTGCGACAGATTCGACCGCCGCGCTGTGGTAGGAGCGGACGAGTCCGCGTCCCCGGCTGATCGATTCCGCCTTGCCGAGGCGCCGTGTGGCCGGAAGCGCCGAGAGCACGACGACCAGCAATCCGCCCAACCAGGCGCCGGCACCCAGCACGTGAACGACGTCCGTCGCCACCGCAAGCGCGACGCGTGAGTTGCTGGCCGCATGTCCGGTGAGCGCTTGCCCAAGCGAGACAAGCACCGCGCCAAGCGCGGCGATGGTCCACCCGCCTGTGCCTCGGCGCGCCGCGAAAAGTCCAATGATGATCGCGATGACGCCCGCCGCTCCGATGGACCAACCTTGTCCCCAGCGAGTGTCGCGCACCAACGACCCGATTGCTTCGAGGAAACCCGACGGCGCTCCGGCCATCATCTGCGCTTGGCCGGCGGCCCGGTAGACTGTCGTGCAGAGGAGCAACACCGACGCACCCTGGGCCAGAGCTCTGGCACGGTCGCCGGCGTCGGCGATGAGCTCGGGCGGCCAACCGGCGCGCGGGAGAACGACGAGTCGCAAGACGATCGCGCCGATGATGGCGAGCAGTGAGACCAACTCGGCCCACCGGAGCGCGGAGCTGACGGCCGATGGTTCGTTCTGCACCACAACCGCGTTCGCGCGCGGCCGAATGCGATGCACGACTGCGGTGTCCGCGGGGGATGCGACCGGCGGCGCGACCGTGGGCTCCGACTTGGGCGGTAAGCTGAGGGTGAACGCGAAGCGTCCACTACTCGCGTGGCCGTCCGCGGCCGCGGTTCGCCAGGACACGGTGTATTTGCCGCTCGGCAAGTTCGGCGGAACGTCGAGGCTGATCTCCATTGCCTTGGCGTCGAGCGACGGCTGGCCGAGCACGATGGCCGCGCCGCTCGAATCGAGCAGCTGGACGACCGTGAACTTCGGCTCGGGACGCTCCGAGAACCAAAGCGAGATCTTTCCGGGCTGCGCGGCGAGCGTCGCGTCCGCGGCGGGATCGCTGCGGAGAAGCTTCGCGTGGGCGAGCAGGAGCGCCGGCGTCAGCCCCACGGCGATCGCGGCAAGCCCGAGCGCGATCGGATGTCGAAGAAGGGACAAGGGTCGAAGTTGCACGCTCGAAAATGGCGCGACCCATACGGTTGGCGCAAACGCGCCGAGCCGGAAAGCGCACTAGATTCTCGCGACTGGCCGACCACGACCCGACGCTCATGCTGTCTTCCGTCTCCATACTCCTGCTCGGTTTTCTGTTGGGCATGCGCCACGCGACCGACGCGGATCACGTCGTCGCGGTGACGACGATCGTGAGCGAGGAGTGTTCGGTTCGGCGCGCCAGCGGGATCGGCGCGCTCTGGGGGATCGGGCACAGCATCACGATTCTGCTCGTCGGAGGCGCGATCGTCTCCTTTCGTCTGACGATTCCGCCGCGCCTCGGACTCGCGCTCGAGTTCTCGGTCGCGCTCATGCTCATCGCGCTCGGGGGCATCACGCTGGCCCGCCGAAGAATCGGATCGGCGCGGAGCGTGACGCGACCGGTGGCTGTGGGCGTCGTACACGGCCTCGCCGGATCGGCGTTCGTCGCGCTGGTGGTTCTCGCCGCGGTGCCTCAAACCTGGCTCGCACTTGTCTATCTCGGCCTGTTCGCAGCGGGAACCATCGCGGGGATGGCCGTGATCACCGCGGTGATCGCGGTTCCCTCGGCGCTGAGCGCGCGACGCTTTGTCGGCGTTCAGCGGTACGTGCAGGTGGCGAGCGGCGTCGCCAGTCTTGCCTTCGGATTGATGCTCGCTCGCCAAGGCGTGGCTCAGGGTCTTTTCGCGGCGGTGCCGAACTGGACCCCGCGTTGAAGGGGCGTTCGACCGACAAGAAATCCACGAAGGTCGACAGCCGGCGTGCAATCGCCTTTCGTCGCCGCCTTCATGCCTGGTATCGCCGAAACGCGCGCGACCTGCCGTGGCGCCGGACTCGGGACGCGTACCATGTGCTCGTGTCGGAGCTGATGCTCCAGCAGACGCAGGTCTCTCGCGTGGTGACGTACTACGCGGAGTTTCTGGACCGATTCCCCACGCTGTCCGACGTGGCGCGGGCAAAACCCAAGGCGGTCATGGAGGCGTGGGCGGGCCTCGGCTACTACGCCCGGGCGCGGAACCTCCACACCCTCGCGAAACGGGTCACCGACGACGGCAACAACCCGGCGGCGTTGCCGAACACCATCGACGAGCTTCGAGCGCTCCCCGGAATCGGGGCCTACACCGCGGGCGCCGTGTCGTCATTCGCCTACGAGCGTCGGGCGGCTCTCGTCGACACGAACGTGGCGCGGGTCCTTCGGCGCGTCTTCGCGCCGCGTGTCGACGCGAAAACCACGTCCGGCCAGCGCAAGCTATGGACGCTCGCCGAGGAGCTGCTTCCCCGCACAGGGCGGGCAACCTGGACCCATAACCAAGCGTTGATGGAGCTTGGCGCCCTAGTCTGCACGGCCAGAATCGCGCATTGTGGGCAGTGCCCAGTTCGGCCGGTCTGCAGGTCGGCGAAACACGGACGGGCGGGCGCTCCGTAAGTGTTCAGAGTCACCAGCCGAATTTAGGGGAACGACGTGAATCCAAATATCTTCGAGGACATCCTCGTATTCGCCGGCATCATAACCTTTATGGGCTGCATGACCGGGATCATCATCACGATGCTCAAGCACCGCCGGCAGAAGGATCTGCCCCAGGGCGATCTCAAGCGCCAGCTCGGGGAAATGGCTGATCATCTCAACCGAATCGAGACAGCCGTTGACTCGACCGCTCTGGAAGTGGAGCGCATCGCTGAGGGTCAGCGGTTCACCACGCGGCTTCTTGCCGAGCGAGGGACCTCGGCCCTCGCCGACAAAGCCCGCCCCGGTGGTTCGACCACGCCCCACTAAGCCGCCGCGTCCGCTCCACAAAGACCGCGGAGCGGCTTCGACTCCTCGCGCCGGTACATCTTAGATTTCCGCTCACGTAAAAGCGCACTGACGCTTTGTAGCGATCCTTTCGGAGAAACGTGAGCATGGCCAACGCACAACCGGCGCTTGATGCCCCACCTTCCCCGCCTTCGGGGGAGCTCCAGGCGACGGGAACACTCGACATCAAAGACTCCCGCACCAGCAAGAATTATTCGGTCCAGATCATTCAGGGCGGCGTCGAAGGTGATACTGCCACGCGTGCGATGGACCTTCGCCAGATCAAGACCGCGCCCGACGAGTTCGGGTTGATGACGTACGATCCCGCCTTCATGAACACCGCGTCGTGTAAGAGCGCGATCACGTTCATCGACGGCGATCGCGGCATCCTGCGCTACCGCGGCTACCCGATCGAACAGCTCGCCGAGAAGGCCACCTTCCTCGAGGTCGCCTGGCTGCTTCGCCACGGCGAGCTGCCGACGCAGAGCGAGTACGACCAGTGGGTGCGCAACATCACGTTCCACACGTACGTGCACGAGAACATCAAGACGTTCTTGCAGGGGTTCCGCTACGACGCGCATCCGATGTCGATGCTGTGCTCGACGGTGGCGGCGCTGTCGTCCTTCTATCCGGAAGCCAAGAACATCCACGATCCCGAGCAGCGAGACATCTCGATCGTGCGCTTGCTGGCGAAGCTGCCGACGCTCGCCGCGTTCTGTTATCGCCACATCAAGGGCTTGCCGTTCATCTATCCCGACAACGATCTCAGCTACACCGAGAACTTCCTCTCGATGGTAGCGCGGATGTCGGAGCCGAAGTATGAAGCCAACCCGGTGTTCGTGAAGGCGCTCGAGGTGCTGTTCATCCTCCACGCCGACCACGAGCAGAACTGCTCGACGAACGCGGTGCGCGCCGTCGGGTCATCGCACGTCGATCCCTTCTCGGCGGTGGCTGCCGGTGTGGCGGCGCTCTATGGTCCGCTGCACGGTGGAGCGAACGAGCAGGTGCTCCGGATGATCAACGAAATTGGCCACCCGAAGAACGTGCCCGCTTTCATCAATGAGGTGAAGGGGGGAAAGGGTAGCCGGTTGATGGGCTTCGGCCACCGCGTATACAAGAGCTACGATCCGCGCGCCAAGATCGTGAAGGCGCTCGCCGACGACGTGTTCAAGCAAGTCAGTATGGACAAGGACCTCGAGATCGCGCTCAAGCTGGAGGAAGCGGCGCTGAGCGATGACTACTTCGTCTCGCGCAAGCTGTACCCGAACGTGGATTTCTATACCGGCCTTATCTACCGCTCGATGGCCTTCCCCACCGACTTCTTCACGGTGCTGTTCGCCGTGGCGCGGACGGCCGGCTGGCTGGCGCAGTGGGAAGAGATGCTCAACGACAAGGAGCAGAAGATTGCGCGGCCGCGACAGATTTATGTCGGGTACGGGGAGCGGCCGTACGAGAGCCAGCTGAAGACTCGGTTCCCGAGCGCGAAGAAGGACGTTCTGCGGAAGTAGGCCGCCCTATCGGGACGTCTTCTGAACAGCATGACGCAGAGGACGCGGAGAACAGAGAGGGCACGGCAGGGATCCCCTGCCGTGTCCTCTCTGTTCTCCGCGTCCTCTGCGTCAATGTTTTTTCGGTACCTAACCCGAACACCAATGACCCGCTTAGAATGACACGCATGCGGCAAGTCCGTTCTCTCGTTGGAGTGCTCGTCCTGAGCGCTTGCGCGGCGCCGAAGCCACCGACGCCCGTCGCAACGGCGCGGCTGCGGATCATCGGGACGAACGACTTTCACGGCGCCTTTGAGCCACGTCGGATCGCCGGCGTTCGGCGTGGAGGCGCCGCGGCACTCGCCGCGACGATCGCGCGCGCGGAAGCCGAGTGCGTTGCACCGGCCTGCGAATGGATCCTCGTCGACGGTGGCGACGAGTTTCAGGGGACGCTGGCGTCGAACTTGGCGTTCGGACGGCCCATCTCGGAGATTTTCAATCACCTCGGCTACGCCGCCGCGGCACTGGGCAACCACGAGTTCGACTGGGGACAGGACACGCTCCGCGCCCGAATGCGCGACGAGCGCTACGGTGTGCTTGCTGCGAACGTTCGATTCGAGGACGGCCGCGACGTCCCGTGGATTCGCGACGATACGCTGATCTCGCGCGGCGCGTTCAGGATCGGCGTGATTGGCCTTCTCACTCGATCCACCAAGACGGCCGCCAAGGCAAGTGTAATCGAGGGCCTGCGCTTCGACGATCCGGCGCCGATCGTCGACAGCCTCGCGTCGGACCTCCGCCGCCGCGGCGCGAATACCGTCATCGTCGTCGCGCATATGGGCGGGTTTTGCGATCAGGAGGGAACGACGAATTGCCGCGGCGAAATCTTCGACATGGTTCGGGCGCTGAAGCAGCCGATCGACGCCGTCATCGCCGGGCATTCGCACAGTCTGGTGAACACGGTTCTGAATGGCGTGCCGATCGTGCAGGCGTTTTCGTCGGGGACCGCGATCGACGTGGTCGACATTCCGCTCGACCGAGCCACCGGCGCGACACGCCATGAAGTCCGTTTCGTGTTCACTGATTCCGTCGCCGCCGACCCCTGGGTCGCGCAGCGCACCGCCACCGCGGAGCAGGCCGTGGCAGCGAAGGCATCCGCGGTCGTCGCGACCGTCGCGCAGGAGCTCTTGGGGACCGACGATGGACCGCTCGGAGATCTGGTCGCCGACGCGATGCGCGCAGCGGGTCACGCCGACTTCGGCGTGATGAATCACGGCGGCGTGCGCGCTCCGCTCCACGCCGGCACGGCGCGTTACAGCGACGTGTTCGAGGTCTCGCCGTTCGGCAACGTGCTGTACAAGATCACGGCGAAGGGCGGCGACATGCGGCGCTACTTCGAGAAGATCGTGTCGGGCCGGGCGCCGAACGCCTGGGTGAGCGGGGTCAGGATATCGTGGGATTCGACGCGCGCCGCTGGCAGCGGTTCGCGGATCGCCTCACTCTCGCTCGACGACGGGCGGCCGTTCGACGACGCGGCCACATACTCGGTCGTGATCAACGACTTCATGCTCACCGGCGGTAGCGGCCTTGGATTCCCGACACAGCCCATCTCATCGGAGCCGGTCAACGTCACGGACCTCGACGCGTTGATCGCCTACTTGAAGAGCCTTCCGCAACCGGTGACCGTGCGGCCCGACGCTCGGATCCGCCTCAAGGGTTGACCTCACCCATCTTGGTCACGATCTCGAATTCCTCCGGAGTGACCGGCTGAACCGAGAGGCGCCCGAGTCGCAGCAGCGCCATGTTCGAAAGCGCCTTGACCTTCTTCAGCTCATCGAGTGGCACGGGTCGCTCGAGGGGCGCCACCGCCTTGATGTCCACCATGAACCAGGTGGGGTCATCGGGCTTGCTCTTGGGATCGAAGTGCGGGTCTTTCTTGTCGAGCGCCGAGCTGTCCGGGTAGGCCTCGCGAGCCACCTCGGCGACCCCAACGACCGCTGTCGGTTTGGCGCTCGAGTGATAGAATAGCACTCGATCGCCTTTTTTCATCGCGCGAAGATGGTTGCGCGCTGCGAAATTACGCACACCGTCCCAGCGCGTCGTGCGCCCCGGGGCGGCGAGCAGGTCGTCGAATGAAAAGGTCTCGGGCTCGGACTTCACCAGCCAGTATTGCCGTGGCGGCATGATCGAAATGGTTTTGGGTTCGCCTCAGTCTAGGCAGCGAGGGCGACGCGTGACAATGACCTTGTCACTGTCCTCGCTGCTCGCATGCCTCTCATCGGCCGCCGGCGCGCAGCAGGGTGGGTTGGTTCTTCGCTATCCGCCAACGACTCGCGGCGCGCAAGCCGACGAGGTCGGTGGTATTCGAGCGGCGGATCCCTATCGCTGGCTGGAGAACGTGTCGTCGTCCGACGTGAGAGCGTGGGTCTCGGCGCAGAACGCCGTAACCGAGGGTTACCTGGCGGCGCTGCCACGGCGAAAGGAGATCGCGGACCGACTCGGCGTTTTCATGCAGCGTCGCGTCACCCATCCGCCGTTCGCGGGTGGCGAGCGGATCTTCTTTTCGGAGCGAACCGGCGTCGACAATCAGCCAGTGGTCTTCGTGCAGGATCACCCCGAGACGCGGCCCCGCGTTCTGCTCGACCCCAACGCGTTCTCCCAGGATGGATTGATCGCGATTGTCGACCGCGCGGCGTCTCCCGACGGGCGCTACCTGGCGTACGGTGTCTCGATCCAGGGATCGTCGTCGCGGACGATTCACGTTCGCGATGTGCGGACGACGCAGGATCTCACCGACAACGTTCGCGGCGTCAAGCAAGCGCCGATTGGATGGACGGCCGACTCGCGTGGCTTCTTCTGCCTGCGAACGCTCGCGGCGCCCGGTTCCTCGGATGCCCTGGCGCCCGATGGACGCCAGCAGCTGATCTATCATCGCGTCGGACGCGGACCCGAGGACGATCAGGTGATCTTCGAGGCGCCCGATCATCCCGACTGGCGCCTCGACGCGAAGGTGAGCGAGGACGGCCAATATGTCGTCATCGCGCTCACGCCGAAAACCGAGCCGCGCACACGTCTCTACTTCATCGATCTCGACAAGCCCGATCGGCCGAACCTGCGCGCGCCCGTCGTGAAGCTTTTCGACACCGGTGACGCCTTCTACGAGTTCGTGTCGAGCGACGGACCTCTCTTCTTCGTGCGGACGAACAAGAACGCGCCGCGCGGCCGGGTGGTCGCGGTCGACATCAACGCCCCCGACGAGAATCACTGGACGAACGTCGTGCGCGAAACCTTCGACCCGTTGGTCGGCGCCGTCCGCGTCGGCAATCGCATCGTGGCGCACCGTCTCCGCGACGGACGTTCGACGCTCGATCTGTACGCGTTCGACGGGGGAGCGCGTGGCGCTGTTCCCGTTCCCGGGATCGGTACGGTGAGTGAACTGACTCCGCTGCGCGACAAAGGGGAGCTGTATTTCACCTACAGCTCGTTCCTGCAGCCGCCGGAGGTGTTGCATTACGACATCGATTCCCGGGCGGAAACCGTGTTCCGCGAGTCGCCCGTGGACACGACATTCAACACCTATGAAACGACGCAGCTGTTCTACACGAGCAAGGACGGCACGCGTATCCCGCTCTTCATCACGGCGCGGCGCGGGCTCACGCTGAACAGCACGCGTCCGACGCTTTTGGCTGTCGGTGACGCGGCATTCGGCGAACCGGCCTCGCTCGGCTATTCGCCGATGATCTCCACCTGGCTCTCGCTCGGCGGCATCTATGCGGTCGCGGACGTGCGTGGAGGCGGTGAGTTTGGCCGGATCGGACACGAGGCCGCCATGGGTAGCCGCAAGCAAACGAGCGTGGACGATCTGGTCTCGGCCGCGGCGTTTCTCGTCGATCAGCGCTACACGCGGCCGTCCTTGCTCGGCCTCGTCGGCGGCGGGTTTGGCGGGATCGCGGTGGGAGGCGCAGTGACGCAGCGCCCGGATCTCTTCGCCGCAGCGTCCATAAACGGCGGACTGCTCGACTTGGCGCGCTTCAACCGTTTCGGCGCTGGATGGACGTGGGTCTCGGAGTTCGGCTCTCCGACGGATCCGGGGTCGCTCCGCTCACTCCTCGCCGTTTCGCCGCTCCACAACGTGCAGGCGCCCGGGCGATACCCCGCCGTTTTGGTGAGCGCGAGCGAGCACGATGACCTCGTGCCCGCGTTCCACAGCTACAAATTCGCGGCGGCGCTGCAATACGGACAGACGGGCCAGGGACCGGAGCTGCTGCGCGTCGAGTCGGACGCGGGCATCGAAATCGCCATGCCCGCAAACAAACAGACCACGCGCGAGGCCGATCGGCTCACCTTCCTGCTGAGCGGCTTGCGCACGCTCCCCTGAACCAGAGCTTTCCCGACATGGGTGTGCTTGCCTCATACGCGACGTTCGTCGCTTACCTGAAGATCGCCTTGCTCTCGGCGGGAGTCGTGCTCGCACTGGTCTGCGCGTTGGACTGGGCGGTGCGAACGAGGCGAATCAGCCCATTCTCAGGCGTCGCCCGCTTTTTTCGGACGCGCGTCGATCCGCTAATGGCGCCGGTCGAGCGGGTCATCGTTCGATCAGGTGGCGTTCCGACAGCCGCACCGTGGTGGTCGCTGGTCGCGCTCGCGCTGTTCGGGATCCTGCTTCTCAGTCTGTTGCAGTTTGCGTATGGCATCCTGTCGCAGGCGATGTTTGCGGTCGCAGCGCCGTCGACGATCGGCATCACGCTCGCGTCGTGGGCGTTCGGGATTCTGCGACTGGCGCTTCTTGTCCGCGTCATCTCGTCGTGGCTTCCGATTTCTCCTTCCTCGCGCTGGATCCGATGGTCGTACGTGTTGACTAATTGGATGATCGCGCCGCTGCAGCGAGTGATCCCCCGAATTGGCATGATCGACATCACGCCGATCGTAGCGTGGATCTTGCTGAACGTCATCCAAGGCGTGTTCGGAATTCCGTGAAGAGCGCGCTGCGGATCGCGTCGGTCAATGGCCGAGTTCGGTTTTCGGTGCGTGTCCAGCCACGCGCGAGTCGCACCGAGATCAGTGGATTGCACGGCGACGCAATCAAGGTGCGCCTGGCCGCACCACCAGTAGACGGCGCAGCAAACGAGGAACTCGTGAATTTTTTTTCTTCGCTCTTCGCAGTTGGGCGACGAGCAGTTAGAATACTCGCCGGCACACACTCGCGATCAAAGATCGTCGAGATTGAAGGAATCAACGAAAGCGCAGTGCACGACGTGGTGAACACTTCGCGCTGATGCCGAATCCAATGACGCAAATTCTCCTTGTCGGCGGCGATTTGCCGTTACTCGAAGGGCTGTCGCAATCCTTCGCGGCGCTCGGATTCACGCCGACTGTCGTGCAATCGCTCCACGAAGGTCGCGAGCACGCCGCGCATCATCCGCCGCTCGTCGCCGTGATCAGTCGATCGCTCGCCGCGGCATCGACGAGCGACGCGCTGGGCATTCCGCTCGCGCCAGGCGGCGCGCTGGTACTGTATCGCGTCGTCGGCAGCGCCCTCGTTACGCTTTCGCCGACGATGCAGCGGGCTGTCATGGCGGACCTCACACTGCCGCTCGAGCGCAACCGTCTCGTGGCACTCGTGCAACACGTTGGAGAGCGTGCCAAGACGACCGGCCGCGGAGCGCGGGGAGAATCGGGGGAGGAAGTCGCCGAAGCCTGACCAGAGCTATCAGCTGAACAGCTGATAGCTAAAGCCATCAGCGTATTCGTAGTAGACGCGGCAGCCGGTGGCTGCCGCGTTCCTTTTTGCTGATAGCTTTAGCTGCGGGCTGTTGGCTGTTAGCTCCTCAGATTTGCCTAACCGGCAAATGAGTGCTACACTAGGACAGAAGCTCGTGGCGATTTAAGGCAACTTGCGGCCACGTTAAACATTTCGCTAAAGCGCCAGCCCGGGCGCTTTCGTCGCGGGCATTTCTTTTTTTGTCCAGTATGTCCCAGTCCGGCACAAAGCCCTCTACTTTCGAAGCGCCGCACGCACCATCCGGTGACACGCGCCGCGACTACCTCGCCGCTGTCGCCGCCCGCGTGCTCGTGTTCGACGGCGCGATGGGCACAAACATTCAGCTCTTTCATCCGACCGCCGAGGACTACGGCGGCAAGTCGCTCGAGGGGTGCAACGATCACCTCGTCCTGACGCGACCGGACATCATCCAGTCGATCCACGAGTCATTTCTGGCGGTCGGCTGTGATGTCGTCGAAACCTGCACATTCCAATCGACTCCCCACCGTCTCCGCGAATGGGGGATCGAAGAGAAGACCCGCGAGCTGAACGTCGTGGCGGGTCGATTGGCGCGGGCTGCCTGCGACAAATACTCGACGCCCGACAAGCCTCGCTTCGTCGCCGGCTCGATCGGGCCAACGGGGTTGCTCCTGTCGAGCAGCGACCCGGTTTTGTCGAACACGACCTTTGCCGAGCTCGAGGAGAACTACTACACGCAGGCGAAGTATCTCGTCGAGGGAGGCGTGGACGTCCTGCTCGTTGAGACGGCGCAGGACATTCTCGAGGTCAAGGCCGCGATCGCCGGTTTCGACCGACTGTTCGCCGAGATCGGACGCCGCGTGCCCGTTCAGGCCCAGGTCACGCTCGATACGAGCGGCCGCATGCTCCTCGGCACCGACATCGCCAGCGCGATGACGACGCTCGAGGCGTTGCCGATCGACATCATCGGGCTCAATTGCTCGACCGGGCCTGAGCACATGCGTGAGCCGATTCGCTACCTCGCGTCGAACTCGCTGCGACCCGTGTCGTGCATCCCCAACGCGGGACTTCCCCTGAATACGGGAACGGGCGACGCCGTCTATCCGCTCGAACCCGAGCCAATGGCCGACATGCTCGGCCAGTTCGTCGAGGACTTCGGCGTGCGCATTGTTGGCGGGTGCTGCGGTACCAGGCCGGAGCATCTCAAGGCAATCGTCGACCGGATCAGCAGTCATCCTCAGCGAGCGCAGCGAGCTGGGGATCTACTCACCAGTTCTGGGAACCAGGCGGGGGTTATAGATCCTCAGGGCGCTTCGCGCCCTGAGGATGACAGCAGGCCGACCCCAGGCAGCATCCGCGGGTCGAAGATCCCTCGGGCCTCGAGCGCCATGCGCGCGACGGATTTCGACCAGAATCCGAAGCCGTTGCTCATCGGCGAGCGCGTGAACTCGCAGGGCTCGCGGAAGGTGAAACGGCTGCTGCTCGCCGACGACTACGAGGCGATCGCCGACGTGGCGCGGGAGCAGGTCGATTCGGGCGCGCACGTGCTCGACGTCTGCGTCGCGGTGACCGAGCGTGCCGATGAAGCCGAGCAGATGGCCAAGGTCGTCAAGCTGCTTTCGATGACCGTGGACACGCCGCTCATGATCGACTCGACTGAAGCGGTGGTGATCGAGCGCGCGCTCGAGACGATCCCCGGCCGCGCGATCGTCAACTCCATCAACATGGAGAATGGCCGGGAGCGCATCGATAAGGTCGTGCCGCTCGCCAAGAAGCACGGCGCCGCGCTCGTCGCGCTGACGATCGACCAGGTCGGCATGGCGAAGACACGCGAGCGAAAACTCGAAGTCGCGCGGAAGATCTACGACATCGTCGTCGGCGAGTACGGGCTCAGGGCGCAGGATCTCATCTACGACGATCTCACCTTTACCCTCGCGACCGGCGATCAGGAATGGGTCGATTCGGCCGTCGAGACGATTGAAGGCATTCGGCTGATCAAGCGCGAGCTGCCTGGTGTCTTCACCAGCCTCGGCGTGTCGAACGTCAGCTTCGGGCTCTCGCCGGATGCGCGCGCGGTGCTGAACTCCGTCTTCCTGCATCATTGCGTGGAAGCCGGGCTCGATATGGCGATCGTGAATCCCGCGCACGTGCAACCCTACGCGGAGATTCCCGCCGAGGAGCGCGCGCTAGCGGACGACCTCGTGTTCAACCGACGGCCCGATGCGTTGCAGAAGTTCATCGAGCATTTCGAAACCGGAGACTCGGCGACTCGGCGACTCGGCGACTCGGCGGGTGAAGACCCGACTGCATCGATGTCGCCGGAGCAGCGCGTGCACTACATGATCGTGCACCGGAAGAAAGAGGGCATCGAAGCGGCGCTCGATGCGGCCGGGGTGCGTGAGCAACCGGTCCGCGTACTGAATGAAGTGCTGCTTCCCGCGATGAAAGAAGTCGGCGACAAATTCGGCGCCGGCGAGCTCATTCTGCCGTTCGTGCTGCAGTCGGCCGAAGTGATGAAGAAGTCCGTGAAGCACCTCGAGCAGTTCCTCGAGCGTGCCGAGGGCTACACGAAGGGCAAGGTGGTGTTGGCGACGGTTTATGGCGACGTGCACGACATCGGCAAATCGCTCGTCAACACGATCCTCTCGAACAACGGCTACACCGTATTCGATCTCGGCAAGCAAGTGCCGGTGAACACGATCATCGACAAGGCGCTCGAGGTCGGCGCGGACGCGATCGGGTTGTCGGCGCTGCTCGTGTCCACGTCGAAGCAGATGCCGCTGTGCGTGCAGGAATTGGATCGTCGCGGACTCAAGATCCCGGTGATGATCGGCGGCGCGGCAATCAACCGACGGTTCGGCCGGCGCGCACTGTTCGTCGAGGGCGAGCGTGCGTACGACTCCGGTGTGTTCTACTGCAAGGATGCGTTCGAAGGCCTGGAGACGATGGACCGCCTCCAGGACGACGACGCCCGCGCGCCGTTCATTGCCGGCGTCATCGACGACGCGCGGAACGACAAGTTCCTGCACACGACCGTCGGAAAGGACGTCGCGGCGGGAACGAGCGCCGTCACGCGCAGCGCCGTGTCCGCGGACAATCCTGTGCCGCGCGCGCCTTTCTTCGGCGTGAAGACGCTGCACGACATCCCACTCGACGAAGTGTTCGCGCTGCTGGATCTCGACGAGCTGTATCGACTGCAATGGGGCGGACGCGGGTCCGGACCGGAATTCGACCAAATGGTCCGCACGGAATTCCGCCCGACGCTCGAGCGTCTCGAGGCCGCTGCGAAGCGCGAGGGGTGGCTCAAGCCGCGCGCCCTGTACGGCTTCTTCCCGGCGCAAGCATCCGGGAACACGCTCCTCGTCTTCGACCCGGCGGCCTACACCGCCGACGGATCGATGAACGAGATCGCGCGTTTTCAATTCCCGCGGCAGGAAGGGCGCGAGCATCTCTGTATCGCCGACTACTTCCGCTCGGCCGATTCGACCGACGTCGACGTGGTGGCGTTCCAGATCGTGACGGTCGGCGACGAGGCAACGCAACGCTTCCAGGAATTGCAAAACGCCGGCGAGTATACCGAAGCCTTCTTCGCGCACGGACTCGCCGTCGAGACAGCCGAAGCGGTGGCCGAGTGGATGCACCGTCACGCGCGTCACGAGCTAGGCGTGCCGGCGGGACAGGGTAAGCGCTACTCCTGGGGCTACGGCGCGTGCCCCGATCTCGAGGATCACGCGCAGCTGTTCAAGATCCTGCCCGCCGAGCGAGAGCTTGGCATGGAGCTGACGAGTGCGTTCCAGTTGATTCCGGAACAGAGCACGGCGGCGATCATCGTGCATCATCCGCAGGCGAAGTATTACGCGGTGCGAGGAGAAGGAGGACCGCGCTGATGGCCGATTCGAATAGAATCGCGCGATTGCTCGATCCCGAATCCATCGTCGTCTTCGACGGCGCGATGGGGACGATGTTGTACAGCCGCGGCGTGTTCATCAACCAGTGCTACGACGAGCTGAATCTTCGCGCGCCGGATCTGGTGCGCGACATTCACCGCCAGTACGTGAGCGCGGGCGCGGAAGTGCTGGAGACGAACAGCTTCGGCGCGAACCGGCTCAAGCTCACCCAGCACGGGCTGCAGGATCAGGTGAAAGAGCTGAATCGCGCCGCCGCGAAAGTGGCGCGTGAGGCGGCGAACGATCGCGTCCTCGTCGCCGGCGCGGTGGGACCGCTCGGCGTCCGCCTCGAGCCCTACGGCCCAACGTCGAAAGACGAAGCGTGCGGAATCTTCCGCGAGCAGATGGAAGGTTTGGCCGAGGGCGGCGTCGATCTCTTCATCCTCGAGACCTTCGGCGATCTCGAGGAGATCGAGCAGGCAATCCGCGCCGCGCGGCTGGTCGATGCCACGAAGCCGGTGATCGCGCAGATGACGATCGGCAGCGACTATCGCACGCCGTACGGCGCGGCGCCCGACGCCGTGGTGCGCGCGCTCGATGCGTGGGGCGCCGACGTGATCGGACTCAACTGTTCCGTCGGGCCGCAGATCATTCTCGAGTGCATCGAGAAGATGACGCCGCTCACCCGCCGCAAGCTGAGCGCGCAGCCGAACGCCGGCATGCCGCGAGACGTGGGCGGACGCAGCATGTACATGGCGAGCCCCGAGTACATGGCGACGTACGCGCGCCATCTCGTCCAGGCGGGCGCGAAGATCGTCGGCGGATGCTGCGGCACGACGCCCGAGCATATCCACGCGATGGTCGAAGGGATTCGCCCGCTCGCGCCGCGGCTGGCGAACGTGTCCGCCGGAGCCGGTCGTCCAACGCCGGGCTTTGTTCCCACGACGGAGGGCCGTCCGTCGCCGGCCGAACCGGTGCCGTTTGGGGAGCGATCGCGCTGGGCCGGGAAGCTCGCGCGCGGCGAATTCGTGTCGTCGGTGGAGATCGTGCCGCCGCGCGGCGTGGACGCTACACGGATGCTCACCGACACGCGGCGCTTGAAGGATGCCGGCGTCGATGCCGTAAACGTCCCCGACGGACCGCGCGCGCAGAGCCGCATGGGCGCGTTGCTGACCAGCGTGTTGATCGAGCAGCAGGTCGGCATCGAGACGGTGATCCACTATGCCTGCCGGGATCGCAACCTGCTTGGCATGCTCAGCGATCTATTGGGGGCGTCGGCCGTCGGCCTCCGCAACTTGCTGGTCGTCACCGGTGATCCGCCGAAGATGGGCCCCTATCCGGACGCCACCGCGGTGTTCGACGTCGACTCGATCGGACTGACGAACCTGGTCAATCATCTCAATCACGGGCTCGACCCGGGTGGAAACGCGATCGGCAAGCCGACCTGTTTCGCGATCGGCGTCGGCGTGAATCCCGTCGCGATCGATCTCGAGCAGGAGCTCAAGCGCTTCAACTGGAAGGTGGATGCGGGCGCCGAGTTCGCGATCACGCAGCCGGTGTTCGACGCGGCGCAACTCGAGAAGTTCTTCAAGCGCGTCGGCGACAACCACATTCCGGTGATCGCCGGCATCTGGCCGCTCGTCTCCGTCCGCAACGCCGAATTTCTCGCCAACGAGGTGCCGGGCGTCTCGGTTCCGGACGACGTGATCGCGCGCATGCGTCGCGCGAACGAGAAGTCGAAAGAGCATGCCGTCGCCGAGGGGATCGCGATCGCGCGCGAGATGCTCGACCGCGTGCGGTCGCTCGTGCAAGGAATTCAGGTCTCGGCGCCGTTCGGCAAAGTCGAGCTGGCACTGGACGTTTTCGCCGGGTGGTTGACCGAACCGCAGCTTCCACCAAACCGCGAGGCGACTCCCGCGAGCCATTAACCCGGCGTCGCGGTTGGTGCACGTCCGACGCGCGTTCGCGGAGTATATTTCGGCGCATGCGTTCCATCCTGCTGATCGATCACGGCTCGGTGAAGCCGGAAGCGAATCACATGGTGTCGTGCATGGCGAACCTGCTCCAGCACATGGTCGGCAACGACATCCTCGTCCGGCACGCGCACATGGAGCTCGCCGAACCGTCGATCGCGGCGGGGTTCGCGGATTGTGTACGGAACGGCGCCACTGAAGTCATCGCGTTTCCCTATATGCTCTCACCGGGCAAGCACGTTACCCGCGACGTGCCGCGCCTCGTGTCCGAGGCCGCGCAGGCGTTCCCCCAGGTGAGTTATCGGGTGACCGACGCATTTGGCGTCCACGAAAAGCTCGCCGAGCTGATCGCGCTTCGCGCCGGCGTGGACCTGGCGCGGCCCGTCACGGCGGAAGAAGCTTGTCGATGCTGGGACACCGAGGGGCGGGTCGGCTCCTGCGGAGCCGCATGCGCAGCGCGCGCGGCGCCCATTGAATCGACGCCCTGACGTTCACGTTCATTTCACAACGCTCATGCCCGACTCCCACGCGGCGCTGACGACGCTCACCGACGACGAGGCGATGTTTCGCGACGCCGTCGCCGGCTTCGCGAACGAAGAGGTTCGTCCGCGCGTCCAGCAGATGGAGCGCGATGGAAAGCTCGATCCGACGCTCATCACGAAGTTCTTCGAGATGGGACTGATGGGGATCGAAGTGGACGATTCGCTCGGCGGCGCCGGTGGCTCGCTCCTCATGGTCGCACTTGCCGTCGAAGAGATCAGCAAGGTGGATCCCTCGGCGGCGATCCTGGTGGACGTGCAGAACACCCTCGTGAACTATCCGATCCGCACCTACGGCAGCGATCACATCAAGAACACGTATCTGCCGCGACTGACGTCGGACACCGTCGGCGCGTACGCGCTGTCGGAGCCATCGTCGGGCTCCGACGCATTCGGCATGCAGACGCGCGCCGAGAAGCGCGGCGACTGCTGGGTGTTGAACGGCCGAAAGCTGTGGATCACGAACGGCGCCGAGGCGCAGATCTACGTCGTGTTCGCGAACGCGAATCCGTCGGCGGGCTACAAGGGGATCACGGCGTTCGTCGTCGAGCGTGGGTTCAACGGCTTTGCCGTCGGGAAGAAAGAAGACAAGCTCGGGATTCGCGCCTCGAGCACAACGGAGCTCATCCTCGACGACGTCGAGGTGCCGGACGCCAATGTGCTCGGACCCGTCGGTCAGGGTTACAAGATCGCGATCGAGACGCTGAACGAAGGGCGCATCGGGATCGGCGCGCAGATGATCGGTTGCGCCGCCGGCGCGCTGCAGGCCGCGACTAATTACGTCAAGGATCGGACGCAGTTCGGGAAGAAGCTCGCCGAGTTTCAGGGAATCCAGTTCCAGCTCGCCCAGGCCCGGACAGAGCTCGAGGCCGCGAAGCTGATGGTGTACAACGCGGCGCGGCTCAAGGACGGCGGTGCCGACATCGCGATGGAAGGCGCGATGGCCAAGCTCTTCTCGTCGCAGGTCGCCGAGCGCGTGACCTCGGTCGCGCTCGAACTCTTTGGCGGCTACGGCTACACGAAGGATTATCCGGCGGAAAAGTTCTACCGCGACGCCAAGATCGGCGCGATCTACGAAGGCACGAGCAACATGCAGCTCCAGACGATCGCCAAGGCAATGCTGCGATAGCAACGAGGTCGCGACGATGCGAGCCGTACGAGTTCATGAAACCGGCGGACCCGAGGTGCTGCGGGTCGAAGAGGTACCGGACCCGATCGCCGCGCCGGACGAGCTGCTGGTCGACGTCGAAGCCGTCGGCGTCAACTTCATCGAGATCTATCAGCGACAGGGCCAGTACCCACGACCTCTTCCCTGCACCATGGGCGCGGAGGCCGCCGGCACCGTTCGGTCGATCGGTTCGGCCGTCACCGGGTTCAAGCCGGGCGACCGCGTGGTGTCGCAGAACTTCAAGGGAGCGTACGCCGAGCAAGCCGTCGTGCCGGCCATTCGCGCGATGCACATCCCCGCGGGGATCTCGACGAAGCAAGCCGCCGCCGCGTGGCTTCAGGGCCTGACCGCCCACTATCTGGTCACGTCGACGTTCCCTCTGCATAACGGACATCGCGCGCTCGTTCACGCGGCGGCCGGCGGCGTTGGTCTGATGCTCTGCCAAATGGCGAAGAAGCGTGGCGCGACCATATACGGAACGGCGTCGACCGAAGCGAAACGGACGCTCGCGCACGAAGCGGGCGCGGACGAAATGATCGACTACACGTCGGTCGATTTCGCGGCGGAGGTCAAGCGGCTGACGAACGGTACGGGCGTGAACGTCGTGTACGATTCTGTCGGAAAGACGACGTTCGACAGGTCGCTCGACTGTCTGATGCGACGCGGCATGATGGCCCTATTCGGCCAGTCGAGCGGGCCGGTCCCTCCATTCGATCCGCAGATCCTCAATCGGAAGGGCTCGCTCATGCTTACGCGTCCGAAGCTGGACGACCACGTTCACCTGCGCGAGGAACTCGAATCGCGGGCGAAGGATCTATTCAGCTGGATAGAGCGTGGCGAGTTGTCGGTGCGGATCGGCGCCGAGTTTCCGCTCGATGGAGCCACCGAGGCCCACCGGGAGCTCGCGGCGCGACACACCACCGGGAAGGTGCTCCTCCTCGTCTAGGTTGGATCAGTTTGCTCCTGACCCGGGTATTGCATACAATTTCATGGGGTCAGACCCCATTTTGAAATTGGGGTCAGACCCTATTTCGAGCACCTGAATTAGGGTCAGACCCTATTTCGAAAACTCGAAATAGGGTCAGACCCCGATGATGCCACCGATGATGCCATTGGTGCCCGCGAGGAGGAGACGATGGGTCGGTCGAAATTGTTGCCGCTGGGTGGGCTCGCGCTGTTGTTCGCCGCAGTACCCGGCACCGTCAGATCGCAAAGCGCGACGCGCGCCGTCGTTCGCGTCAGTGCGCGCGACTCCTCGGGCGTCCCGATGCAGCGCGCCGAGCTCACGGTCGTTCACGGATTGCGTGACATCGTGGCTCGCGGCACCACCGACGACGAGGGACAGGGCACGCTGATTGTCCCCGACGTCAAGGATTCGACGGACTACCAGGTTGTCATGCGGCGGATCGGTTATCCCCGCACCGATCGGTTCTTCAGCGTCGGTCCGCGCGACACGGCCAAGATCGAGCTGATCGTCGCTCGCCAGAACGCCACGCTGCCGACGGTGAGAGTGACGGCGGAAGCCGACGTCCTGCGGAAGAGTTACTACCTCGACGCCGACGACATCGCGAGCTCCGATTGGCATTTCACGACCGGCTGGGACGTGCTCAAGCGTCTGCGACCCGACATGCTCACAAGTCGGGGCGGGTGCGAGACCGGCGCTCAGGAGATCTGGGTGAACGGAAAACGGATTCGCTTGCCGTTATTGCCAACCGGAATGGCTCGCGCGACGGCGCTCGTCGGGGTCCCCGCGCGTGCCCGGTTCACGTACACGCCAGTGAGTGTGCTCTCCGAGATCGAGCCTGAACACATCGAGTCGATTACGTATCACGACTGCTTCGATCACAGCATGGCGGTGGTCGGCACCGTGAACGCCGTCTTCGTCGTGCTCAAGCCGGGTGTCGTCTATAAGGAGAACGTCGGCAGCTTCGTCGTCGAGACGGCCGAGAATTCCGGCAAGCCCGTCATCCGTTGAGCGCCGGCGACGGCGGGCGCGACCAGCAGCGCGACGCTAACGCGCTGAGCCGGCGCTCGTTCATCGGCACTACGATTGCCGGCGCGGTCGTCGCGCGGCACGGGGTGATCCGAGTCGGCGACACGCGTTCGACATTGGCGCCCGCGCAGCAAATTCCGGCGTTCGCCCTCGACGAGCTGACGATCGACGACCTCGGCGCCCGCCTCCGCAGCGGTGCCGATACGTCGCGATCGCTCGTCCAACAGTACCTCGCGCGCATCGACGCGCTCGATCAACGCGGGCCGGCAATCAACGCGGTCATCGAGCTGAATCCGGATTCTCTCACGATCGCGTCGCAGCTCGACGATGAACGAAAGGCCGGACGCGTCCGCGGGCCTCTGCACGGAATCCCCGTTCTCATCAAGGACAACATCGACACGGCCGACGAGATGCGCACGACGGCCGGCTCGCTCGCCCTCGCCGGCAACATCGCGGCGCGCGACGCGTTCGTGGCCGAGCGGCTGCGCGCGGCGGGCGCTGTCATCCTTGGCAAGACGAATCTGAGCGAATGGGCGAACTTCAGGTCCACCCACTCTACCAGCGGGTGGAGTGGGCGCGGAGGCCAGACACGGAATCCGTACGCGCTCGATCGTACTCCGTCGGGATCGAGCTCCGGATCGGGCGCGGGGACTGCGGCCTGCTTCTGCGCGGCAGCGATCGGAACGGAGACCGACGGCTCGGTGACGTCCCCCGCCGCCGCGGCGGGACTCGTCGGGATCAAGCCGACGATTGGCCTCGCCTCGCGCGCGGGCATCATTCCGATCGCGCACAGTCAGGATACCGCCGGTCCGATGACGCGCACCGTGCGCGACGCCGCGATCCTGCTGTCGGCGATCGCCGGCGTCGATTCTCGCGACGCGGCCACGAGCGCGGCGTCGTCCAGGGCTGCGCGCGACTACACTGCCTCGCTCGACAAGAACGGACTTCGCGGGGCACGAATCGGCGTCGCGCGGAAACGCTTCACCGGATACCAAGCGGAGACCGACGCTTTATTCCAGCAATCGCTCGACCTCATGAAGAGTCAGGGCGCGACAATCGTCGATCCGGCCGACATCGCCACGGCGGGGCAGACGGACGACTCCGAGTTCGACCTTCTGCTCTACGAGTTCAAGGCCGATCTCAACGCATACCTTCGCCGCCTGGCGGCGAAGGTCGCTGTCCACTCGCTTGCCGACGTCATCGCGTTCAACACGAAGAACGCGCCCCGCGAGCTCCGTTACTTCGGTCAGGAGATCATGCAGCAGGCGCAGAAGAAGGGGCCGCTCACCGAGAAGAAGTATCTCGACGAATTGGCGAAGAACCGCCAACTGATGGGCGCTCGGGGCATCGACGCCACCGTCGCGAAATACTCACTCGACGCGATCGTCGCGCCGACGCAGGGACCGGCGTGGCTGATCGATCTCGTGAATGGCGATCCTGGCGGACTCAGCTCGTTCACGTCGCCCGCGGCCGTCGCGGGCTATCCGCACGTCACCGTGCCGATGGGATTCGTACGCGGCCTGCCGGTAGGACTGTCATTCGTAGGCCGGGCATGGAGCGAACCGACGCTGCTCAAGCTCGCGTACGCATTCGAGCAGACGGCGCCCGCTCGTCGCAAACCGACCTTCGCCGCGACCGCCGAAATCGGCGAAACCCGCCGCCCGACCTAGCCCGCCAACTTGCCCCCGCCCCCAATTGGGGTCAGACTCCATTTTCGAAACGGGGTCTGACCCCAATTTCAAAAACGGGGTCTGACCCCAAATGAAGTGTTTTGGTACGCAAGCGGGTCTCACTCCCACTCTGCGCAGCGGGGTCTGACCCCAGTCCGCACAATGGGGTCTGTCCCCAATTGACGGGTTTTGGTACTGATCGAAATAACCTGGAGACCCCACATGATGGTCTCGATACGCCGTGTCGCTCTCGCGTCTTCGCTCCTTGCCACCATTGGCGGCGTCGGCGCCGGTCAGGGGCCGGGAGGTCGCCCGCTCGCCATCGAGGATTACTATCGCGTAAAGACGATCGGGAATCCGGTGATGTCGACCGACGGGAAATGGGTAGCGTTTACCGTGAGCACCCGCGTCGAAGCGACAAACGATAACACGAGCGAAGTCTGGCTCGTGCCATCGGACGCGTCGGCGCGCGAGCGACGCGTTAGCGCCGAGAACGCGAATGCGACCAATCCGCGGTGGCTCGATGACGGGCGTCTCGTCTACTCGAGCGATCGACAGTCGCTCTCGGTGAACCCGGCGCGACCGGATTCGGCGCCCCAACCGGCGACGGCGCCCGCTCCAACTGGACGCGGCGGAGGCCGCGGCGGGCGAGGTGGTGCGTCGGGCATTCCGCTGCGCAGCCCCGCAGGCAACGCCGTTGCCATGGTGCGCGACACGCCGCTTCCAGCCCGCGAGAAGGTCTTCGAATCAGACTTCGCGCGCCGGCACGAGGAGCGCTTCAAGGGAATTCAATTCGACTGGATGGAATTCCAGCGCGACGGCGCGCAGTTCCCGCTCCCCAACACCGCCGATCCGTATCTCTTCCCGCCACAGGAACTTTTTCTGTCGAGCGGCGACGGCGCCGACAAGCAGCTCACGCACCTCGGCGTGCGCCCCGAAGGCACTTCGTGGAATCGCGCCGGAACGCTGCTCGTCTTCACTGCCGATTCGACGTATCGCAACGAGATGCTCTACGGCCGCAGCGACATCTGGACCGTTACGCCGGCCGGCGCGCTCCACAAGCTGACGTCGAACAAGGACTACAGCTACGCCGGTGCCGTGTTCTCGCCGGACGGCCAATGGATTCTCGCCACGCGCTCGACGCCGACGGACGCGGTGATCGCCAAGAAGATGGACCATGGCGGTCCGGTCGATCTCGTGCTCATGCCGGCCAACGGCGGCGCCGAGGTGAGTCTCACCGAGAACTGGGACTATCTGCCATCCGGCGCGTTCTGGAGTCCGGACGGACAGTACGTCTACTTCACCGGCGGCATCGGCGGAACGACGCAGCTCTTCCGCGTATCGCCAAAGACGAAGCAAGTCGAGCAGGTGACGAAAGGCGAGCGCCGGCTGAGCGGTTTTGACTTCGATCGCGCCATCACGAAGATGGCGTATCAGGTCGGCACCTTCGAGGCGCCGTCCGAGATTTTTGTCGCGAACGTCGATGCCTCGGGCGAGAAGCAGTTGACGCACGTCGGTGAGGCCTTCACGCGCGAGATCGCGCTGAGCCGCGCCGAGCGCGTCAACTTCAAGAGCGCCGACGGCACGCCCGTCGAAGGGTGGTTGCTCTATCCCTACGGCTACACCGCGGGAGCCCGCGATCGCACGTACCCGATGATCGTGAGCAATCACGGTGGGCCGCACAGCGCGAACCAGTACGGCTTCGATTTCAAGAATCAATATTTCGCGGCGAACGGCTACTTCGTGCTCGAGGTAAACTTCCGCAGCTCGACGGGTTACGGCGAGAAGTTCTTGTGGGCGACGTGGGGCGCGTGGGGTACCAAGGATGGACAGGACGTCATGGCGGGAATCGACTATGTGTTGGCCCGACATCCCATAGATCGCAGGAAGGTGGCGTTGATCGGCCACTCGTACGGCGGCTTCATGACGAACTGGCTGATCACGCAGTATCCAGATCGTTTCGCCGCCGCGGCGTCGGGCGCGGGGATCGCGAACTGGACAAGCGACTACGCGAACTCCGACATCCCGCGCACCAAGGAGACGGAGTTCTGGGGCCCACCATCCGACCCCAAGGCGCGCGAGACGATGATCCGCCAGTCACCGATCACGTACGCGAACCGGATTCGCACGCCAACGTTGTTCATCAACGGCGAGATCGACAAGCGCGTGCCGTTCTCGGAGAACGAGCAGCTGTACGTGGCGATCAAGAAGAATGGCGTGCCGGCGAAGATGATCCAGTACGCCGGCCAGCCGCACGGGATCGCCGGTTCGTGGAACAACGTGCACAGAATGCTCAACGAGCGCGCCTGGTTCGACCGGTACGTAAAAGGCACGAGCACCGTCGACGCAAGCAAAGCGCGATGAGCTGACGCGGCATTTCGACAGCGACACGAGACACGCGATATGGATTTATTGTTGCTCATTGCGCGGCTCACCATTCCCGCACTCGCTATTTTCGGGCGAGCGCCGGCGCCATCGTCGCGCGCCGAGCGAGTGGTCGCCAACGACAACCGCGCGGCGGCAGGCCGGCTCGTGAATGGCGTCCTGACCGTTCACCTCGAGCTTCGAGAGGGCGAGTGGCATCCGGATCGCGACACCGATCCCTCTCTCATCGTTCGCGCGGTTGCCGAGGAAGGAAAGCCGCTCTCGATTCCCGGGCCGATGATTCGCGTGCCTGAGGGTACCGAGATTCGCGCGACGATTCGAAACTCCCTGCCGGACAGCGCCGTCACGCTGCACGGGTTTTCGACGCGAGGCAGCGATGACTCCGGGAGCGACACGCTTCGCGTCGCGCGGGGCGAGTCACGCGAGATCCGCTTCATCGCGGGGACTGCGGGGACGTACTACTACTGGGCAACCACGACGCCCGGCGACAACATCTTGGCACGCGGCGGGAAGAACTCGGAGCTCTCAGGTGCGTTCATCGTCGATCGTCGCGGTGCGGCACGAGCCAGCGATCGTGTCCTTGTCTTGAACTTCTGGCGCCCGGCGGCAACTGCCGCGCCTCCCGGCTTCGACGAGCCGATTCGATTCACGATCAATGGCAAGACATGGCCCAACACCGAGCGGTTGACATACGACGTCGGCGACAGCGTCCGGTTTCGTTTGATCAACGCCAGCTCGCAAGTGCACCCGATGCACTTGCACGGCTTCTACTTTCGTGTGGACACCAAAGGAAACGGCAACGCCGACAGCGTGTTCGCGCCAGCCACGCCGGCGCGGCGTGTCGTCACCGAGCGCCTGGCGCCGGGTTCGACGGCGAGCATCACGTGGACACCCGATCGTCCGGGCTACTGGCTGTTCCATTGTCACGACAACGCGCACGCGATGCGCAGTCTGCCGTTCGACGGCTCGCCGCTGACTCCGACGCACAAGCTCCACGTGACAAATCACGCTGAGGAGATGATGGGCGGCCTCGTGATGGGTATCGAGGTTCGTCCGCGCCGGGGAGTGATACTCGCCGCCGAGCCGCGTGAACGTCGGGCGTTGCGGCTCGTCGCCCAAGTGGATCCCGTGGGTGGCGGTACTGAACAGAATCCCTCGTACGGCTACGTACTCGAGGAGCGTGGTCGGCCGTCGCAATCGGCCTCCGGACCGATTTTGCCCGGGCCGACGATTGTCGTTCGTCGCGGCGAACCGGTCGCAATCACGGTCGTCAATCGCTTGACCGAAGCAACTGCGGTCCACTGGCACGGCATCGAGCTCGACAGCTATTACGACGGAGTGCCGGATTTCGCCGGACACCCTCGCCGCATCGCGCCGGCGATCGCGCCGGGCGATTCGTTCGTCGCTCGCTTCACGCCACCGCGTTCCGGCACCTTCATCTATCACCCGCACGCGGACGAAGTGCGGCAGCAGCAGGCGGGGCTTTCCGGTGCGCTGCTCGTCGTCGATTCGCTGGAGCGCTACGATCCGGCGCACGACCTCGTATTGATGATCTCGGTGCCCCGCCGCGATGCCGACCGTGATCGCGTTCTCGTCAATGGCAGCCTCGATCCTTCGGCGCTCGAGATGCGCGTCGGCGAGCATTATCGCCTTCGCGTCATCAACATCCACACGTATCGCCCGAGCATGGTCGCTCGGCTGTTGCGCGATTCCACGGTCCTTTCGTGGCGCGCCCTCGCGAAAGACGGAATGGATCTCCCGTCCGACCAGGCGACAACCCGACCGGCGCGCGTCCAGATGGGGAACGGAGAGACATACGACTTCGAGTTCACTCCGGAGACACCCGGGCAGTTGCGGTTGTCGGTGACCGCGGCCGTCGGCAACGCGCTCGCGTCGGTGCCTATCATCGTCCGCTAGCGGCTCGAGCTACCCTCGAGCCAGCGGTAGACCGGCTCCCACTTTTCGTCCGGCTTGCGCGTCAAAGCCCGGACGACAGGGAGCGCCGCGAGAACGCTGAACAGGATCTGGCGGTTGCGGTAACCGTTTTGTTGGCGCGGATCTGGTGGAGGAAGGGTGGCAATCAGCACCGCCGGCGCTATGAACGGCAGAACTCCCGGAACGCGCTTCCAACGCGACTCGTCGCCCTGACTGATCGCGACCTCGGCGACGGCCGCGCGCGGCAGCGTGATCGTGCCCTTTCCTCCCGAAATCTCGATCACCAGCGTGTCCGACGAGACACTCGCCAGGTTCCCGACGAACAGATTCGTCGTGCCCCGTGTGGCCGCGACGCGCACACGAACGCGGTCGCCGACTTGAAGAGTGTCGCGGAATTGAGCCTTTGCCGTCGAACCGAGCAAACCGACCGCCAGCGCCACGACGAAACCGATACGACCGATTAGAGCGCGCATCGTCCCCCCAAGGATAGAGCTCTAATTCGAATTAAGTCGAATCGTGTCTGAAGCGCAAAATGGGGAGTAAACTGTTGTAATCATCGGTCCAGCGCCGCAGCCTCGGCGGCACCACGATGTCCTCCTTGTCATCCTCGAGCTCCGAGCGCGCGAGGAAGGCCTGGCTATTCGTCACCAACACCCAATCGGCCGAGAAGACGTCGATCTTCTCGTCGTCCATCAAAAACTCGCTCTCCAGGATCCCCAGGCGGTCGAGTTCGTAGAAAAGGTACGCGGACGCACGAAAACCATAAGGCAGCGGCTCTTCGGGGTGGAGCGCGATATACCGGTTCAACACTTCATGACTCTTCGCAAAATCGAAGTCATACATGCTGGCAATGGCTTGTTCCAGCGGCAGGGGCTCCGCGGCGCACAGGGTGTGCAGCGAAATCAACGCGGCTATGAGCAGGCAACGCGGCATCTTATTTAATTTTAACTCA
>Ga0207689_10000848_pt1 | contig 29418 bp, 23 predicted proteins | sample KBSMisM52_FD_184312 | JGI IMG/M metagenome (GOLD analysis project Ga0207689, IMG submission 184312) | Miscanthus rhizosphere microbial communities from Kellogg Biological Station, Michigan, USA - KBS Miscanthus M5-2 (SPAdes) (version 2) | ecosystem: Host-associated > Plants > Roots >...
AAATTCAGGCGCTGAGCGCAATCGACCTTTCCGTTCAGCCGCACGAATTCGTCGCGCTGGTGGGGCCGAGCGGATGCGGCAAGTCGACGGTACTGAATCTCGTTGCCGGACTGCTCAACCCGAGTGAGGGTGCGGTGTTGTACAGCGGCAAACCCGTCGCCGGCCTCAATCGAAGCGTCGGCTACATGACGCAGAAGGACACGGTGCTTCCGTGGCGAACGGCAGAGAGCAACGTCGGCATCGCGCTCGAGCTGAAATGCAGAAGGGTCACTGCGCAGGCGCGCAAGGACCGCGTCGCGCGAATGATCGATCTCGTCGGCCTCAACGGGTTCGAGAAGCATTTTCCGGCTGAGCTGTCGGGTGGCATGCGCAAGCGCGTCGCACTGGCGCGCACGCTGATCTACGAGCCGGAAACGCTGCTGATGGACGAGCCGTTCGGTGCGCTTGACGCGCAGCTCAAGCTGCTGATGCAGGATCAGCTGCAGACGTTGACGCAGATGGCGCGGATGACCGTCCTCTTCGTTACGCACGACCTTGCCGAGGCGATCGCGCTCGCCGACCGTGTCGTTGTGTTCTCGCCGCGTCCCGGCCGCATCCGAACCGTCCGTACCGTCGACCTGCCGCGTCCACGCGATATCTTCAACGTGCGCTTTTCCACGGCATTCGCGCGCTTGCACGAGGAGCTGTGGAACGAGTTGAAGGACGGTATCGCACTTGGCACGAATGTCTGATCCTGGCATGCGGACGCGAAATTCTGGCGACGTCACTGGCACTTCGACGCCGTTTCTGCGCACCACGCTCGGCGTCCTGCTGCTGCGCATCGCGATCGTCGTCGCGGTGCTGGTCGCGTGGGAAATGGCGTCAGGGCGGTTAATCTCGAAGTTCTGGGTCAGCAGTCCGTCGGCGATCTTCGCCGTGCTTCGCCGCTGGGTTGCGGACGGGTCGCTGTGGATGCACCTCGAAGCCACGGTGACGGCCATCGGCGCCGGCTACGTGATCGGTTGCGGCGCGGGCATTGCCATCGGGTTGCTGCTGGGCTTTCTGCCTCGCACGCAGCGCGTGATCGCCCCGTTTCTATCGGCGTTCTATTCGATTCCGAAGATCGCGCTGGCGCCCCTGTTCGTGATCGCGTTCGGCATCGGCATCGAGTCCAAGATCTGCCTCGTGGCGGTCACCGTGTTCTTCCTGGTCCTGTTCAGCACCATCGACGGGATTCGCGACGTCGATCCGGACCTGATCGAATCGCTCGAGATCATGGGTGCGTCCCGCTTCGAGATCGCGACGAAACTGATCATCCCCGCGGCCAAGCCGTGGACGTTCACGGGCATGCGCATCTCGGTGCGCTACGCGACGACGGCCGCGATCCTCGGCGAGGTGATCGCCGCCAATCGGGGCATCGGTTTCCTCATCGAGTACAACTCGGGCCAGTTCAACGCCGCCGGCGTTTTCGCGGCGGTGCTGATCCTCGTTCTCGTCGGCGTCGTCGTCACCGAACTGTTGACGCGCCTGGAACGGGGCAGCGCACCTGCAGTGCTGCCGTTCTGAAGATGCACTGAGCAACTCGGGTTCGCGCCGCTCCTGGCGGATTGCGCTCGTACGAATTCCAACGGCGCCATTCCAAAATCGGAGGTCATGTCAGCGTGGTCTTACGGACGAATCGTCGTTCCTCCGATCGGAAATCGCAGTTAAATGGAGGCACGCTGACGGCGTCGAAACCACTCGGAGTCAACCATGGCCAAGCTCACCACGCAGGCGCGGAAGAAGCTGTCGAGTTCGGAGTTTGCGCTGCCGGGAGGCCGCTATCCGATCGAGGACAAGGCGCACGCGCGTGACGCCAAGGCACGCGCGTCGCAACAGCGGAACGCGGGCCGCTTGAGTGCAGCGGACAAGGCGAAAGTGGACCGCAAGGCGGATGCCGTGCTGGGCAAGAAAGGAAAGTAGCAAGGGCGCGACGGCTGCGTCGTAGCGCCGGAAGCAATCGAGCCCGATCGTTGGCGACCGGGCTCGATCTATTTTCAGATTCGTCCCATCACCATCAGGATGATCAGGATCAGCAGCACGAGGCCGAGACCGCCACTCGGCCAGTAGCCCCATCCGGAGCTGTAGCCCCAACTGGGGAGCGCTCCGACGAGCAGCAGAACGAGCACGATCAGCAGGATCAGCGAAATCGACATACGACCTCCATACGCCAGGGCTCGAAAGCTTCCACGCTTTTCCAGCCGCGACGTGTAAGAATTACGTACGAGTCGATGGCGGCGGTGACTCGACGTCTAGTGACGCGTCATAAAGCATCTGCTGCCGCCTGCGCCGCTGCATTACGTTAAGCAACGCACGTGCCTGTCGGTGAGTCCCTCATTTGCCGGAGCTGTCGATGAACCAGATGGATTTTCGGAGTCGCTGCGCGGTGGTGACCGGCGGGGCGGCGGGGATTGGTCTCGCCGTTGCGAAGCGCATCGCCGCCAGTGGCGGACGCGTCGCACTGTGGGATCGTGACGAGCATGCGCTCGCTGCAGCGCGCACCTCCGTGGGCGCGGGCACTGTAACGCATGCGCTCGACGTCGCGGACAGCACTGCGGTCGAACGCGCCGCGCGAGCGGCTGAGACTGAACTCGGCGGCGTCGACGTCCTCGTCTGCTCGGCAGGTATCACCGGGCCCAATGCCACGACGTGGGAGTATCCGGTGGATGCGTGGCGACAGGTGTTCGACGTCAATGTCCACGGACTGTTCTATTGCAACCGCGCGATCGTGCCAGTCATGCAGAAGACGGGCTACGGGCGAATCGTCAACATCGCGTCGGTAGCCGGCAAGGAGGGCAATCCCAACGCGCCGGCGTACAGCGCGTCAAAGGCCGCAGTTATCGGCCTCACGAAGTCGCTCGGCAAGGAACTTGCGAAGACGAACATCCGCGTCAACTGCGTGACGCCTGCGGCGGTGCGCACGGCGATCTTCGATCAGATGACACAGCAGCACATCGATTTCATGCTGTCGAAGATCCCGATCGGACGCTTCGGCAGCGTCGACGAGATCGCGTCGCTGGTGTGCTGGCTTGCGTCGGAAGACTGCTCGTTCTCGACGGGTTCAGTGTTCGACGCGTCGGGCGGCCGCGCAACCTACTGATCGGCCGCCGCTCCCCCCGCTAGGCGCGGCCGACGGCGAGCATGATCTTGCCGATGTGTTGCGACGATTCCATCAGCTCGTGCGCTTTCGGTGCGTCGGCGAGCGCGAATGTGGCGTGGATCACCGACTTGAGCTTGTGCTGCTCGAGCAGCGGCCACACGTTCTCGCGGAGCTCGCGCGCGAGCTCTGCCTTGCGCGCCGCGGGACTGGCGCGCAGCGTGGAACCGGTGACCGTCAGCCGCTTCAGCATGATGAAGCGCCAGTCGCATTCGACGCGACTGCCGGACAGGAAAGCGATCTGCGACAGGCGACCTTCGAGCGCCAGGCATTTCAGGTTGCGCTCGATGTAGTCGCCTCCGACCATGTCGAGGATCACGTCCACGCCGCGCTTGTCGGTGATGCGCTTCACTTCCTCGGCGAAGTCTTGCGTCCGGTAGTTGATCGCATAGTCGGCGCCGATGCCGCGGCAGAACGCGGTCTTGTCGTCGCTGCCGGCAGTCGTCACCACGGTGGCGCCGAATGCCTTGGCGAGCTGGATGGCGGTCAGTCCGATGCCGCTCGTTCCGCCGTGCACGAGAAACCATTCGCCGCGGATGAGCTTCGCGCGGTCGAACACGTTGTTCCATACCGTGAAGTAGTTCTCGGGAATTCCCGCAGCCTGCTCGAGCGACCAGCCGGCAGGAACCGGCAGGCACCACGCCGCCGGTGTGGTGCAGTACTCGGCGTAGCCACCGCCCGGAGTCAGCGCGCAGACGCTGTCGCCGATGTTCCATCCGGTGGCGTTCGCACCGAGCGAGACGATTCGCCCGGCGACTTCGAGACCCAGTATCGGCGATGCGTCGGGCGGCGGCGGATACGTTCCGGCGCGCTGCGCGCAATCGGGACGATTCACGCCTGCGTAGGCGACTTCGATGAGTACGTCGTCCGGCCCGGCCTGCGGCGTGGGGCCCTCTGCAACGTGCATCACACCGGGCGCGCCAGCCGTCTTGACTGCGACGTAGCGCATGTTGGTCGGAATCGCCATCTTCGGGCTCCTCGTTCGAAACGGGGATTTTACGTCCGCAGCGCGTGTGGCTGCCGTCGAATGGGGCGACGCTAGCTGCGCGCGTGCTGCATCGCAGGACGCAGCGCGAGCGCACACGCCGTCGCGAGTGCCGCGGCGCCCGCGGAGCTCGCGAACACGATCGCGGGCTCGAACCCTTCGAGCAGCACGCCCCCTACGGCATTGCCCGCACCGATGCCGCTGATGATGCAAGTCGCCGACCACGTGAACGCTTCGGTCGCATAGCGGCTCGGTGCGTATGACGAGACGAGCAGCGTCACCATCGTCAGCGTTGGCGCGATCAGGAAGCCCGCTGCGAACGCGACGATCGTGAGCGCTACGGGAGATGCGATGAACGCGTGGATGGCGATCGGCACGACCACGAGGCCGAGTACGCGACGCAACTGCTGCTCCAGCGGCAACGCGAAGTGTAGCCCGCCGTAAATCAAGCCACCAATCGCGCTCCCCAGCGAGCACACCGCCAGCAGCACGCCCGCCAGTGGCGGATTCGCCACGCGAGCCGCGAAACCCGGATAACCGATTTCGAGCATGCCGAGGCTACACGTCAGCAGGAACGTCGTCGCGAACACCGCGAGCAGCCGCGGCTCGGTCAGCGGCCCCAGCAGATGTCGCTCCGCATGCGGCTCGTGCCGCCAGTACCGTAATGCGGGCGACGCGAGAAACGTCGGCACGGCGATCGCGCTGAACACGAACGCGGCGCCGAATGCAACGGTTGGCGACCCGATCGCGAGCAGCAGCGCGATCACCATCGGCCCGAGCGTGAACGCGAGCTCGACCAGCACCGAATCGAGCGCGAATGCCGTCTTGCGCGCGTCGGCATCGCTGAAGCGGTGCCGCCACATCGTGCGCGTCAGCACGGTGATCGGCGGCGCCGTCGCGCCGGCGAGTGCGGCGATGAGCCACAGCGCCGACGCCGACAGGGCCAGCGGTCCGGCGATCCAGAGCACGAGCAACGCGCAGGGGCTGGCGATGCCCATCGCGATCAGCGCCTTGCGCGCGCCGCGCCGGTCGATCCAGCGGCCGATCAGCGGTGCCGTCGCCGCCGAGGCGCCGAGGTACGCGCCGACCGCGGCCCCCGCGGCCGCGAACGATCCGGTCAGCGCGCGCACATGCAGCAACAGGGCCAGCGTAACGGTGCCGATCGGCATCCGCGCGACGATCGCCATTACGAGCATCCGCGTGACGTCGGGCAAACGAAAGAAGGCCGCGTAGCGCGCGACCGCTGCGTCGATCATCGGGCCCTAGTAGACGACCTGGACGTTCTCGGGTGCCAGCCACTCGCGCAGCCGCTCGATCAGCGTGTCGTCGGGATTGACGCGCCACGCGTCGGGAAGCTCGAGCTCGCCACCGATGCGTTCGTTCGCATAGCGCACGGTGATGGGTGTGTTTCCCGGTCGGAACGGCTGCAGGATCTCGGCCAGGCGATCGGCCGACGCGTTGCCGTTGCACGCGATGCGTATCCCTTTCGCATAGCGCTTGCGAATCGCAGCGAGGTCGAAAACGTTCTCCGCGATTATGCGCAGGCCCTGCGATTCGCCATCCTCGGTCATTCGCTGCGTGACGCGGATCTCCATGATGACGAGCTGGTCTTCGCGCAGCAGCGCACGCGACGCGTCGAAGGTCTCGTTGTAGACCATCACCTCGGCGCGACCCTTGCCATCGTCGAGCGTCACGAACGCCATCTTGCCGCGGCGACTCGTCTGCACGCGCAGCGTCGTAACGATTCCCGCGACGAGCACCCGGTCGGCCTTGGGCTGCAGTGTCGCAAGCGATGTGCGGATGATCGCCGAGAGCTCGCTGGCGTACGCGGTGTATGGATGGCCCGACAGGTAGAAGCCGAGCGCCAGCTTCTCCTGCGTCAACCGTTCCGCTTCCGTCCATTCGCGGGTCGTAATCATCGCTGCGAGGTGTGACGCCGTTTCCTCGCCGAACAGCGAAACCTGCGACGCCGCAGCGATCGCGCGTTCGCCGGCGTCGAGCGCCACGCCGACCGACGCGAACAGCGACGATCGTCGTGGATCGATCGTGTCCATTGCGCCGGCGCGCACGAGCGCCTCGACGACGCGCCGGTTGACGATCCTCTTGTCGACGCGACGGCAGAAGTCGAACAGATCGGCGAACGGGCCGCCGGCGTCGCGGGCGGCGACGATCGCGTTTATGGCTGCTTCGCCCGTGCCCTTGATCCCGCCGAGGCCGTACCGGATGCTGCCGACGTCAACGGGGCGAAACCGGTAGCCGGAGGTGTTGATGTCGGGTGGCAGGATCGCCAAGCCCTGGGCGACGGCGTCGTCGTAGAACGCCTTGACCTTGTCGGTGTCGTCCATGACCAGCGACAGGTTCGCCGCCATGAACGCCGACGCGTGGTGCGCCTTGAAATACGCCGTCTGGTACGCGACGAGCGCATACGCGGCGGAGTGCGAGCGGTTGAATCCGTAGCCGGCAAACTTCTCCATCAGGTCGAAGAGTTGCACCGCCTTCGGCCGCGCGAGCTGGTTCTTCTCGGCGCCGGTGACGAAGATGTCACGCTGCAGCGCCATCTCCTCGGGCTTCTTCTTCCCCATCGCGCGGCGCAACAGGTCGGCGGCGCCGAGCGTGTAGCCGCCGATCACCTGCGCGATCTGCATCACCTGTTCCTGGTACACCATGACGCCGTACGTTGGCTCGAGGATCGGAGCGAGCCTCGGATCGAGATACTCGACCCGTTCGCGGCCGCTCTTGCGCGCAACGTAGTCGGGAATCAGCTCCATCGGTCCCGGCCGGTACAGCGCAACGAGTGCGACGATGTCCTCGAAGCGCGTCGGCGGTGCCTGTTTCATGAGGTCGCGCATGCCACGCGATTCGAACTGGAACACGGCGGTGGTGTTGCCCTTGCGGAATATGTCGAACGTCGCCGCGTCGTCGAGCGGCAACTCGGCAAGATCAACTGAGGACTCCGGCGTCAGCAAGGTTACGTAACGGCGGGTCCAGTCGAGGATCGTCAGCGTCGTGAGCCCGAGGAAATCGAACTTGACGAGTCCCACCGCTTCGACGTCGTCCTTGTCGAACTGCGACACGGGCGCCGTTGCGCCTGGCTGGACGTACAGCGGGCAGAAGTCCGTGAGCTTGCCCGGTGCGATCAGTACGCCACCCGCGTGCATGCCGACATTGCGCGGCAGTCCCTCGAGCTCGCACGCGAGGCTCAGGAGCTCGCGCACTTCCTCCTCGTCGGCTTCGCGCTGATCGAGCAGCGGCTCGACTTCGCGCGCATAGATGACGTTTGACTCCGCCTCGCCGCTGCGCCGACGCAGCGTCACCGTCTTGCCCGGCTGGAACGGGATCAGCTTCGCGATGCCATCCACGAACGAATACGGGAGATCGAGCACGCGACCGACGTCGCGCACCGCCGCCTTGGCCGCAAGCGTGCCGAACGTCGCAATCTGCGACACCGATTCGGCACCGTACTTGTTCTTCACGTAGTCGATGACGCGGTCGCGGCCGTCCTGGCAGAAATCGATGTCGAAGTCGGGCATCGACACGCGCTCGGGGTTGAGGAACCGCTCGAACAGCAGCGCATAGCGCAACGGATCGAGATCGGTGATGCCGAGCGAATACGCGACGAGCGATCCGGCGCCCGATCCGCGTCCCGGACCGACGGGCACGCCGTTGCTCTTGGCCCAATTGATGAAGTCGGCGACGATGAGGAAGTAGCCGGGGAATCCCATCTGCACGATCACGTTCGTCTCGAATTCGAGCCGCGCGACGTATTCGAGGCGCTTACGCTCGCGCGCCGCGGGGTCCGGATAAAGCTGGGCGAGCCGCTGCTCGAGGCCGCGTGAGGCCTCGCTGCGAAGGTGGTCGTCGAGCGACACGCCAGCAGGCGTCGGAAAGCGGGGCAGGTGGTTCTTGCCGAGAGGAATCGTCAGGTTGCATCGCTGCGCGATCGCGACGGAATTCGACAGCGCCTGCGGCAGGTCGGAGAACTTCTCCGTCATCTGCGCCTGCGTCAGGAAATACTGCTCCTGCGAGAATCGGCGCGGCCGCCGCGCGTCGGACAGCGTATAGCCTTCGGCGATGCAGACGCGCGCTTCGTGCGCGCGGAAATCCCGCGCGGTGAGGAACTGGATCGGATGCGTTGCGACGATCGGTGCGCCGACCTGATCGGCGAGCGCCACCGTCGCCTGCACCAGCGCCTCGTCGTCGCTGTGGCCCGCACGCTGCACCTCGAGGACGTAGCGCGTCGGGAAACGTTTCATCCAGTCGGTGGCGAAGCGCTTGGCGGCGGTGGCGTTGCCTTGCAGCAGCGCCTGCCCGACGTCGCCATCGCGCGCGCCGGACAGCGCGATGATGCCGTCGGTCCCGTCGTCGAACCACGCGCGGTCGAGTTGCGCACGGCCGCGATGCTGATGCGTGCGATAGGCGAGCGAGAGCCAGTTGCACAGTCGCAGGTAGCCTTCGCGCGTTGCGGCAAGCAGCAGCACGCGCGACGGCTGGTCGCGCTCGCTGTCGTTGGCGATCCAGACGTCACAGCCGGCGATCGGCTTCACGCCCCGCGCGCGCGCCGCCGTATAGAACTTGATGAGACCGAACTGGTTGGCGAGATCGGTAAGCGCGAGCGCCGGCATTCGGTCCAGCGCCGCCGCGCGCACGGCGTCGTCGATGCGCAACGTTCCGTCAGCGATCGAAAACTCGCTGTGCAGACGCAGGTGGACGAAGCCGGGAGATGACATGAGACGCGCTATGCCGGATGCTAGAATTCTACTCCGTCCATTCCGGACGAATCGGATCGATCATCGCTGCCATTCGCTTACCGACGATCACAATTTCGTCGCGCGTGACCACGCGCGCACTCGCGATTGCGATGATGTCTGGGGCACTGCTCGCAGGCTGCGCCACTGCGCCGTCAGGCGGGCCGCCACCGCCGGCTGCGCCGCCTCCGCCCGCGCCCACGGCGCCGCCGATGCCGCGCAATGCCGAGCCGCCGCCGCCGCCGATCAACCTGTCTGGCTTCCCACTGCCCTATCGGCAAGGTTATGCGGATGGTTGCGCGAGCGCGACAGGTGCCGAGCGCAAGGATGCGTCGCGTTTCGGCGGCGATCCGAACTACCGTACGGGCTGGCAGGACGGAATCGCGCTTTGCAAGAAGAAATAGCGTCGCCCCGCAAGCCGCCCACATCTCATTTCGTCGATGTCCGCGGCGAGCGTCATCACGTGCTCACGTGGGGCGATCCGCACGCGACGCCCCTCGTGCTGCTGCATGGATGGATGGACGTCGGCGCATCGTTCCAATTTCTCGTCGACGCGCTGGCGCGCGATTGGTATGCGATCGCGCCGGACCTGCGCGGATTCGGCGATTCCGCGTGGCAGCCAAACGGTTACTGGTACTACGACTACCTCGCGGATCTCGAGTCGCTGCTCGACCGCTTCGTCCCCGAGGGTCCCGTGCGGCTGGTCGGACACAGCCTCGGCGGCAACGTCGTCATGCATTACGCCGGCGTGCGACCGGCGCGCGTCGATCGCGTCGTGTCGCTGGAGGGATTCGGCATTCCCGCCGAAGTCGCCGACGACGCGCCGCGCAAGATCGCGAAATGGCTCGACGCGATCACAAAGCCGCCACGGTTCAAGCCCTATGACGACATCGCCGCGGTCTCCGATCGCCTGCAGCAGAAAAATGCACGACTGCCGCGCGACATGGCCGAGTTTCTCGCGCATCGGTGGGCGCGAACGCTGCCCGACGGCCGCGCCGAGCTGAATTCCGATCCGCGCCACAAGATGCCGTTTCCGCACGTCTATCGGCTGGAGGAGTCGATCGCCATCTGGCGCAGCGTCGAGGCGCCCGTGTTGTGGGTGGCGGCGACCGATTCCGAAATTCCGCTTTGGATCGAGCGGAATGCGGGTGGCGATGTCGGCAGCGACGGACTCGCCGGCGTGCGGCGGCGCCTTGCGCATGTACGCAATGGGCGACTGGTGACGATCAGCGATGCAGGGCACATGCTCCATCACGACCAGCCGGCCGCGGTTGCGGGCGCGATCGAGCCGTTCCTCGCCGCCTGAGCATGTCGATGCTGCGCGTCCATTCGCGGCGTGCAGCCTACGTGTTGCTGGCGCTGCTGACGCTGGTGTGGGGGTTCAACTGGATTTTCATGAAGGCGGCGCTCCTGCACGCCCATCCGCTGACGTTCAACGTCCAGCGCACGTGGCTCGCCGTGGCGGCGCTGTTCGCCGTTCTGCTCGCGCGGCGCGGTCGCATGTTGCCGAACAGCTGGCTCGCCGTCCTGGTGACGGCGTTCTTCCAGACGACGATCAATTTCGGTTCGACGATCATGGCGGTCGCGGGCGGTGGCGCCGGACGTGCTTCCGTGCTCGTTTTCACGATGCCGTTCTGGACGTTGCTCATCGCATGGCCCGTCCTGCACGAACGGGTTCGTCCGCTGCAGCTCGTCGCGATCCTGCTGGCCGTTGCGGGGCTCGTGCTGACGGTCGCGCCGTGGTCGTGGCACGGCGATCTCGCGCCGAAAGCGTGGGCCGTACTGTCGGGGTTCGGCTGGGCTGCGGGCACGGTTGCCGTCAAGTATTTCCAGCGCGACGAAAAGCTCGACATGCTGACGCTGATCACATGGCAGATGGCGATCGGCGTTCTCCCGCTGACGTTTCTTCCCTGGCTCTTCGGTGTGCCCGCGACGGAATGGAGCGTTACCCACGCGGTGCTGATGTTCATCGTGGGCGTCGTCGCAACCGCGGGCGGATTTCTCGCCTGGATGGAAGTGCTGCGCTGGATGCCTGCCGGAACGGCGTCGCTCAACATGCTTGCGATCCCGGTGATCGCCTTGCTGTCGTCGATGATCGTCTTCGACGAGCGCCTGGCAGGCAACGAGTGGGCCGGGATTGGGCTGATCGGCGCCGGCCTCGCGCTGATCACGGCGCTGGGGCTCGCGGGCGGAAGGCGCGCGTCGCTGCTACCCGCCGACCCGACCCCGCTCGAAGGCGGCTGAAGGCGCGTCGCTACTACCCACCGACCCGACCCCGCTCGAAGGTGGCTGAACGCGTCGCCTACGCCCTGATGAAAATCAGGTAAATGCGAACAATTAGCATTTACAATCGTACGATCCTTTGTTATGCTGGTCGCAAGAAGGCGTTCCGCCGGATCGCCACGCCCGATCGTTCATCCAGGCCATGCGCCTACTTCCGCCTCTCTGTCGCGCCATGCTCGTCGCGATCGCGGTTCTCGTCGCACCCGCGGTATTTGCCGACGACGTCGCGTCGTTCAAGCTCGTTGCCCGCGACGGCGTCTTCGAGCCGACGCTGATCGAGGTGCCGGCAGGCAAGCGGTTCCGCCTCGAGGTGAGCAACGAGGGCAAGACGGCAATGGAATTCGAAAGCCGTGAACTGAAGCAGGAGAAGGTGATTCCCCCTGGCAAGAAGGCGACGCTGACGATCAACGCCTTGAAGGCCGGCGAATACAAGTTCGTCGACGAGTTCCACGAAAAGACCGGCCAAGGCAAGGTCGTCGCGAAGTAGCGGCCGATTCCAATGGGCAACGCACTGTTCATCGTATGGCGCGAGTCCGCAGAGGCGATGCTGGTCGTCGGCGTCCTGTATGCATGGCTGAAGAATCGCGCGGATGCGGCCACCGGGATGCGCTACCTGTGGGGTGGCGTCGCAGCCGGCGCTGGTCTCGCCGGCGTGCTCGCGCTCGTGATGCTCGGCATCGCGTCGTCGTTGTCGGGCAATGGCCTCGATTATTTCCAGCTCGCGATCATGCTCGTCGCATCGGGTTTGATCGTGCAGATGGTGTTCTGGATGCGCAGGCACGGCCGTACGTTCAAGAAGGACCTCGAGTCGGACATGGCGCGCAACGCGCGCAAGTCGAACTGGTGGGGACTGCTCGTCGTCGTTGCGCTGGCCGTCGGGCGCGAATCGGCCGAAGCGGTGGTATTTCTCTACGGCCTCGGTGCCGAGCAGAACGGCATCGCCAACTTGCCCATCGTGCTCATCCTCGGCATCGGCTCGGCATTCCTGACGTTCTGGATCTTGCAGAAAGGCTCGCGCGTGCTGTCCTGGCGTACGTTCTTCCGCGTCAGTGAAATCCTGCTGCTGCTGCTCGCCGGCGCGTTGCTCGTATCCGGTGTCGAACGGCTGATCGCCCTCGACGTGCTGCCGCAGTTGATCGATCCCGTCTGGGATACGTCGGCAATTCTCGACGATTCTGGCCGAATCGGCGGCCTGCTCGCGTCATTCACCGGCTACCGGGCGCGACCGGCGCTCTTGCCGCTGATTGCGTTAGCGCTCTACTGGGTGCTGGTGGTCTTCTTCCTGAATCGATCGACTCGGGTCGCGGCCGCCGCCACGGCTGCACCCGTCGCGCGCGCCGAGCGCAACTGAGCGCCGCAAGATCGGTCATGCGGCCCCGCACTGGCCGGGGACGCATGCGCTCCGGGTAAAATGAGTTCGAGCCGGCCGTTGTTATGGCCGGCAATTCATTTGTGGGCACCCATGGCGGCGTCGGCACCCGATCTCACCAAGCTGCGCATCGACCGCGATGCCACTCCGATTCGCCGGCGTCGTCGCCGGCGCTGGATCTGGCTCGCCATCGTCGCCGTCATTCTCGCGGCAGCGGGTGGCTGGTTCGCGGTGCAACCGCGCGTGCAGGCCGTGCAGACGACGCCGATCGTTACCGCGTACCCCTCACAGCAATTCGTCGTTCTCAACGCGACCGGTTACGTCGTCGCGCAGCGCAAGGCGTCGATCTCGTCGAAAGCCACGGGCCGCCTCGAATGGCTCGGCGTTGCGGAGGGCTCGCGCGTCAAGGCAGGCGACGTCATCGCGCGCATCGACGATCGCGACGTCGTCGCACAGGCCCAGAGCGTTGAGGCATCGGTGCGCGCCGCACGTGCCAACGTCGCGCAAGCCGAGGTCGAGGCACAGAACGCGCAGGTCGAATACCAGCGCAACGCCGACCTGGTCGAGAGGAACTTCATTTCCAAGTCCGCGCTCGACAACGCGAAAGCGCGACTCGACCGCGGCAGGGCGCTCGTCAACAGCGCGCAGGCGAACCTGAATGCCGCGCTCGCGAACGCGCGCAACGCGCAGGTCTCAGTCGATTACACGCAGATCCGCGCGCCCTTCGATGGTGTGATCCTGTCGAAGAGCGCCAACGTCGGCGACCTCGTAACGCCGTTTTCGAATGCCACCGATTCCAAGGGTGCGGTGGTCACGATGGCCGACATGAGCACGCTGGAAGTCGAGGCGGATGTATCCGAGTCGAGTCTCGCCAAGGTTCGCGTCGGCCAGCCGGCCGAGATCGTCCTGGATGCGCTGCCCGATTCGCGGTTTCGCGGGCACATCAGCCGGATGGTGCCGACCGTCGACCGCGCGAAGGCCACCGTAATGACCAAGGTGAAGTTCGACGAAATCGATCCGCGCATCTTGCCCGAGATGAGTGCCAAGGTGAGCTTCCTGTCGCAGGAAGTCACGCCAGCGCAGCAGAAGCCGTTGCTGGCGGTGAATCCTGACGCGCTCGTCCAGCGCGACGGGCGCACGGTTGTTTTCATCTTGCGTGACGGTCGTGCGGCGATGGTCCCCGTAACGTCGGGCACGAAGGTCGGCGACGCGACCGCGATTACCGGCGACGTGAAGTCAGGCGACAAGGCGATTGCGAAACCGCCACCGTCGCTGCAGGACGGCGCGCTGGCGAAGATCGAATCCAAATGAGCGTCGACGCCGCGACGGCAGAGCCACGTATGCAAGGCGGCGCCGCGACGCCAGCAATGCCACTGGTGATGGTGCGCGGCGTGTCCAAGTACTACGTCCGTGGCGACCAGATCATTCCGGTGCTCGTCGACATCGACCTCGACGTCGCGCGCGGCGACTACGTGGCGCTGATGGGACCGTCCGGCTCGGGGAAGTCGACTCTATTGAACCTGATCGCAGGCATCGACAAGCCGTCGGCGGGCGAGATTCGCGTCTCCGGCATCGACATTGCTCAGCTCTCCGATTCGGAGCTGGCGCTGTGGCGCGCGACGAACGTGGGCTTCATCTTCCAGTTTTACAACCTGATGCCCGTGCTCACTGCGTTCGGCAACGTGGAGCTGCCGCTGCAGCTCACGTCGCTGTCGCGGGGCGAGCGGCGAGAACGTGTCGCGACGGCACTCGCGCTCGTCGGGCTTTCCGATCGCGCGACGCATCTGCCGAACGAGCTATCCGGCGGCCAGCAGCAACGCGTCGCGATTGCCCGCGCGCTGATCACCGATCCCACCATCATCGTCGCCGACGAACCGACCGGCGATCTCGACCGGATCACCGCCGAAGAAATTCTCGCGCTGCTCGAACGCCTGCACGGCGAGCTCGGCAAGACGATCATCATGGTGACGCACGATCCGAAAGCGGCCGAGAAGGCGAGCCGGCTCGTCCATCTCGAGAAGGGCGTGCTCGTCGACTGATACCGTCGCGGGCCAGGCCATGTTCGTTCCACTGCTCGTACTGCGCAATGCGTTTCGCCACCGGCTGCGGACGACGCTGACAATCGTTGGCATCATCGTGGCGATCACCGCGTTCGGCCTGCTGCGGACGATCGTCGACGCGTGGTACGCCGGCGCGGAAGCCAGCTCGTCGGCGCGCCTGATCACGCGCAGCTCCGTGTCACTGGTGTTTTCGCTGCCGCTCAACTACGCGCAGAAGATCCGCCAGGTCGAGGGCGTATCGTCGGTTGCCTGGGCGAACTGGTTCGGCGGCGTCTATGTCAGCGAGCGCAACTTCTTCGCCCAGTTCGCGATCAGCGGCGCGAGTTACCTCGACATGTACCCGGAATTCGTCCTGAGCGACGGCGAGCGCAAGGCGTTTCTTGCCGATCGCGTCGGCGCCGTCGCCGGACGGAAGCTTGCCGACAAGTACGGCTGGAAGGTCGGCGACCAGATTCCGCTGCGCGGCACGATCTATCCGGGGACGTGGACGTTCACGCTTCGCGGCATCTACGACGGCGCCGAAGCAGGTACCGACACGTCGACGTTCTTTTTCCATTTCGATTACCTGAATGAATCGATCAAGCGCCTGTATCCGCGCCGCGGAGATCAGACGGGTGTGTTCGTCGAGCGCCTGCGCGATCCCGAGGCGGCCGCGGCGGTTTCGCAAGCGATCGACACGACGTTTCGCAATTCGCTCGCGGAAACGCTGACCGAGACGGAAAAGGCGTTCCAGCTCGGCTTCGTCGCGATGTCGGAAGCGATCCTGCTCGCGATCCAGGCGGTGAGCTACGTGGTGATCGTCATCATCATGGCCGTGATGGCGAATACGATGGCGATGACGGCCCGCGAGCGATATGGTGAGTACGCGACGTTCAAGGCGTTGGGCTTCAGCAATGGCTTCGTCGTGATGCTGATCGTCGCCGAGTCGCTCGGCATTGCGCTCCTCGGCGGATTGCTGGGCGTTGCGTTCACGTTTCCGATGGCGGACGTGTTCGCGAGTTCGGTGGGATCGATCCTGACGGGCTTCAGGGTTTCCGAGACGACGATCGGGTTGCAGGTCGGCGCCGCATTCGTGATCGGCCTCGTGGCTGCGGCAGTTCCGGCGTGGAACGCTGCACGCATCCGCATCGTCGATGGCCTGCGGGCGATTGGGTGACCTACGCACAGCCTTCGCGTGCCAGGTGCTGCGACGCTCGTCGTCGCAGTGCGGCGACCGGCGGCGAAGCGTAGGCGCCGCATGGCCATTCCGTTCAACTACATCGCGCGAAACATGGTCGCACGACGATTGACGACCGCGCTGACGGCCGGCGGCATGGCACTCGTCGTCTACGTGTTCGCGACGGTGCTGATGCTTGCAGCGGGCCTCGAGAAAACGCTCGTGGCGACGGGCCAGGACGACAACGTCGTCGTCATCCGGCGCAGTTCGCAGACCGAAGTGCAAAGCGGAATCGATCGGCTGCAGGCGGGCATCGTCGAAAGCCTGCCGGACATTGTCGTGGCGGCGGATGGCAAGCGGCTCGTGTCGAAGGAACCGGTCGTCCTGATCAACCTGCCGAAGCGAAAGACCGGCAAGCCGGCCAACGTCGTCATCCGCGGCGTAACCGAGGCGGGACTTGCGCTGCGCCCCCAGGTGCGGCTGGTCGAGGGGCGGATGTTCGTGCCAGGCACCGCCGAGGTGATCGCGGGACGCTCGATCGCTGACGGCTTCCAGGGCGCGGGGCTCGGCGAAACGCTTCGGTTCGCATCGCGCGATTGGACGGTCGTCGGCGTGTTCGACGCCGGCCACACCGGATTCGATTCGGAAATCTGGGGCGATGCCGAGCAGATGCTGCAAGCGTTTCGCCGCAATGGCTTCTCGTCGATGCTCTTCAGGCTCGTCGACGCCGACCGATTCGACGCAGTCAAGACGACGCTCGAGAGCGATCCGCGACTGACGCTCGAGGCCAAGCGGGAGAAGCGCTTCTACGCGGAGCAATCGGAGGCACTGTCCAAATTCATCAGCTACCTCGGCACCGGTATCTCGGTAATCTTCTCGATCGGCGCCGTCATCGGCGCTGCGATCACGATGTATGCGAGCGTTGCGTCGCGCACCGGCGAGATTGGCACGCTGCGGGCGCTGGGATTCTCCCGCGCCGCAATCCTGACGGCGTTCCTCGGCGAAGCGCTGCTGCTCGGTCTGCTCGGTGGCGTGATCGGTCTTGTCGGCGCGTCGGCGATGCAGGCTTTGTCGATCTCGACGACCAATTTCCAGACGTTCGCGGAGATTGCCTTCTCGTTCACGCTGACGCCGAGGATCGTAATCATCTCTCTGATCTTCGCGCTGGGCATGGGTTTTGTCGGCGGCTTCCTGCCGGCCGCGCGGGCAGCACGGATGAAGATCGTCGACGCGCTACGCGCTGCGTGACACTTCGACGTTCTGGCGGCGCAGCCGCTCGCTACAGGTAGTCCGGCATGATCTTCATCGCATACGGAACCACCTCCTCGGTCATCGGTGTCAGCGGTGTCATCACGGCCGCGCGATCGTCCGGAGCACCGGGTGGCGAATTATCTCCGTTGGCGACGCACGATGCGCTATACCAGCCGTTGACGCCGCGCAGCGTTCCGAAGAGGCCGAGCCGGTAGAACAGCTGGCTTGGGGGCACGATCCACATCTGCGCGTGGCGAGGCGGCACGTTGAATGGATCGTGCGGGAGGCACGTGCCATCCTGATTGATCAACGCTTTGCCGTGGTGATCGTGCGGTTGCGACGTCACCTTCATCGTTCTTGCCGCGCTCTTGACTGGCGGATTGAACCCTTCATCGCTGACCGTCAAATAGGCGAATCGAATGAAGCGGTGATTCGGAAGGCCCGTGACGGCTGCGATGGGGTTGGCGACGTCGCCGAAGCTCACCGCCAGGTCGAGCTGGAACGGTACGAGGCATCCTTCGACCAGGCGAGGGGGTGAACGCTGGTAGTCGACGCAGATCTGCGGCTGCACTTGCGACAGCAGCTGAATGTCCGCTTCCACCTCACCGCGGCTGTAGACATGCTCCCCGATATGGATGTAGTCGCTGGCGTTGTGATAGGTGAAGTAGGTTGGCTCGGACATGTCGATCGTGCCGACGGCAACGGCGTCGGCTTCGCTGCCGAGCTCACCCCGGTAGACGATCTGCAGCACGACATCCGTCATATCGAGCGGAATCGGCGAGTCGCCGAACTCGAATTCGATGAGCTTCTGCTGGTTCGAGGTGAGCGACACGCCGTAGACCGGTCGCGACACGATCGTCTGCTCGATGGCGTCGCGGCACTGCGTCGAAGCCTCGGGCTTGGCTGCGTTGATGACGGCGCCGGGATCGGTGCACGGCGCAGTGCCCACGACCGTTTCGAGCCCGGCCGCGTATTGCTTGTCCTTGTGGAAGCGGACGACTGCGAAGAACTGACCTCCGCTCATGTCCTGTGGCTGGGCGGCGCCTGTCGCGTCGAAGAAGTCCGGTGTCTTGTTGCGAACCTTGGTCCGCACCATGGTGAACCCCTTGCCGCTCGCGTGGTCCGCGGCTGCGAACACGCCTTCGTCCGGCAGTTCGATATCGATGCGTCCGCGGAAGAAGAAATTGATCAGGCCCGCCGAGTACGCGACGGCACGCGGAACCAGCAGACTCGCCATCGCGTCGTAGTTCAAGCGATTGAGCGAATACACCGGTGCGCCGCTGCGCGGCCGGACGAACTGATCCCAGACGCTGTGCGTCGTCAGCGGAACGTTGACGGCGGCTGTCTGCTGCCAGTCGTCAGGCACATCGCCGAGGTAGACCTTTGTCGGCGTCGGGTTAGTCGGCGCCGACCCGTCCCACTTCGCGGGCGCAAGGCTGGCGATTTGATAGCGCGCCGGATCTCTCGACGGATACGGGTACTCGGTCGAATCGAAGTTCTTCGCCGCGGTGAAGAAGCCACGGTTGCTGTAATCGGCCAATCCGTTGCCGGGCAGCGACGGGCTGCCGGGCGCCGTGCTCCAATAGTCGCTGTAATTCGCAAACGCCGGAATGGGATAACTGGTCACCGGAAGCGGGGCGATCGGTATCGCGACTTCGACGTTGAAAGGCCCCTTCGAGTTGAACATGTTCTGCTGCAGCGCGCGCGCGTTGATGTACTTCTCGTAAATACTGGTATGGCCCGCGAAGCAGGTTGTGCCGACAGGACACGGCTTGCCGGAGTGCGGCTCGTTACGTGTGTGCTGTGGTTGCGCCATGTCCTGGTTCAGGTGCAGGACGTTGCCCAGCGCGCGAAATGTCGTCGCCCAGTACGCCTGCCGCCATTGCTGCCGCGTGGCGATGTCGCGGCCTGCGGCGATCTCGGGATAGCCGGTGCCGTTGTAGGTCAGCAGCGTTAGCGCGCGGAACATCGCTTCGCGCGCGTCGAAGACGGTGAACGAGTTGGCCCGCGGCGTCTCAGCGCTGTTGGGATCGAAAAAGCTGTCTTTGGTACCCAACGCCCAATCGGGGTTCTTATGCACGTCCGGGTCGAGCGCTGACAGACCGAGAACCGTCAGAGGCCGATTGAAAATGGGATCGAAGAAATGATTCAACGGGCGCTGCAGCCCTGGCGCCACGTCTTGCGGGGTGGGCGGATCCTCAGTTGGGTTGTCATCTTCTCGCACGCTTCCGTATAGAAGCCACGCGGATATGGGATCAGAGCTAAACCGGACGTCGAACTGCGCTGAAATGTCGATCTCGTAGTCTTGCGCCTTACGCTCAACGCTTATCGGGCCACCAGTCACCGAGATCTGCTCAAAATATCTTTCGACTTGTCCGAACGGACGAAACCCGTCGATACCGAGCGATTTGCGTAACGGAGAATCCTGGCGGCTTTCGTTGACCCGGAGTATCGCTACGCTGGTCAACCATGCGTGAGTTGCCTGTTCATAGGCATGCGCGGGAGCGGCGATCGCAATTGCAATGGTTGCAATGAGCGAGCGAATTAGATGCACTTTCATTGCAGGTTTTCCTTTATGAACCGATCGATCGCGGATTGATGGCTTGGTCCATTCGGGTCATACGCCAATGCCGATCTCGCGGCGAACCAAGCGAATCCCTCGGTCCTGCGGACATGATCAGGCCCAAGTCCAAGCGATCGTGCCTCCTCGTAGATCGCTTTCAACATTGGAAAGAGACTCTTCTGACTCTCGCCACCGTACACGCAGCCACGATTCGCAATTCCGCCCCACATCGCGTCGATTCGCTCGCCCGCCGAACCGGAGAACTTTTTCAGGGCATAACGCTCTCCCAGATGATTCGTAGGGCGTTCGTCGCCGGAGCCATCGCGCACGGCAAGTTGTTGCGGCGCGTAGTTGCGCGCATAGACGAGCGCGATGGGGTCTACGGGCTCGACGCCATAGGTGCTCCATTCGCGCCAGGGTTCGATCTGGAATCGCCCCTCCAAATCGGTCGTGGTCGCCGCGGCGTGGTAGCAGACCGTTCGCGAGTTGTGGGCGGTGAATCCGCGTGGCGTGATGTCCGATTCCCATAGGAAAGCCACGTGCACCCCAGCGATGGGCAAGCCGGTGTCGGCATCGACGACCTGACCGGCAATGCGCTTGCCGTACAGCACGTGAGGGATGGTCCCGTAGCTCGCAGCGGCAACCAGGACTACCGCGGCGCACGCCAGCCATACCTTGATCGATCGCATGTTCACATCCCGTCGAAGCGCCAGATTCCATCTTCTGAGCGCAGCATGTACAGCATGAACTGTTCGGATCCCGCCTGCGTCGTCCGGACGACGCTGAGTTCGGCGAGATCCATTCCGAAATTGAACTCCTTGAGCTCGCCGATCTCTGCGATGATCGAAGGCAGCGCAGTTTGTAACTGGGACAGGACACCGGCGTACCTGTCGCGGGCCGTGGCGGTGAAGGCGGTGAGGGCACCCGTAACATTGCCGACTCTCAACCGACCAAGCATGCCGTCGTAGACGTTCATCAGTTTCGCCTGCAGGGCTGCGGGCGAGAGCACAACGATCGACTTGCGTGTCGAATAGATAACCTGGTCTCGATCGTCGTATGCGGTGATGACGGCAATCCATGTTCCCGTCGGATAGGTCGCGGAGACGTTCAGTATTCCTTCGATGAACTGTGCGGGTGTTGCCGTCACGTTGGCGATGCCGTCGTCGTCGAGGTCGAATGTGATCCGATTGAACGCAACGTCATCCGGATTCTCGACGGTGAATCGGACGACCAGTGAACTGAGACCCTCTGTCGGAGCGGCATGCGTAACCAGCGCTCCGCGGCCGGTGCTGTTGACGAGAATCGCATGTGACGTCGTCTGCCCATCCTGCGTAGTGACGACGGCCGTCACCGTGTTCGTGCCAGGTTCGAGCGGAATGTCATTGGCCTGGAACTGGCCGAAGTCGTCGATGTGCGCGACCACGCCATTGATCGTCATCGCCGAATTCAGCGGTGCCGAGACGACACCGCGAACCAGCACGTGGTCGTCTCTCACGGTCGCACCGTCCAGGCCGGGACTCATCGCCACCGCGAGCGGCCCTCCGATGGTGGCGCTCATCGGCGCCGTCGTGGTGGCTGCTCCCTGGTCGTCGACGGCCGTGGCCGTGACCGAATAGCTCCCAGTGCCGATGCCGTTCCAGGCGTAGCTGTAGGGAGCCGCCGTCGCAACGCCCACGATCGCCCCATTGGCCCGAAACTCCACTCGGGCGATCGTGCCGTCGCTGTCCGATGCGTCGGCATTGAGCACGATGGATGCCGGGGCGAAGTAATGCTCGCCGCCGAATGGACGCAGCGTGATCGCCGGCGGTGAATTGGTGGTGACGACGATCGGCACCGGTGCCGAAGTCGAGGTCGCACCGCGGTTGTCGGTCGCTTGGGCCGTCAGCACGTAGCTTCCCGCCGCAACGTTGCTCCATATTGACGTGTAGGGCGCAGCATTTGCCGACCCGACCTTTGCGCCGCCGGCGAAGTAGTCGATCTTGGCGATGGACCCGTCGCTGTCGGTCGCCGACGCGCTCAATACGATGGTGGCCGGTGCCTTGTAGACGCTATTGGCAACGGGGGCGATGATGCTCACGGACGGCACAACATTGGCGTCAATCGAAACGTGCACCGCGGTCGATGTCGTTTTGGCCGCGCGGTCGTCAGTGGCGACGGCAACGATCGCGTACGAGCCCGCGCTCGCGTCTGGCCAAGTCGCGGGGAAGGGTGGGCTCGTCGATCGACCGACCAGGGTGCCGCCGCTGTCGTTGAGCCTGTATTCGACGGCCGAGACGAACCCGTCGGCATCACTGGCGACCGCGGTCAGGTTCACCGGGGATCCACTTGCGAACCGCGATCCTTCGATCGGCGAGGTGATCGTTACGATCGGCGCCTGGTTTGCCGGGCTGACCGTGACCGCCGCAGCCCGCGATTGCGCTTCGAGACCATGATCGTCCGTTGCGCGCGCGGTGATCATATGTGAGCCGGTGGTAGGTTGCGACAGTGTGACGGTCCAGGGTTCGGTGAATGCCGTGCCGACCGATGTGCCGTTGTCGAAGAACTCGACGCTGGCGATCGATCCGTGCGTGCTGATCGCGTCGGCGTTCAGCACGAGCGCGGCACCGGCGTCGACGACGGAGCAGGCGAGTGGTCCCTTGACGACGACGAGCGGTGCCTCCCCGATGGTGATACCTACGGATGCCGAGACTGTCGCTGCGCCTTTGTCGTCGATTGCGCGCGCTGCGATTGCATGGTCACCCGCGAGCGCACCGGTCCAGGAGATGGCAAACGGCGCTGCGGTTGCGGCTCCGACTACAGCGGTTCCGTCGAGGAATTCGACGCGGACGACGCTGCCGTCGCCATCGCTTGCCGCGGCCGCGACCGCAATCGTCGACCCCTCGCCGTAGAACGCCCCCGCGATCGGCTGGGTCATCGTGACGGCAGGTGGCTTGTTGGCGAGCACCGTGATCGTGACCGGCACCGACGTTGCGGTCCCGTTGCGGTTGTCGTACGCCTTCGCCGACAGTGTGTAATTGCCTGCCGACACGTTGGGCCAAGTCAGCTGATAAGGCGACGAGGAGACGGTGCCGATGAGCGTAGAACCGTTGCGATAGAACTCGACCTTGGCAATCACGCCGTCCGGGTCGTTCGCCGTGGCGGCCAACGCGACGTTTGTCCCTGCGGTGTACGTCGTGCCGCTTACCGGGGAGGCCAGGACGACACTGGGAGATTTGTTGGCGGCCTTGAGTATCGGGATTGGCGTCAGCCTCCCTTCGGACGCCGGCGTGTCCGCCACCGGGTCGGGATTCGAGGCATCACGGTCGAGCACGGTGATTGTCGCGTTCAACTGCGCATGGTGGCCGAACCGATCGGACGCTCGCGCCGTCACCCGGTGGGAACCTGCTGCTAGCGGACCAGTGGGCGCGATGACGATTCGTCCGTTTGCCGCATCGATGCTTCGGCTCGACGCGGCGCTGCCGTCCAGTTGCGTATCGAGCGTGATGCTGTCCACATAAGCCGGTGGTGCACAACGCGTTGCATTGCATTGCGCCCCGAGCCGCAGCGTCAGGTCCGGCACCCTGTCGCTCGTGGCGCCGCCGGCCGGTGGTCGAACCATTTCCACGGTGGGAACGATGGCAAAAGGTGCTGCAGTGACGATAGCGGCGGCATCGAACGGCCCGTCGTCGATGCGGCCATCGCGACCGATTCGCAACGCTCGAGTCGCTGTCCTGACGACGACACCTTCGTGCATATCGTCGTAGTCGAGCCTGATCGGACCGGTGAGCACGCCATGTGGCATCTCGACCGACAGTCGTCGTGCGCCGTCGTGGTCGACGACGATCACCTCGTCCGTCGTCAAGATCCACAGGTCACCCGATCGCTGATCGAGCGCGATCGCCCGCGCTTCGTCGATGATGACGGCACCGTCATCGGCGCGCGCCGCGGAACCAAAGGGGACGCGCCAAACTCCCCGCGGGGTGGCGAACCAGAACTGGTCGCGCAGCGAATCGACGGCCAATCCCGCCATCGGATCATCGTCCTTCGCGAGCGTCGCATACGTTTCGAGCACCGTGGCGGACGTCGAAAGATGAATCACCGTCCCCTCGCTGAGTAGCCACGGCGTCTGGTCGAGCGCGATGGTCAATTCGCCGACATCGCCCGTCAGCGATGTCCCGCCGAGCAGCGCTCCACTCGTTGCGAAATGCAGCAGCAGTAGGGTGTCGGTCGACAACCAGATGCTGTGGTCGTACGGATCGACGGCGAAACGCTGCGCGGTGCCGTATCCTCGTTCGCTCAAGTTGATGTCCGCGTAGATCTGCCCGAACCCGTCGGCGAACATGAGCAGTTGGTCGTGGAGCGACCAGGTGCCGCCGTTCGCTGTCTCCGCGATCCTGACCGGGCGGGCCGCGCCGTCGATGGCCGCAGCACGCAGCGCAGCGGAGTATGGGGCGTCGGTTGCGCCAGCCTGCGCGGAGCCGATCGATGGCGAACACGCCGCGACCGCGGCGCACAGCCCCGCGAACGCGAAATGAAACCCTCGGAACCGACGACGATTGGGTGTCATTGCGTCAATTGCAGGCAAGCGGTGGCTCGACGACCTGATGAACGATAGGCGTGTCGACAATCCCCGCGGCGATTCGCGACGACGCAGCCAGCGCGTGTATTCCGGCGGGCAACGTTGTCGTGAGCGTTGCGCTGGTTCCGACGAATGGAGCGCTGCCGAGCGACACGCCGTTGGCGAGGAACACGACATCGGCCGCAACGGATTGACCGGCGAGCGTCGCCCTCAGCGTCAACGGCACCTGCGCATCGACGCGTGCAGCCGAGGTGGACAACGTCATCGACGGCACACCGGCGAACTTGACGACCACCGCGCCCTGATTGTTGCTGTTGGTTTTCTGAAACGCGCCGGCTGTGGGCGTGAAGTCGCTGAACCAATCGGCGTCGCCGGTGACGAATGCAGCGCCGGCCGAATCGACGGCGATACCGGTCGCGGCACCGGGGGGAAAACGAGTCCACTTGTTGTCGGCCTCGTTGAAGCCCGTCCGTACGAACGTCGACCACAGCAGCGATGCCCCCGACACGGCGATCTTCGCGACGAACGCCGAGTCGTCGGTATCCTCCTGCTTGCGTGCGGACGTCGAGTCGACGAGCGGAAACGTGTACGAGCGCGCGATTCCGGTGACGTACGCATGCCCGCTTGCGTCGACGGCGATTCCATAGGCGGCGTCGGCGCGGTACTGCGGCAATGATCCGATGGCGACCTGGCACAGCGTCTGGCAGACTTCGCCGCCGAGAAATGACGAGTACACGAGCGCATTGCCGCTTGCCGAAAGCTTGGCGACGAACGCGCTGCCGGTGCTCGAGTTGATCAGGCGCGCGCCGGCCTTGACGGACTGAAATGCCGCCTTGACCGGAAAGTCCGCCGAATACGTTTCACCCGCGACGTAGGCGTTGCCGGCGCCATCGACGGCGATGGCGTTGATCGCGTCGTCGAGCCTTCCACCGAGGCGGGTGGCGTAGGCCAGTCGCGCACCCGATGGCTCGAGCTTCGCCACGAAGGCATCCCTCTGGCCGCGCGGGTCGCGCTGGAGCGGATTCACCGTCGGGAAATCGTCCGATGCCGTCCACCCGCCGACGAACGCAGCGCCTGCAGCGTCGACCGCAATCGACGTCGCCTCGTCGGTTCCCGAGCCGCCCAGGAACGTGGCATAGAGCGGCGCACTCCCGGCTGCGTTCAGTTTCAGCACGAAGCCTGTCGCCTGCGTATTGCCGGGCCGCGCCTGGAACGCGGATGCCGTCGTGGCGAGGAGCGGCGTTGCGCTGCCGGCGACGTACGCGTTCCCGTCGCGATCGACGGCAATCGCATTGCTGGTCACACCGCCAACGTAAGTCGAGTACGCGAGCGCGTTACCGGCCGGCGTCAACTTGGCGACGAACGCGCCGCCGCCTGCCAGCGCCTTCTGCCAGGCGGTGGTGCTGACCGGAAAGTTGTTGCTCGCGGTCGAACCGGTTACGTAGGCGCTGCCGTTCGCATCGATAGCAATGCCGACTGCACGGTCGATGCTGCCGGCACCACCGATGTAAGTCGACCACACCAGTCCCGTACCGGCAGCATTGAGCTTCGTCACGAACACGTCCACGTCGCCGCTCTTGCCCAGCGACCGGTCGTACGCCGACACGGTAGGAAAGTCGCTCGAAAGCGTATAGCCGGCGACGTACGCATTGCCCGCGCCGTCGACGGCGATTGCCATGCCTTGTTCGAAACCGTTGCCGCCGAGATACGTGGCATAGGACACGACGGGATCGATCACCAGCATTCGAGTCGGGTCGTATGCGCCGACCCGAAATCGGACGTCGCCGTTGGCGTCGATCGCGAAGGAGCTGTCAACCGGTGTCCTCGTATCGCCGTCAAGTTGATAGGCGATCGGCCGATGCAGACGCACGGTGCCCGCACCGACCAGCAAAGCGCCGTCGTCGTCGAGTTGCGGCCTGGGTCCCGCTGTGCGCAGCGCGAACGAGCCAGGATCCGCGCCCGGCGCGACGATGACGTCGTATTCGAGGCGCCCGCTCGTGCCGTAGAACGCGACGTCGATCCCTGCGTACAAGTCCGCCACACGAACGCGGGCGAAAGTCGGCTGGTCAGTTTCACCGCGCATGCCGACGTCGGGGCCGATGTGGTGAACGCGTGCTGGCTGCGGATCGAGTGCTTCGATCCTTGCGTGCGCGCTCGCATCGACGAAGGTAAATGTCCGTTGCGAGATCGACGCCTCGTCCGCTGCCGTGCGCCATGTAAGCACAAAGCCCGATCGGTCGATCGCGATGCCTTGGCTCCCCGTGCGACCGATCCACTGTTCGCCGCCATCCGCGGCGTCGGTCCCACGCGAGAAGATGAGCGGCAACCGACCATACGCGCGCTCTGCCACGGTGCGTGCAGCAGTCGGCGGCGCACCGCCCGCGATGACGTACGATGGCAGTTCCTGGCCCGCTGCAAGGGTCGCGGCGAATGCCAGCGCGGCAATGACGAGATGCGTTCGCATGATGACTAGCGTTTCCGTTGCCGAATGAACGCCAGCCTAACGAGCGAATGCGTGCGAATCGCCTGTCAGAAATCGGAGGTCATCCGTCGGAGCGATTGCCCCGCATGAGCATGGGTGGTATCGCGCGATGAACCGGCCGTCGATCGCGCCGCGCTCGCCTGTCGCACTGTTCGCGACGTCGTCGCTGATCTGGGGCTCGACGTGGCTCGCGATCAAGTTTCAGCTCGGCACCGTCTCGCCCGATGTCTCGGTCGCGTATCGATTCGCGCTCGCCGCACTGCTGCTCGGCGGCTGGTGTGCGCTGACGCGAAGGTCGCTGCGCTTCGATGCGCGCACGCACGCCTTCCTCGCATTGCAAGGCTCGCTGCTCTTCGGCTTCAACTACGTCGGCGTCTACTGGGCGGAACGCTACGCAACATCGGGATTGGTCGCAGTGCTCTTTTCGACGATCGTCTTCATGAATCCGATCGGCGCCCGCTGGCTGTACGGCACGCCGCTCGCATCGCGAACGCTCGTCGCCGCAGTGCTCGGAATCCTCGGCGTCACGCTGCTGTTCGTCCCGGAGTTGACGCAGGCCAGGCGCGGCGGCGATGCTGCGCTCGGCATCGTGCTCGGTCTCGGCTCGACGGTGATCGCGACCGGCGGCAATCTCGCCGCGATGCGCAATCAGCGCGACGGCATTCCGGTGCTGACGGGAACCGCGTGGGGAATGGCGTACGGGGCGCTGGTCGCGGCCATCGTCGCGGTTGCGACCGGCGTGACGTGGTCGTTCGACACCAGTGCCGACTACCTGTTGTCCCTTGCTTACCTCGCGGTGTTCGGCAGCATCGTCGCCTTCGTCGCTTACCTGACGCTGCTGCAGCGCGTCGGCCCCGGGACTGCGTCGTACGTCGGCGTGACTACGCCCGTGGTGGCGATGATCCTGTCGACGGCATTCGAAGGCTACCGGTGGACGGCGCTTGGCGCGTTCGGTGTCGCGCTCGCCATCGCAGGCAACTGGCTCGCGCTCAGACCAAAGGCAATCCGGCGCTAGCCGCGGCTGGCGGCACCGCGCAGCCTAGGGCCCGTTAACTGGCCCTAGTCCTCGCCGTCTTTCCTGATCACGTCGACGTTGTCGATGAGCCGCGTCGCGCCGAGCGTTGCCGCGCCGAGCACGATCAGCAGGTTCGGATGGTCGAAGCCTTCCGGATGTGGAATCCGCAAGCCGATGCCATTGCGCACGGCGATGTAGTCGACCTTCCATCCGTGACGCGCGAGATCCGCGCGACCGGCAGCCTCCAGGTTCGCGTAGTCGGTCCGGCCGCCGGCAATCGCGTCGGCGATTTCGCGCAGCATGCGGTACAGCCGCGGCGCTTCCGTCCGCTCGATCGGAGACAGGTAGTTGTTGCGCGACGACAGCGCGAGTCCGTCGTCGCTGCGAACCGTTTCGCCCGGCACGATCTGAATAGGCAGGTTGAACTGCTGCACCATGCCGCGCACGAGCTTAAGTTGCTGGCGGTCCTTCTTGCCGAACACGGCGTAGTCAGGTTGCACGAGATTGAAGAGCTTCAGCACCACCGTGCATACGCCGTTGAAAAAGCCCGGACGGAACGCGCCGTCGAGCTCGTCGCCCACCGCCGGCGGCTGCACGCGGTAGACCTGCGGCGTCGGATACATGTCGTGCTCGTGCGGCGCGAACAGTACGTCGACCCCTTCGCTCTCGAGCTTCGCACAGTCGGATTCGAACGTTCGCGGGTACCGATCGAAGTCCTCGTTCGGACCGAACTGCAGCCGGTTGACGAAGATGCTCGCGACGACACAGTCGGCGTGACGCTTGCCGATCCTCATCAGCGACAGATGACCTTCGTGCAGGTTGCCCATCGTCGGGACGAACGCCACCTGGTTGGCGCGCTCGAGTCGTTCGCGCAGCGTCTCGGCCGTTTGGATCAGGTCCATCGGACACCTCCTAAGCGTTCACCGTCGCGCGGTCACGCGGGACCGAGGTTGAAGAACTCGCGCTGTCCGCGCATACCGGCGATTCGACCTAGCAGAAGCTCGACGTGCGCGGCATCGTCGACGAAGTTGAGGCGCTCGCTGTTGACGATCAGCAGGGGCGCCTCCGAGTACTGATAGAAAAAGCGCGTGTACGCATCGGCGAGCCGGGCCAGATATTCGGCGGGAATCGACTGCTCGAAATCGATGCCGCGACGATGCACGCGCTCGATCAGCGTATCCACCGGCGCTTGCAGGTAAACGACGAGATCGGGTGTCGGCGTTTGTGGCTTCAGGTGCACGAACACCTTGTCGTACAGCGCGTACTCCTCGTCGGACAGGTTGATGCGGGCGAACAGCGGATCCTTGTCGAGCAGGAAGTCGGCGACCGTGGGCCGGCGAAAGAGGTCGAGCTGTGCCAAGCCGCGCAACTGGTCGACGCGCTGGAACAGGAATGTCAGCTGCGTGGGCAGCGCGAAGCGGCCCATGTCGTCGTAGAAGCGCGCGAGAAACGGGTTGTCGTCGGGTTGCTCGAACAGCTCGTCCGCATGCAGGCGGTGGGCGAGCTCGCGTGCGAGGCTCGTCTTGCCGGCGCCGATCGGACCTTCGATGACGATGTAGCGGCAGGCGGCGAGGTCCATTTCGTCGTCGGTTGAATACGGGTGGTCAGGATCGGGACCGCAGCGTTCGCGTGCGCCTGATGCGCTGGCCGCGGACGTGGGCGAGGTACGGTCGGGCAAGGCCGCGCCCGGGTATTCTGGCCGCAGGTGCTACGTCGATCAATGGCCGCAGCACGAATGCGCGCTCGTGCAGCCGCGGATGCGGAACGATCAGCCGC